>Ga0335070_10000295_pt1 | contig 58196 bp, 60 predicted proteins | sample Lox_Sample_13_FD_206722 | JGI IMG/M metagenome (GOLD analysis project Ga0335070, IMG submission 206722) | Soil microbial communities from Loxahatchee National Wildlife Refuge, Florida, United States - Lox_Sample_1.3 | ecosystem: Environmental > Terrestrial > Soil > Wetlands | place: USA...
AAACGCTCTGGCCCTTGAGCGGCCAGATAACAGATATAAGGAGAAACGTCGCGTCTGTAGCGCTGCGACTTGCATGTATGAGCTAGAAAAGCTGCATTGGATTCTGGAGGTTGCAGGTCTCGACGCAGATGCAACGCCATCGTGACTTTCGTAACTTTTGAATCTAAGGAGAATCGGGGATTGAAGAGGGCCGGATTTGGCGGACAACTAGCAACGCAAAAACGGCCATTTAATCTGCTGCCATCTTTTGCACTTCCGGTCATATGATTGGGCATGACTCTATCAGCACTCATTGGGTTTGCGGGCACGAAGCAGTGCATCCTGCAGCGCGCTGCTTTCGATCTTGCCAGCCGCTTCCATTTCAGCGGCGCATGCCAGAAGTGCTGCTCGATGATCGTTTTTGTGGTGAAGGCAGCAATACTTTTGCGGCGCACCACCGCTCGTTCGAGGAGTGAACTCTTTCGCACACCAAGGCAATGCACACTTAGCCATTGTTGCGACCGAGCTCAGGTACCGTAGGGGCACTCAGATTTCCTGGATTGCAAACCCAAGCGGCTAAAGCTTCTCGGCTCACCAACGTGCGGCGACCCATCTTGATCCTAAGGGGCCCCCGCCCCCTCTTCCATTCGAGGTATAGGAATGAGCGGCTTACACCCGCCGCGCTGCACACCTCGGACACTGAATAGGCCAGTTTCTCCATTGACGTCGGACCTTGCTTAGCTCCGACTTGTACATACTGACCTGCTTTTGCGACCCGTCAGAAAACGACGCATTTCTGAACCGTTTTTTCGCACCAATCCCCGTAAGTCTTTGATATAACGGTTAGAAAAAAATTGTTGTTGGCATCAGTCACATATCATAAACAAAAGGGGAACATGCGATTCGGGCCGCATTTCTGAGATCAAATAGTGAACAAATTCGCTCGAGAAAGGGATGAAAGTAATAACCTTACTGAGCCACCCTCTGGGCTCCGATCCCGCAATAAGCAGCCCAGTCCTCCATCAATTGACGCCGTTTCGCCAGCAGGTCACCTCGCTGGTAGGCAGCCTCAACCTTGTCCCTGTTCACGTGAGCAAGCGACAGTTCCAGACATTTATCGGAATGGTCGGTCTCTTCGCTTCCCCACGTCCGAAAGCTTGTGCGAAAGCCGTGAACGGTAATATCAGACCGGCCCATGCGGCGGAGGAGCATAAGCATCGCCATATTGCTCATTGCGCTTTCCGGTCGCCTACCTTCAAAGACATGCTTAGAGCCGGTCTTCGGCAGTGCTCGCAAGATTGATACCGCAGATTCTGAGAGCGGAATACGGTGCTCGCGGTTCGCCTTCATCCGCTCTGCGGGGATAATCCAAATGCGGTTTTGAAGGTCGATCTCACGCCATTGCGCTTTAGCGATTTCGTTCGTTCTAGCCGCTGTGAGGATCAACAACTCAAGGGCCCGCGCCGCTACGCAATCATCGTCTTTTAGTTTGGTCACAAACGAGGGGATGTCCTTGTAGGGCAAGGCATTGTGGTGTTTGTGCCGCCCGTGCTTTGGCGGTGAGGGCAAAGCGGGCTCAATTCGACCGGGACCGGCAGGGTTTTCGCCAGTTCGAAAACCCATGGCGGACGCCCAATTGAAGATCGCCTCAATCCTTCGTAGCACGCGCTTGGCGGTGGCATTTCGGCTAAGCCATATGGGTTCGACGGCTTTTAGGATGTGCGCCGAATCGATCTGTTGAATTCGAAGGTTCCCGAAGTGCGGATATACATAGCTCTCCAGCGAGCTTGTCCACTGTTTCCCATGTTTTTCGTTTCTCCAACTGGAACGGCGCGCCTCGACATATGCAGTTGCGCATTCCTTGAATGAACGAATATTAGTGCTCTCTCGATGCTTCGCCTTGCGAGCTTCGATCGGATCGATGCCGCGGTATTTTAGCAACCGGCATTCAGCAGCTTTCCGGCGAGCCTCAGCCAAAGAAACAACCGAAAGCGAGCCGAGCCCCATGTCTCGGGTGGTCCCATACATCGTGAACCGAAAAATCCATGACTTCGAACCTTGCCTTGTAACTTGCAGATAAAGCCCTCCGCCGTCTGCGTGCATTCCTGCGCGCACGATCTTATAAATCGCGTTGGCATTTAGCCGACCAAACTCTCTACCCACCCATTCATCCACCCATGCTTTCGCCTGAGAATATGGAAGCCTTAGATGGATAGTACTAGACTTGTCGGGACATAAGTATCTGATATTATTGGATAAAATTGGACGTCAGTGGATGGGCTAGAACCTTGGTGGACTTCAATTAGCCCGCCACCCCATCCGCCATTTTGTCAGGCTTGGAGTTGCTGGCCTGCTAATTCGTTGCGCAACAGAGCCAGGAATTTGGCTTCTTCCGGGCGAGAAACGCCATCGCACATCACGACGTTCCGAGCGGCATCTACTAGCGCGACGAAATCTTCGTGATCACCATATGCGAGATGGGCGATGGCGGGATCGAGCTGCGAAAGAGCGGGCCTGAACGTCGCGACATATTCGCGTAAAGCTTTGGAATGCTTTTCGTCATTCACAATACCGTGACGAGCGGCAGTATCCAGTCCATGCTGGACGATGATCTCGCATTCCTCGGGCGCGATATTGCGATCAGAACGTGCAATCAGAAGCAGTGGAATAAGATGGTGCCCCACCGCCTCGCGCAGTTCCCGCAATTCGATGGGGAAAGGGACCTCCGACGATATGTCCTCAGCCGGAATGTGATTTTCGCGGATGAACTCGCCCAGACGGTTTGTAAACATATGCAACGACATGCCCGACACCCAATGACTGCCCGGATCGACGTTATGTAGGATCGGTGACAGTATCATGTCGGTGAAATCTGATAATGGCGGCCATACCGCCGCGCCCGGAAACGGTTCGGATGGCGTCTGACACTTCCAATCCTGCGATCGTCGGTCCCAGCCTTGTGGCAAGGCAGAAGACACACGACCGCAATGTGGGCGTCGGCTTTGCCGGATCGGCGGCGCTGCACGGGTTGGCAGCGTTGCTGCTCCTCTTACTCCTCGGTCACCGGACGAAAGTGCCGCAGCAGACTTTTCGCATCGTGCCAATCGACATGGTGCAATTGGGCGAGGACACGACCTCCCCTGCCGCACCGCAGAAGGCGCTGGTGCCGCAGGAAAAAGCAGCTCCGAAGCCCAAATACAATCCGGTGCCGCAAGGTGTGGCGCCCGATGAGACAAAGCCGCTTCCGGACGAATTGGAATCGAAATTGCGTACGTTGTCGAAATTGCGCACACCACCGAACGAGACGCCGCTGGAAGAAGACGAAACCGGGGCGTCGAATGTCTCGGCAGATAGCGGTGGTGCGCGGGGACACGCAATGTACAGCCTGCGCGATTACATCCGCGCACAGGTGGAACGAAAATGGAGTCTCAATCTTGAGCGGCTCGCCGACCGCGACATTGCCATTCCGATCCGGATAGAAATCACCAACCGTGGTGTCGTGACGAAAGCGGAGATCGTGGAAGCCGCCCGCGCAGCGCACGACCGCATCTATCGGGACGTGGCGATCAGCGCCCGAAACGCCGTTTTGCTGTCATCGCCGATCTCGTTGCCAGATGGGCAGTATAAGCCGGTGATGGAGATCACGCTGCTGCTCAATCCCAAGGATACGTTGCGCTAAGGCAAGTCGCGCGCAAGGCGGAAGCCGGCGAGACTCGAATAATCGTATTCCCCGCCATTGTGCGCGCTGCCGCTACGCGTGGCGGAACGCACGAAGATCGGCAGATTGTCCCACGAACCGCCGCGTAGGACATGCTTGGAGCAATCCCCGCTTGTCCAGGCGCTGCCATCGCGCGGCGCACCCACATAGTCTGGATGCCAGCAATCGGCCGTCCATTCCCACGCATTGCCGAGCACGCTGTAGAGGCCAAAGGGATTGGGTTTGAAGGCATCGACATCGGCCAACACGCGATTGTCCCATTTGCTGCCGCAGCCGTTGCAGTTTGCATTGTTGGTGCCGATGGCATCGCCCCACCAGCGCGCGGTTTTCGTTCCGGCACGCGCGGCATATTCCCATTCGGCTTCGGTAGGTAGTCTGTAAGGGCCCGCGCGCTTGCCTAACGATGGCCGTTCAAGGTGCACTTTCGCGTTCAGCCAGTCGATGTAGGCCTGTGCGTCGCGCCAATCCAGGCAGACGGCGGGCCATTTGGGCGGCTCTGCGGTACTTGGCGGAAAGGCCAGACCGCGTTTGGGCGTGCTCCACTTCATGTCGAGGATTGTGTTGCACGGTGCGGGTTGGTAGCCGGTGTCTTGCAGGAATGCGATGAACTGTTCGCTTGTGACCGGATATTTGCCCAGGGCAAACGCTTTCACGGTGACAACGTGCTGCGGGCCTTCATTGTCGAAATGACCGTTTTCGCTTGTGGGACTGCCCATCGTGAAACTGCCGGCGGGAATGCCGATCATCATCGGGCAATCCTTGCATTCCTGAAACTCGCGGTCGCCGGCATCTGCCGCACAAGCGGCGCCGGAAATGAAAACAAAAAGTAGAAGGACAACAACGCCTCGCACCAACGCCATCGGATCACAAACTCGCATAGATGGCATCGATCAGTGCCTTGTTTCTCGGGTTCTGCCAGCGTGGCCCCATATCGTTGGTGACGTAACCGAACGCGACGCCCGTTTCCGGATCGCAGAAACCCAACGATCCACCGGCTCCAAAATGTCCGAATGCACTGGGATTGGGACCGAGAGGACGTTCCGGCTGCGTCAACTGGAATCCCAAACCGAAACGCGATGGCCGCTGATTGATAAGGTCTTCTCCAAAAGATTGTTCGGTCGTGGCAAGGCGAAGCATTTCTCTTTCCAATATCCGGACACCGTCGATTTCACCGTCATTGGCGAGCGCCGCATAGACGCGTGCGACGCCGCGCGCTGTTCCGTGTCCGTTGGTGGACGGGATTTCCGCGAGCCGCCATTCGCGGCGGTTCACCCATCGCGCGCCGGAAATGCCGGGCGGATTCCAATAGGCATTCCATCGCATCAAATCGAAATCGGTTGCCGGTGACGCTTGCGTGGGCCAGGCACCTTCCGGCCAAAGAAACTCCGCCACGCGGTCGTGCTCACTTTCGGGCAGTCCGATATGTACGTCGGCATCAAGCGGACGCGCGATGTCTTCGCGCAGGATTTGCCCGATTGTCTTGTTCGAAACACGGCGCACCGCCTCGCCCACCAGAAAACCGAATGTGTTGGTGTGATAGCCATGTGCCGTTCCCGGCGCCCACCACGGCGTTTCGGCGGCGAGAGCGGATGTCATCGTCCGCCAGTCGAGCATCGCACCTTCTGGAAGTGGGGCACGCAATGCCGGCAATCCGCTTTGGTGGGACAGGAGGTGGCGTAGCGTCACCCTCTCCTTTCCGGCAGCGGCGAATTCGGGCCAGACATTTGCTATCGGGGCATCGAGATCGATGGCTCCTCGTTCAACTTGTTGCAATGCGCAGATCGTGCACAGCGCTTTGCTGACCGAGAAGAAGTTCACCAACGTTTCGCGCTGCCAGGGCTTGGTCCGCGCGGCATCTGCCCAGCCACCCCATAGATCGGCCACCACGCGGCCATGGACCGACAACGCGATGGCCGCGCCCGGTTCGCCGCGCTGCGCGAAGTTGGCGGCGAACGCGTCGCGCAGTCGGGAAAATTGCGGCTCGCAATATCCGTCGATCACCGGAATACCTTGTTCTTTGTGCCACTCTCGCGCCTTAATACGATCTCCGCAATATCGGGACAGCCATGATAAAACTCGTCTTCTGCCTGAAACGTCTGCCGGGGCTCAGCCTGCAACAATTCCAGACCTACTGGTTCGAAAAGCATGCGCCGCTGGTTACAAAACATCGGGATGTTTTGCGCATCCGGCGTTATGTGCAATTTCATTCGGGGGCGCCCGAACTCAGCGAAGGAATACGGGCCAGTCGCAACGCGCCGGAAATGTATGACGGCGTGGCCGAGCTGTGGTGGGATTCTCTAGATGATGTGTTCGCCGAGCCAACACCGGAACGGCTGGCCGCAGGCCTTGCCCTGCTGGAGGATGAGCGCAAGTTCATCGACCTGCCCCGCTCGCCGCTATTCTTTGGCGAGGAGAAGGTCATCTTCGGTTAATCGCCGTCCGTCGCTGCCGCCATTTCGCGCACGAACACGCGCCGGCCTTCTACGAGTTGCCAGCCGAAAAGGCACGGTACGCCGATGATGAAATCGCGGCCGCGGCGCACCAGCGAGAAGGCCAATGCCACGCCCGCCGGAATGCCGAACATCGCGCACAAGGCGACGTAGGCCGCTTCTTGCACGCCCACCGCGCCAGGAATGAAGAAGGCGAAGGTTCGCAGGCCGGTGAACAGGCTATCGATCACAATGGCTTCGGTGAAGCTGATATTGGCGCCCATCAGATGGAACGCGATCCATGCTTCGCCTGCGCCCAGCGCCCAGGCAATGAAATGAAGCACGAGGCCAGCGCCGGTGCGGCGATTGTTGGTGAGGACCTGGGAGATCGTCTTTCGCGTTTCGTCCTCGTGGCCAAAACGCAGCGACGGCCAGCGGTCGGTCAGACGCATCGCCAGATTTTCAAGCGCGCCGCGGCTGCGATTGCGGAACAGGATCGCGAGGAAGATCAGTCCGCCGCTGATGCCGACGCCGATCATTCCGGGTACGAAATATTCGTTTTGCGGCTTCAGTATCGCCAGCAAAGCCAACCCGGCGAGAAGATAAGGCAGTTTCGCCGCCAGTTCGATCACCAGATCGACGACGGTGGATATCGCCGCGAAGAAGCCCGATACGCCGGACAGCGAAAGCGCGCGTGCGCCGAACACGTAACCGCCGACTTGCGAGAACGGCAGCACTTCCGCCGCACCATCGCGTACCAGGCGCGCCCAGATGAATTTTTCCGGGCTCGCGCCGGCAACATCGCGGCCGAGTGACCACCACGCAAAACCGAGGAACGCAGCGACCGGCAGATGCGCCGCTACGACGATGGCAAGCCCACCGAAGCCGAGCGCGGACCATGCTGCCGAAATCGGCGCGGTGCCGAAATGCACGAGCAGCCAGACGAACACGGCGAAACCGGCTGCGAACGCCAATGCGCCGAAGAATTTCATGCGGGCTTCAAAGCCCGCGACGTGTCGGTGCGGGATTTCCATTCGCTTTCGATTCCGAACGCCGTCATGTAAGGCCGAAACTGTTCTTGCAGCCTGACGGCATCGAGTCCCGAATCCTCGAAGTCGTAACGGTTGACACCATAACCACCGCGGGGCGTGTTGCGAATGAATTCTTCGATAGGCGCGCTGGCGGATGAGCCGAACGGCAAACCGAAATGTTCGTAAAGTGCCGCCACGGTATCGAGCGGATTTGCGATCAACGATCGATAATGCACGTGGAAGATCTGTTCGCGGGTCTCCGCATCCGAAGCGATGAGGCTGGCACCTTCCACCCAGCGTTCACTCACCTGCTGACCGATCTGAATCCGGTCGAGCTTGCGGGTGAACGGCGCTCGCAGAAGTTCGGTCAACTTCGCAACCGACGGCAACACACTTAACGGATCGCGATGTACGAAGACGAAGCGCGCATCTGGATAAACCTGCTTGATCGCTTCCAGAGTGAAGACATGGTCCGGGCATTTCAGCACCCACTGGCCCTTGCCCTGCTGATGCTGGAGATGTTGCAGAAAGCGCTTGTGAAAGCCGAAGGCTTCGACGTGGCCCTGCCCAATCAGCCAGTTCTGATAAGACGGCACGTAATGCGTGGTGTCGAAGCGCAGGCTCTGGAAGACATGCGCGGTGATCTCGGTGCATTCCTGCGGCGTGGTGGCGGCCAGCGGGTGCAGACTTCCGACGCCCGGCGATAAGCGTTCGAACATCCGGAATTGACGATCCACGCGGGCCGGGCGCGTGTCGCGCCGCCGGTCTTGCCGTTGCGGGTAGGGATAGATCGTCTGCCATGACAGCGGCACGCGATTGGCGGGATCCTGCGCCAGAAGTGAGTGAAGGAAGGTCGTTCCGCTGCGCGGCAGGCCCGTGATGAAGATCGGCGCGCGGATTTCTTCTTGCAGGATTTCAGGGTGCTTCTCTTCCTCCTCTTCGAATTTGAGGAGGTTGGAAAGAAAGCGCGCGACGTCCCATTTCACTGCGAGGCTACCGAACAGGCTGAGATCGGCTTCTTCGTTGTACGACTTCAAAAGTATCTGCAGCGGCCCGAAGAATGACAGATCCTTGAACTTTCGCCCGGCACGGCGTTCCGCATCGGCCACAAGGCTTTCGGCCACCAGGCGCCGCGGACGAAATCCAATCGCGTCCGCCGCCGTGTCGGCTGTTTTCATCAGGCGCGAAAGGATTGTCGTCATGCGTTACTCAGATGTCCGCGAAGCAGCGAACCTCGTCGGCCGCGCCGGGCGTCGTCAAAGCGCCATAACGGGCGGAGCCGACGTTTTTTGCGTAGCGCCACAAAGCGCCGGAGCCGAATGCCGCCGCTTTCGGTTTCCATGCTTTCTTGCGTTCCGCCAGTTCGGCGTCGGACAGTTCGACATCCATCGTGCCCTTGTTGGCATCGATGGTGATGATGTCGCCGTTCTTCAGCAACCCGATCGGGCCCGCATCCATTGCTTCGGGTCCCACATGGCCGACGCAGAGACCGCGCGTGCCGCCAGAGAAACGGCCGTCGGTGATGAGCGCGATGTTTTCCACGCCCTGGCCGTAGAGCGCGGCGGTGGTCGAAAGCATTTCGCGCATGCCCGGGCCGCCCTTGGGGCCTTCGTAGCGAATGACGAGGACATCGCCTTCCTTGTAATCGCGGGCCTGAACCGCGGCGAACGCATCTTCCTCGCAATCGAACACGCGCGCGGGGCCGCGATGATGCAGGTGCTTGAGACCTGCCACCTTCACAATCGCCCCTTCCGGCGCGAGGTTGCCGCGCAGGCCCACAACACCGCCGGTCGTCGCCAGCGGATTGTCATAGGCGCGCATGACCTTCTGGTTCGGATTGAACTTCACATCCTTCAGGTTCTCGGCAACGGTCTTGCCCGTCACCGTCATGCACGAACCGTCGATGTACCCGCCGTCGAGCAAGGTGCGCATCAGCATCGGCACGCCGCCTGCTTCCCACATGTCCTTGGCGACGTAGGCGCCGCCCGGCTTCAGCGAAGCGAGATAGGGCGTGCGTTTGAAGATGTCGGCCACATCGAAGAGGTCGAATTTGATGCCGGCTTCGTTGGCCATCGCGGGCAGATGCAGCGCCGCGTTGGTCGAACCGCCGGTGGCCGCAACAACGGCAGCGGCGTTTTCGAACGCCTTGCGGGTGCAGATGTCGCGCGGGCGGAGGTTCTTCGCGAGCAGGTTCATCACCGCTTCGCCCGCCTTGAACGCGAAATCGTCACGCGAAAGGATTTCGGCGGGCGGGCCGGAGGAATATGGCAGCGCGATGCCAATCGCTTCGGCCACGCACGCCATCGTGTTGGCCGTGAATTGTCCGCCGCATGCACCGGCACCGGGGCAGGCATGGCATTCGAGTTCGTGCAGATCCTCGTCGCTCATCTTTCCGGCGGAGTGTTGGCCCACGCCTTCGAAGACATCGACCACGGTGACGTCCCTGCCCTTGAACTTTCCGGGCATGATCGAGCCGCCATAGAGAAACACGCTCGGCACGTTGAGCCGCAGCATCGACATCATCATGCCGGGCAGGCTCTTGTCGCAGCCGGCAAGGCCGACGAGCGCGTCGTAGCAATGGCCGCGCATCGTGAGTTCGACGGAATCCGCTATCACCTCGCGCGAGACGAGCGACGACTTCATGCCCTCATGGCCCATGGCCATGCCGTCGGTGACGGTGATGGTGCAGAACTCGCGCGGGGTGCCGCCGGATTCCTTCACGCCGCGTTTGGTGGACTGCGCCTGGCGCATCAACGCGATGTTGCAGGGGGCGGCTTCGTTCCAGCAGGTGGCCACGCCGACGAAGGGCTGGTGGATTTCCTTGTCGGTCAGGCCCATCGCATAGAGGTAGGAGCGATGGGGTGCCCGGTCGGGCCCCTCGGTCACGTGGCGGGACGGCAGTTTGGATTTATCGAATGTTGTCATCGTCTTCATTGTGGGGTCAATGTGTAAACCCGATATACACGACCCATGCCGGGTGCACAGTGCTAATCGCGTAAATCAGCCTTGCGATAAGATAGCCCGATGCCCACTATTCTTGAAATTATGTTGCTTTGATATACGGTTGCGGGGCCGGACGCACTTCACGAAGCCAAACTCCCCATTTTTCCAGAAATTTCGCTGCCCGAACTTCCAACTTGTTGATCTTTTATTTGGTCACGTGCCCGGCAGATTTTCGCCCCTGTCGGCCTCAAGCATCATTTCTTTGTAACTGCCAATGACAGCCAACTTGAGACTGTTTCGATTTCGAACGGAATTTTCTCGTTGGTCTGAGAATTGCAAAAAATTTATGGAAAGCGACAGCAATCGCTGTCGTGCAGCGATACTATCAGGGGCTTACTATGTCCAAGACGAAAAAATCTCTTGGTGCTGCCGCGTTCGTCAGCGCACTCCTTGGCACAACTTGCGCATTTGCAGCATCGATGGATGCAAGCAATCTGAAGGTCACGCCTTACATTGTCACTGCGGCCGAATCCGACTTGTTGAACGGCGGCGGCGCGCCGGATCTATCTTCGCCCTATCTTGCGGGGGTCGGCGGTACGCCCGCCTATTCGGGCGTCGGCACGCTTGAAATCGTCAACGACAATACGCCAGCGGGATACGCGAATTTTTGCACCGGTACGCTGATTTCTCCGACGATCGTGCTGACTGCGGCCCATTGTCTTGCAGAACCGGATGCCGGTGGAGTGAAAAGCATTTCCTTTTCGCTACCAAACGGGCGTCCGCTGTTTAACGTATCACCCAATCCAAATCCCGGCACGCCTGCAATATATGGGGGCGACGGCTTCGCGGTAAATCCGAACTGGGATTTCAATACGGAAAATGGCGATATCGCTGTCGTCCGGCTCAATCAACCTGTTTCCAATGCCGAAATCTATGACATTTACCGCGGTGATCCGCTTGGCCAGCAGTTTACGCAGGTTGGCACGGGAACTGCGGGTTGGGGTGACGTCGGCGCAGATAGTGACACGGGATATGCCGGAGGTTTGTTCGATCTGCGTAAACGTGTCGGCGATAACATTTTCGAAGAATACGGCACGCCGTTTTTCGACGCGTTGGCGCAGTATTTCGGTGTCGATCTCGTTGGGATTGGCGGGCCGGACCAGGGAATTCTGTTATTCGATTTTGATAGCGGAAAAGCCCAAAATGATGTTTTCGGGTTAATCGGCAGTCTTGGTGATCCGACCTTGGACTCGATGGCGGTATCTCAGACTGGTTTGTTGGACGCGTTTGGGCGACTGATCGAAACCAATACTGCCCCGGGAGATTCAGGTGGTCCTGCTTTTATCGATGGAAAGATTGCAGGCATCACCGGCTTCGGGTTGACTGGCGGCATCCTGACTTTCGATGGCCAGTATATTTACTGCGGAGAACCGACAGACATCGATCCGTCATATGACCCCGACAGCTTCAGTTGTACGGACTCCAGCTTCGGCGAAATCTCCGGCGATACCAACGTCTCCTATTATCAAAATTGGGTCGACGCAGCGTTGCGTCCTGGATTCAGCTTCAACTATGTGCCTGAGCCCGCTTCCGCAGCCCTTGTCGTGGCTGGCCTTGCCGGCCTGGGCGCGCTGCGAAAACGCCGGAAGCAATAATCAAGAACAAAGAGGCGCCGATGGGCGCCTCTTTTTTTAATGATAACCACCGCCATGGTCGTGATCGTAGTGGTGGACGTGGTGGTGGCGACGGTGGTGGTAGTGCCGGTTGCAATCGTTGGAGCGCGCGATCGCATTGCCGGCGAGACCGCCCAGAACCGCACCGCCGACCGCGCCAACGGCGCTGTGTGTGGCGACTCCGCCGATAATTGCGCCGCCGCCTGCGCCCAAGACGGTTCCTGTCGTGTGATCGTGACCGCTGCAGGAATCGGCCAGCGCAGCAACCGTGGTTGCGCCCAGCACGATAACGGCGGCGACAATCATGGCAGCGTTATGTTTCCACATCGAATTCTCCCATCCCGAGGGTTGGCGCCGCGTGAGGCGCTCGCCTTCCCTTTCAATGCCTCGTGGGAGAAATAGTTCCGCCGGGCTGCCGTCGCCAATGCTTAAACCGCAAGCCGGTTAACCGCCTCACGCAGACGGTTAGCCAATGCCGATGCCTCTGCCCGCTTTTCGCGTTGTTCGTTAAGCACGTCTTCCGGGGCGCGGCTGACGAATTGCTCGTTTGACAGTTTCGCGTCGAAGCGGGCGATTTCGTCTTCGGCTTTTTTCAGTTCCTTTTCGAGACGGGCGCGTTCCTTCGAAAAGTCGATCACATCGCCCAGCGGCAAACCTGCCGTGGCTTCGCCGATCACGAATTGTGCGGTGCCTTGCGGAAGCGTGTCGGCGATTTTCGCATTCGACAGGCGCGCGAGTGCGGTGATGACCGTCTTTCCGCGCGCGAGCAGTTCCTTCGATTGCGGGCTTGCGTCTTTGAGCAGCAATTCGATCTTGGCCGATGGCGGCACGTTCATTTCCGCCCGGATAGAGCGGATGCCGGAGACCAGATCGATCACCCATTGCACATCGCGAGTGGCGTCTTCGAAGTTCGGCAGGCTGGAAAGATCGGGCCATGCGGATTCGATGAGCAGCGATTTGCGCGGCACCGGCGCTGTGCGGGCCCACAATTCCTCGGTGATGTACGGCATGAAGGGATGCAGGATTTCGAGGATGCGGTCCCGCACCCAGGCGGCAGTGGCACGCGTTTCGGCTTTCTGCGGTTCTTCGCCCTGATTGAAGATCGGTTTGGCGATTTCAAGATACCAGTCGCAGAACGAGTCATAGACGAAGTGATAGACGGCACCCGCCGCTTCATTGAAACGTAAGGCTTCGAAATTGCGGGTCACTTCGGCGGCGGTCTTGGCCGTTTCGGCGACGATCCATTTGTTGGCGGTCAGCGTGACCTTCGCGGGGTCGAAGTCGTCCCGCGTCACGCATTCGTTCATTTCGCAGAAGCGTGCCGCATTCCACAGCTTGGTCGCGAAATTGCGGTTAACTTCCACGCGGGAAGGGCCGATGCGCATGTCGCGCCCCTGCCCGGCTGCAAGCGCCAAGGTGAAACGCAATGCATCGGCGCCGAATTCGTCGATCAGTTCCAGCGGGTCGACGACGTTGCCTTTCGTCTTCGACATCTTCTGGCCCTTCTCGTCCAGCACGCGCGTGTGGATGAAGACCGTGTGGAAGGGCACGTCGTTCATGAAGTGCAGGCCCATCATCATCATCCGGGCGACCCAGAAGAAGATGATGTCGAAACCGGTAACGAGAACGCTGGTAGGATAGAAGCGTTTCAGTTCAGGCGTCTTGTCCGGCCAGCCGAGCGTGGAGAACGGCCACAGCGCGGAGGAGAACCAGGTGTCGAGCACATCTGTATCGCGTGTCAGCGTTTTGCCGCCTGCTTGCTTCTGCGCTTCGGCTTCGTTTTCCGCAACGTAGACTTTGCCGTCAGCATCGTACCACGCGGGAATCTGATGGCCCCACCAAAGCTGGCGCGAGATGCACCATGGGTGAATGTTGCGCAGCCAATTGAAATAGACGTTGGCCCAGTTGTCGGGGACGAATTTGGTGCGGCCGTCTTCGACTGCCGCGATGGCCTTCTCCGCCAGCGGCTGGACGTTCAGATACCATTGCTCGGTGAGATAGGGTTCGAGAACGACGGTCTTGGTCTTCTCGTCGTGCGGAACCGAATGGGTGATCGGTTCGGTCTTGTCGATCAGTTCGAGTGCTTCGAGATCGGCGACGATGGTTTTGCGCGCGGCAAAACGGTCCATGCCACGATAGGATTCGGGCACGTTGTCGTTTAGCGTGCCGTCTTTGTTGAGGATGTTGATCAGCGGCAGATTGTGGCGCTTGCCGACTTCGAAGTCGTTGAAGTCGTGGCCGGGCGTGATCTTCACCGCGCCGGTGCCTTTTTCGGGATCGGAATATTCGTCGGCGATGATCGGGATCGCGCGGTTGGCGAGCGGCAGGATCACGTTCTTGCCGACCAGATGTTTGTAACGCACGTCATCGGGATGAACCGCAACGGCGGTGTCGCCCAGCATCGTTTCGGGACGCGTGGTGGCGACCGTCAGGAATTGGCCCATCTGGCCTTCGATGGGATATTTGATGTGCCAGAGGTGACCTTTGATATCGATGTTCTCGACTTCGAGATCGGAGACCGCGGTTTGCAGGCGCGGGTCCCAATTCACAAGGCGCTTGTCCTTGTAGATCAGGCCCTGATTGTGGAGTTCGACGAAGACTTTCAGCACCGCGCGCGAAAGGCCCTCATCCATCGTGAAGCGTTCGCGCGACCAATCGGCGGAGGCGCCGAGGCGGCGAAGCTGTTCGCCGATCGCGCCGCCGGATTCGTCTTTCCATTTCCAGACGGCTTCGAGGAATTTCTCGCGGCCCATCGCGACGCGGCTCTGCTGGCGTTCGGCCAGTTGGCGTTCGACGACAAGCTGGGTGGCGATGCCCGCGTGGTCCATGCCCGGCTGCCACAAGACGTCCTTGCCGCGCATCCGTTCGAAGCGGGAGAGCGCATCCTGCAACGTGTTGTTCAGCGCGTGGCCGATGTGAAGTCGGCCGGTGACGTTGGGCGGCGGGATCACGATGCAGAACGGTTCGGCGTCCGGCCGGCGTCCGGCATGAAAAGCGCCCGAGGCCACCCATTCGGCATAAATGCGCCGTTCCACGTCCTGCGGGTTGAAAGTCTTGTCGAGCATCACTCTGTCTCAAAAATCGGAGGAACACCCTCCCCTTGAGGGAGGGTCGACAAAATTCGGCGCGCGAGCGGCGAATTTTTCGGGGCGGGGTCAAAGCTGAAGCCGTCTGGACCCCTCCCCGAAAAATCCTGACGGATTTTTCGACCCTCCCTCAAGGGAGGATTTGAGGAGTAACCGGAAAACTGGAGAAAAAGCCAGCCGAAGCTTAACGGCGCCCGCGCGCCTTTACGGCACGGGCTACTTCGGTGCGTACGGCGCTTTCGAGCAGCGCGGGGAAGTTGTCGTCCATCCATTCCCGGATGAGCGGCTTCATGTGCTCTATCAGCGTCTCGGTGTTGCTGCTCAGGTGCTCGCGCAGAAGCGGTTCGAAGCCGGTGCGCACGGCGCGCTCGAAAACGGCCTGGACGCTGTCGCCTTCCGGCATGGAGAAGCCGGGAGCCGTCGGCTGTTCGTCGAGGCTGGCGAACGCATCGTCGAGCGCGGAGCGGGTCTTGTCGGAGAAGATGCCTTCGTCCGACGGGGCGGATTGGGTCATGACTGGCTCCTCCTCGATTTCCTCAAACACGACGTCGTCTTCCACGCGGTCTTCGATGGGTGCGGGTGCTGCGACCGGCTGAGGCGCAGGTTCGTCGGCGACGATTTCCTGCGTCAGTTCGAGAACATCGGAATCGTCGGTAACGTCCGCGGGTTCCGCCGTGCTGGTCGTCGCTGCGGCCGGCTGTTGCTCGGTCGAATCCTCGGAGATGATCTTGCGAATGGAGGCGAGAATTTCCTCCATCGTCGGTTCATGCTGCGCGGCGCCCGGGCTTGTCATGCGTGTTCTCTCTCTGGCCGCAGACTAAGGCGGCTTTCAAACGACGGTATGACAGTTGCCGAAATAAGAAAAGACGAAGTTAACAACGCTTAGGCAAGATATTAAAAAAGCGTCAATCGAGGCCTATCCAGCGCGCTGCGTCGTCGTCGTAATGCTCTGTGGGATCGTAGGCTTTTACTTTCAGACCCAGATTTTGCGCGGTCAGCTTGCCCGCTGCCGCAAGAAGCTGAAAAGCGGCGACCACGGTGTTGCGCTGTGCGACCACGACGGAAAGTTGCGAATTCAGCAATTCCTGCTGGGCATTCAGAACGTCGAGCGTGGTGCGCCCGCCCACCTGCTGTTCGCGCTTGACGCCTTCGAAAGCAATCTGGTCGGCCTGTACCTGCGCCTTGTTGGAGTCGATGGTGGCACGCGCGGCAGTGAAATTCTCCCATGCGGCCTGCACCGCCTGGCGCACGCTGCGGTCGGAGACGACGATGTTCATCTCGGCCTGCGAGCGATATTCCTTGGCCTGGCGCACCTCGGCCTGATCGGCGCCTCCCTGATAGATCGGTACGTTGAGCACGCCCTGGATCGAAGTGAGTTTTTCCGTGATGCTGAGCGCGCCGGATCCGCCCAATCCGCCGAGCGTGTTGAAGCCGCCGCGCTGGTATTGATATTGGCCCTGTAATGCGAGGCTCGGCAGCATCGTGCCTACGGCATCGTCCACCGCATAATCGGCGGCCTTTGCATTTTCGCGCGCCTGAACGAGCGCGGGATTCGTCTGCAGCGCCAGATTCAGCGCGGCATCGGCGTTTTCGGGAAGCTGCGGCAGCGCGGGATCGCCTTCAAGTTCTTCCGCAGGGCGGCCGATGACTTGCGCGAAGACGGCGCGGTCGGCGGCGAGTTGTCCCTTCGCGGTAACGAGCGCGGATTGCGCGCCCGCCAGACGCGCTTCGGATTGCGAAACATCGGTGCGCGTGAGTTCGCCGACACGGAAGCGTTCGCGCGTTTCATCGCGCTGCTTCTTCAAGACATCGGCGTTGTTCTGGCTGAGGTTCACCGTGGCTTCGTCGCGTACCACGTCCATGTACGCGGTCACGGCATCGAGCAGCACGGATTGTTCTGTGGCGGTCAGTTGCGCGCGGCCTGCGCGGACGAGCGCTTTCGCACGGCTGATTTCGGCATAGGTGCGCCCGCCGCGAAACAGCGGCTGGGTGATCGTGACCTGCCCTTGCAGCGGATGGGCGCTGACCGTGCCATAGCCGGAGATATTGGCTTGCTGCGAGCTCCACGCGCCTTGCGCGTTGATGGTGGGCCGCCAGCCGGCATTGGCCTTGGCGACTTCTTCGTCGGTGGCCCGCAGGGCGGCCTGCGCGGCGCTGAGTTGCGGGTTGGTTTCGTAGGCGACGCCGAGGGCTTCGCTCAGCGAAATCGTCGCGGCGTCGGCCGCGAACGGGACGATCGCCAAGCTGGCCGCCAACAATGCGGACCGAAATCTGGTCATCTGCCCCTCTTACGCACGCATCCCCGAACTATCTGGGGAGCCTAGAACACAAATCCAACCTGGCGCTTAAAGCCCGCCAGGTCGGGGACGATAGAGTTGAAATCCGCGCGGCTGCCCAGAACGCCATCTTCCTTGAGATAGATATGCGCTTGGCCCTGGGGCCCATTCTGGATGATGGCGACAAGCCGGCCGCCTTCGTTCAACTGGGCCAGCAGGCTGTCCGGCACGCTTTCCACACCGCCATTGATGAAGATCACGTCGTAGGGGGCGTTGGCCTTCACGCCCTCTGTCAGGGCGCCCTGAACGACGGTGACGGTCTTGCAGCCTTCGGCGTGGAGCGTATCGCTGGCGACGCGGACGAGATCGGCATCCTGTTCCAGCGCGGTCACCTGCCCGCCCAGACGCGCCAGAACGGCCGAGGAATAACCGGTGGCAGCTGCCACATCGAGAATCCGGTCGCCCGGCTGGATATCGGCAAGCTGCAGAAGCTTGGAGAAACTGCGCGCGTCCATGAGATAGCGCCGGGGTGCGACTTCGACCGGGCCTTCGGCATAGGCCAGCGTGTGACGCTGGCCGGGCACGAATCGTTCCCGCGGAACCGCACGCAACGCGGCGATGATCCGCGGATCGGTCACGTCGTTGGGACGGACCTGCGTTTCGACCATGGTGAGGCGCTGGGCAGCAAAATCGGGCATCGAGTCAGCCAATTAGAAGGCCCGCGCTTATACGTTGACGGATTCCGGGACACAACTTCTGCGGCCCTTCGGAGGCCGGATTGTGGGTTCTCGTTCCGGCTGTTATAGGGCCGCGCTCTGGAACGGCCACGTGGCGGAGTGGTGACGCAGCGGTTTGCAAAACCGTGAACCCCGGTTCAATTCCGGGCGTGGCCTCCAGCAAAATTCACGATGTCAAAGAGCGGCTGAATTGAAATATAGGTTTTCACGCCTGACATTGCAAGAATAATATTCTATAATTCCGTATTATTGCCTATATCCTTGATATTGCAGGATTACTCCCTTTTCTTTGCGCCCATGTTCGCTTCCCATCCGCTATGGAACCCGGAATTGCGGGGAAAATGAGCGACCCAAGAACTTTCTGAACGGTGTTAAGGGTCTGTTAACCTTATGACGGCACCCTGTGCGCGTCTTCCCTTGAAGACACCCCACCATTACCCAACGCCTTGGGGCCGGCTCACACCGGCCCCTTTTTCTTTGGGCTGGCTTTGGCTGTATCAGCCGCCTTTGGGCTTTTGCCGCCTGCCCCACCACACTTCGGCGCGGCGGCGGAATCGGCGGATGGGATGATGATCCACGGACAGCACGATGAGGCCGAGCGGCAGCATCCAGAAGCCGAGGACGGGAAGGAAACCCAGAAACCCGCCGACGCTCAACGCGCCGCCCAGGACGGTGCGCTGCGTCTTCGTGCCGGGGATGCCCACGCTGAATTTGCCGAATTTAATACGCTTGCGTTCAGACACCGCCGTTGCCTCTGGGAAGAGATTGATATAGGCACGCCGCCTCGGACGCGCTAGACACGCGGTCCGCGGTGTTCCTCGGTAGCTCAGCGGTAGAGCAACCGGCTGTTAACCGGTTGGTCGCAAGTTCGAATCTTGCCCGGGGAGCCAAAATTTTTCGAAACCAATCTCTCATCGAAAACGGGATGTTCTCGCGAACCCGCGAAACGCTCAGGTCCTGTTTCGACCTCCTTGCCTCATAGGGGAGCGGCTGAGATCTCCGACGCGGCGCTCTTCCTGGCCTACCGAACGGCCACAACCTATTGCGCGCGCAGGTTGTACCGGATAAGAAATTCCCCTTCAAAGGCGTGGGGGGCGTTTGAAACGAATCACCGAATTCGAGGCATTGCGGGGGCTAATGGCCCTATGGGTTGTCGTCGGACACGTCCTGCGTGAGACCGGCTACGATTCACCCGGCGCATTGCCACACTTTTCGTTTCTCGCTCGCCCAGGACTCGCTGTCGACGTGTTCATCATGTTGAGCGGGTTTGTCATCTTCAATCTGCTCGACCAACAGCACGAGGACTGGCTGAGCTTCGTGACGCGCAGGTTCTTCCGGCTTTACCCGCTGTACCTCGTCGTCTTGATTGTCAGCGCTATCTTATCGCCGCTCTATCCCGTCTATCTGCATATGCTGCCAATACAAGGCGAGGCAGTAAGGATTCTGGAGACGCTTGCCCACCAGACCAACGCAGCGCTGCTCCCCCATTTCCTTGTGCATCTAACGATGCTGCATGGGTTGGTGCCCAACTCCATCCTTGCCCCCAGCTCGCTCGCCATCGTGCGACAGGCGTGGAGCATTTCAGTAGAATGGCAATTCTACCTCGTGGCACCGTTGTTGTTTTTTCTGTTGCGGGACAGGCCCTGGATGTTTGCCTTGGCCGTAGCAGGCGTGGTCGCAATCCACACGCGCTATTGGCTTGATGTCGGCTTCGCGATCAACCAAGGCGGCTTCTTTCTCATCGGCATCGCAAGTTATTTCGTCTACCGACGCTTGCAAGCGCTGCACCTTGAGACAGCCCATATCGTCATCGCGGGACTGGCCGCAATTGCTGCGGCTGCCTACTTCACCCGTGATCCTTTGCCCTTCGCGATCTGGTGGATATTTCTGTGTGCTGCGGTCCTCTCGCAGCAAGGTATCCGGAATCCGTTCTCTCTGTTTTGCGATAGCGCCGCTTGCCAGACGATGGGACGGATCTCGTATTCCATCTATCTCTGCCACGTGCTCGTGTTGTCGGGGATTTCCTATTCGATATTGAGATTTGCGGGCTACACCTCGCGGCCCGTCTTCGCCATCGAGACGCTGACGGCGACTGTCGCCGTTACGATCGCTGTTTCCTTTGTCACGTTCCGATTGATCGAAGCGCCCTGCATCGCGCTGGGAGCAAAAATTCGTCCCAAACCGAAGTTCGCGCCTTCGCAGGCTGATACACCGATCCCGGACAGCATCCCCTCAACGCCTACCCTCCTGTTAGACCAGGCGTCTGCGAAGACTTTCTATTGATGAGGTATTACAATGAAATTGTTTGATTTTCCGGCGTTAACCACACCTATGTTTGGTATATAAAAGGTAAATGCCCCGCGATATATTTCCCAATATTTGAAGGGGGCGAGGATGGATTATCGAGATTTCGTTTCAGGTATTCGACAGGCTTACCAACATACCGGCGGCATCAAAACGCTGTGCTTGGGATCGTTCGACAAAGACTGGTTTCAACAGATTCAGGCGGAATGCGCCTGGATCATCAAGAACGCGGGATCGAGCGATGTCACCATGGCTGGGCACGTCACAAATTGGACGCGTCCAACTGGCCAGGTTCGGCAATTCAGCCTTTTCAACGATACCGGCAACAGCGCAGATACCAAAGGCGACTACGGTTATCTCGGCGATGCGCGAAGGAAACGCTTGGTCTATCCGAACCTGCCTGCTCTGTCCCGTTTCGCCAGCATGTTTCAACCGGCGTTGCGCAATTTGCGTCTCAACGGCATGGGGTTGAAATCCGCGTTGAGCGCGCACGAAGAAGAGTCCATTTCAATTTCGCGATTTGGGCCGCGATACATCGTGCGCTTCCATGCGCCGATTTTCACCAACCCCAACGCGTTCGTGTATCTCGACGATGAGCGTTTCCACTTCGAGGAAGGCAAGCTCTACTTATTCCATCATGGCTGCGTTCACGCGGCGTCGAACACGGGGCAGGATTTGCGCTACCACCTCGTCTTTGACTGCTTTCTTGATAGAGCGTTGTTCGAGCGGATATTCCCCGGCACGCCGTCGCCGGACGTTGGCTACGAGAAAGATTGTCAGCCGGTTCACGGGGAGAGCTTTCACTTCGAGAATTTCGTCAAAGAGGACAATTCCGTCATCACCGGCGACATCGCATATGGCCGCCGCGCGCCCGGCCTCATGACCTACTATCGCCGTCGTTGGCCGTCTGTTTTTGGTGCCGCCTAAAAAGGCATTCCGCCACTCAGATGCCCCTTCAAAACCGGATTGGCGTTCCACAATCGCTCAGTGCCGGGTGACCGCGAGAATTTCGTAGTCTTTGCCTTTCACGACCACACGCAGCGGAAGCTCTTTCGATATCTCGATGAGACGCGGATGCATGACGAGCACGAAATCCGTGCGCGCATCCAGGCGATCGAGTTTCGTCGGCAAATCGGAAAACCATGCCATCCTGTAACCGGGTTGAAAGTGCAGCAACTGGCCGGGAAAATTGGCGAACATCCCGGACCAGAACGCCTGTCGATAGGCAACCGCGTAGGCCGCCACATGCGCCAGCGGGGGCGAACGCGATAGCGCGACCGAGTTCTGATCTCCGACCACCGCTGTCAATCTTGCGCCCATGGGAAGCGAACGGAGACCCGCAACGATTTCGGCAAGGGAAGGCTCCCAGCTGATCCACAGTACGGCGATCAAGGCGACACGTGCGATCGAGAGCAGGCCGAACAGCACGGCAAGAAGCCGCCTGGCCAGCGTCTCCCGCGCGTCCGGCGCCAGCGTCGCAAGCACGAAGAACGATGCGCCCCATGGAATGCGGTAGTCGATGAAACCGTTACCCATGGCAGCGCGCGGCAACACCAGATAGATAGCCGCCATCGTCACCGCGATGGTGACGGTCTCCGGCCGGATGCGAACGGCGCCACTCAGCAATGCTGCGAGAAGACCGGATAGGGCGATAACGAGCAGCGCGATCTCGAAAAGGGGACTGGAAAACATCGTGATCGACAAAATGCCTTCGATCTTTTGGTGGAACGTCGCAAAGTGGAGGCCGAACGAAGGATGTCCCGGTGTGTCAAACACGGAGAAGACGAGAAACGGCGGAATGAAGATCAAAGCGGCACGAAGGGCGCGCCGCATCACTTCGGATGCGTAGCTCGATAATTTCGGCGCCGCGGGATCGTAGCTGCGCGCGAGTTCGAATGCAGCGACCGCCAGTCCGGCCAATCCGAAAGCGGCCAGATGGCAAAACAGCAGGACGAGACAGAATGGCCACAACAGGAGGCACAGCGAAATGATTTTGCGGTCGCGGATGCGCAGATACGCGCCGAAAAACAGCAGTGCAAGCCCTACGCCGAAGCAATAGTTGAGGAAGCCGAACTGAAACGGGCCGCCCCAGGCCAGCAACGGAACGACGCGATAAAGCCGCGAACCCGCGTTCAACTCGCGGCTGACGAACTTCGTGCCCCAGAACAGCAGCCATAGCGTGATGATGCAGAACAGCCGCACCGCCGCGTCGATGGACATCATGCGCCGCGCGACGAAAACGAACAATTCGAGCCCAAGATTGGGTGTCACTTGCGGCGTGACGAAATAATACTTTTGCAGCCAGACCGATGTGGACCAATCCCGGAAGATATATTGATGCGCGAGATGATTGGGCAGATCGACAAGCGGGATCTGTGCCGTCAGGAAAAGCGGCAGCGACATGAAAAGACAGATCAGAATATCGGTTGCCAGCGGTCGCCGGCGCCATTCCGAGCCAAGGTTACCGAATACGTCTGCCATGCGCACCGCGGAAGAACTGGGACGATACGGCGTATATAGCCGAATTCGGGAAATGTAACCGATGGTCGCGGCGCGAAGCCAATCGGGTCGCGATTTAAATCCAGCAGTCGTGCTGGCGGCGCGTGTTCAAGGAAATGCAGAAGCGTGATCCAAGTCTTCCAAAGTAAATCGGAGACCAGAGTAGCGAAACAGAAAATACGGATTTTATATTTTCTGGCCGAGGCGCCCCTATTCTTACGCCACCCTTTTGCCGCGCGGCTTGTGGCGGGCCAGCGTGTCGTTGATGCGGGTGTGCCAACCTTCGCCGGTGGCGCGGAAGGCTTCGATCACGTCATGATCCAAGCGCAGCGTAACGCTCTCTTTGGGGTGCTCCATCTTCGGACGCCCGCGCGCGCGCCGTGCATCGGGCGCGGCGGCGAGATCCGGCAACACGTCGCGCAACGGCTTGGCACCGGCGAAGTTCTTTGCCGTCCAGCGGGGATTGTCATCGGACGGAAGACTCGTGGCCTTCTTACGAGCTGTTTTTGGCATAAAACGTCCTTTCCGCCCTGGAGGCTTTTCTCATAGAGATTGCCCGGACCGTGAACCTGCGCCAGGTAAATACCAGCATGTAAAGCGCGTCACCAAGCCGGCCGCTCGCCTGGTAGCGCGTTTCGCCGTAATCGAAACGATTATCGACGTCGATGATGGCAGAGCCGAAATCGAAGTCCTCCGCCGCCGCCCGATCGAGTTTGTGCTTTGCCAGATTGGCGCTGCGCTTGTCCTCGTCCCGGACAATCTTCACTTATTAAATGTAGGGGCAATAAATAGGAATGTCAAGGCACCGGGCGAGCGAAGACCGTTCGCAACAAAAGAAAACGGCGCCCTCGCACGGCTGTAATCCGGCTTGGTTGCGTTTTTTTGTCAGCCTGTCCAAGAAGGTGCGATGAACGCCCCCTCGCCCGAGACCCGAATCCACCGCGACTGCCCCTCGTGCGGGACTGCGTCTGCGAATGCGCCGCTGGTTCGGTATTCGCATCCCGACTGGCCGATGAAGCAGTGTCCACATTGCGGACTGATCTTCCTGGAATGGGTCCCGAATTACAGCGCGCTGTACGACGAGATCGGCTGGACCAAGCAGCACAAGATCGAGGAAGACCGCCGCCTAAAGCAACAGCCGATCCTTGCGCGCATCGACATGATGACGCGTTGGCGACTGGGCATTCTGGGCGAAGCCACACCCGCGGGTGGGATGAAAGGTTTTGCGAAGCCCGGCCCGGTGCTCGATGTCGGCTGCAGCAACGGCAAGGCGTTTGCGGAATTGGCGCCGGGTTACGTGCCGTATGGCATCGAAATCGAATCCACGGCGGCGGCGAGAGCGGCGTCGATTTTCGAACCGCGCGGCGGCAAGGTGGTGAATGCCGATGGCGTATCGGGGCTTCAACAACTGCCGGACGATTTCTTCACCGGCATCACGTTGTGGTCTTACCTCGAACATGAGGCCCGCCCGCGCGAGGCGTTGATCGAGACACGGCGCGTGTTGAAGAAAGACGGTGTGGCACTGGTGAAGGTGCCGAACTATGCGTGCTGGAATCGCGTGATACTTGGCGCGAAGTGGCCGGGCTTTCGCCATCCCGATCACGTGCAGTATTTCACGCCCGCGACGCTGGAGCGGATGGCTGTGCCGCTCGGGTTCTCAGTGAAATTCCGCCTCTACGGGCGCGTTCCCTTCAACGACAATCTGTACGCGATCCTCAAGCCTGTCTGATTGATCCGAAACGCGTCTCGTTCGTATCTCCAAAATGGACCCTATCGTCGTCTGGTTCCGGCAGGATCTGCGTCTGGCTGACAACCCGGCGCTGATTCACGCCGCGCAATCGGGACGGCCGGTGATCTGTCTCTACATCCTCGATGATGAAACGCCCGGACGCTGGAAGATGGGCGGCGCGTCACGCTGGTGGCTGCATCGCAGTCTCGATGCGTTGTCCGAAGCGCTGCACGAGAAAGGGGCCAGGCTCATTCTCCGGTCGGGCAATGCCGCAAGCGTTCTCGACAAGTTGGTCGAAGAAACGGATGCGGCCGCGGTTGTCTGGAATCGCTGCTACGAACCGTTTGCGATCCAGCGCGATACGGCGATCAAGAAATCTCTCGGCGAACATGGAATCGACGTTCAGAGTTTCAACGCCTCACTTCTGTTCGAGCCTTGGGAGATCAAGACGCAGGGCGGCACGCCGTTTCGCGTGTTCACGCCGTTCTGGCGGGCGTGCAATACCGCGCCCTCTCCCACAAAGCCGCAACACGCGCCGGGAAGGATTGATGGCTATTCCAAGCGTCTCGCAAGCGATGCGCTGAAGGATTGGAGATTGCTGCCGCACAAGCCGAACTGGGCCGCTGGTTTTGAAGACGAATGGACGCCGGGCGAAGATGGCGCGCAGGCGCGGTTCAAAGCCTTCCTGAAATCGAAAGCCGATTATGCGAACGGGCGCGATGTACCGTCCGAAGATGCGACCTCGCGCCTGTCGCCGCATCTACACTTCGGCGAAATCTCGCCTCGGCAGATCTGGCACGGAACGCATTCGAGCACTACGCGCAATGCAGAGAAATTCCTTTCGGAAATCGGCTGGCGCGAGTTTTCGCATCATCTGCTGTTTCACAATCCGGCGATGCCCGAACAAGCGTTGGACAAACGGTTCGCCGAATTTCCGTGGCGCGAAGCACGCAGCGATTTCAAGGCCTGGACCAAAGGGCAGACCGGCATTCCCATTGTCGATGCCGGCATGCGCCAGCTTTGGCAGACGGGCAACATGCACAATCGCGTGCGGATGATCGCGGCGTCGTTTCTTATCAAGCATTTGCGCATCGACTGGCGGCGCGGCGAGGAATGGTTCTGGGACACGCTCGTTGATGCCGATCTCGCGGCCAATGCGCAGAACTGGCAGTGGGTCGCCGGTTGCGGAGCGGATGCCGCGCCGTTCTTCCGCATCTTCAATCCCGTTCTTCAAGGTGTGAAATTCGATGGCGAGGGCGAATATGTCCGCCGCTTCGTGCCGGAACTGGCGAAGCTGCCGAGCAAATTCATCCACAAGCCATGGGATGCCGATGCCGCCACGCTGAAAGCGGCAGGCGTCGAATTGGGCCGCAACTATCCCAAGCCTCTGGTCGATCTGCAGAAGGGGCGCGATGCCGCGCTCGCCGCGTTCCGGGAATTGTCCGGCTCGGCTTGAAGGTGGCCCTGCCCGCCATTAGTTTCGAAGCATGGAAATCAGGAAAGACGTCCTCTCGGCGGTGGGCAACACGCCGCTGATCCGATTGAACCGTGCCTCAGAACTGACGGGTTGTGAGATTCTCGGCAAAGCCGAGTTCATGAACCCCGGTCAGTCCGTGAAGGATCGTGCAGCGCTCTTCATCATCAGGGATGCGATTGCCAAGGGGCAGTTGCGTCCCGGCGGAACGATTGTCGAAGGCACAGCGGGCAACACCGGCATCGGGCTTGCGGTCGTTGCCAATGCGATGGGCTTCAAGACCGTCATCGTCATTCCCGAAACGCAAAGCGAAGAGAAAAAAGACGCGCTGCGTCTTCTCGGGGCACAACTGATTCAGGTGCCTGCCGTTCCGTATCGCGATCCCAACAACTACGTGAAGGTCTCGGGCCGCCTGGCAGAGCAGATCGCGAAAGAGAATCCCAACGGCGCGATCTGGGCCAACCAGTTCGACAACGTGGCCAACCGGCAGGCACATATCGAAGGCACCGGCCCCGAAATCTGGGCCCAGACCGACGGCAAGGTGAATGGCTTCACCTGCGCGGTCGGCACCGGGGGCACCTTGGCGGGCACCGCCATCGCGCTGAAGGAGCGCAACCCGAAGATCCGCACCGCTGCCGCCGACCCCAAGGGGGCCGCGATCTATTCTTGGATCAAGACCGGGCAACTGACCGCCGAAGGATCCTCCATCACGGAGGGCATCGGCCAGAACCGGGTGACCGCCAATCTGGAGGGCGCGCCGCTGGACGACGCTTTTCAGATTCCGGATGAAGAAGCCCTGCCTATCATCTTCGATCTATTGGAACATGAAGGCCTTTGCATGGGCGGCTCGACCGGCATTAACGTGGCCGGTGCGATCCGCATGGCGAAGGACATGGGCCCCGGACATACCATCGTCACCATCCTCTGCGACTACGGCACCCGCTATCAGAGCAAGCTGTTCAACCCGGACTTCCTGCGCGCCAAGAACCTTCCCTTGCCGCGCTGGCTGGCCGAACCTCCTCCTCAACCCAACGTTCCATATGTGAGATGACCACACCCCTTGTTTCGACCGACTGGCTTGCCGAGCGAATCGATGCTCCCGACATCCGCGTGGCCGACGCCTCGTGGTACCTGCCGGAGGCCGGGCGCGATGCGCTGGCCGAATATCGCGCAGCGCATATTCCGCGCGCGGTGTTCTTCGACATCGACGAGCTGTCGGACGAGCTGAATCCCCTGCCCCACATGCTGGCGCCCGCGCCGAAATTTGCCAGCCGCATGCGCAAGCTGGGATTGGGCGACGGCAACCTAATCGTCGTCTATGACGGCGCGGGGATTTATTCGGCGGCACGCGCATGGTGGATGTTGCGCGCGATGGGTCATGCCGATGTGGCCGTGCTCGACGGCGGCTTGCCGAAATGGCGGCACGAAGGCCGCCCGGTGGAAGACATGGAGGCGAAAGCGTTTCCGCGCCATTTCACGCCGCGCGCCAATCACGCCATCGTTCGCGATTTCGAGCAGATGAAAATCAATCTGACGACGCGCGAGCGGCAAGTGGTCGACGCGCGCAGCGCCTCGCGTTTCAACGGCGAAGAAGCCGAACCACGTCCCGGCGTGCGGCCCGGACATATTCCCGGCAGCATCAACGTGCCCTATCGCGAACTGACCAACGCGGACGGCACGCTGAAATCCGCGAACGAATTGCAGGCGCTCTACAAGGCGCGCAACATCGACATTCGCGAGCCTATCGTGACGACCTGCGGCTCCGGCATCACCGCGGCCATCGAACTTCTGGCGCTCACCGTTGCCGGCGCGAACGACGTGGCGATGTATGACGGATCGTGGGCCGAATGGGGTGCGCGCACCGACGTGCCCGTCGAAACCAGGTAAGCATTCCGACCAATGAGCACCGCGCCGAAAACGCCACGCCGCATTCCCATGACGGTGACGTTTTTGGAGATGAAGACGCGCCCCTCTCCGCCGGGACCGCCGCAACCGCGCGGCAAGATCGCCATCCTGCGTGCCGAAAAGCCGAGCGTGCATTTCTATCGCTATCTCTACGACACGGTGGGCAAGGATTATTTCTGGGTCGACCGCAAGAAGCTGAGCGATGCGGAACTGGCGAAGATTCTGGAAGCGCCGACGCTTGAGCTTTACGTGCTCTATGCCGAAGGCGCGCCCGCCGGTTTCGCCGAACTGGATTTCGCCGAGCAGGACGTGGCTCATCTCGCCTATTACGGCCTGATGCCCGACGCCATCGGGCGCGGGCTCGGGCCCTATTTCCTCTATCAGGCGTGTTCCATCTGCTGGTCGCGGCCGATCAAGAATCTGCTGGTGAACACCTGCACGCTCGACCACCCCCGCGCGCTGCCGATGTACCAGCGCGGCGGATTCGTGCCCTATGCGCGCGAAGACCGATATATCGAGTTGCCGTAAGCCCGCTCCCCTGCCCGATCCTTTCGCGCATACAAACGCCCGGGGCCCATTTGCAAGGCCGGGCCAAATGGGCACACTCGCCCGGTCAAAAATTGCAGGAGTTGGGGGATGCCAGCAGGACAAACCGGCGTGGCGGGTTCTGAACCGGAACTCTTCGGCCACCCGCGCGGGCTGACGTATCTGTTCACGACCGAAATGTGGGAGCGCTTTTCCTATTACGGGATGCGCGCGATTCTCGTTCTGTATCTCACCAATTTCCTTTTGCTGCCGGGCCATGCCGAGAACGTTCTCGGTTACGCCGCGATCAAGGGCATGTTCGAAGGCATGGTCGGCCATCCGCTCGACGTGCAGCCCTTTTCCTCGATGATCTACGGCTTCTACACCGGCTTTGTGTATCTCACGCCGTTCTTCGGCGGGATGATCGCGGACCGATGGATTGGCCAGCGTTATAGCGTGATCATCGGCGGGGTCATCATGGCAATCGGCGAGTTCACGCTGATGTCTCCGAATCTACTGTTCGTCGGCCTTCTGTTACTCATCATCGGCAACGGGTTCTTCAAGCCGAACATTTCCACGCAGGTCGGCAATCTTTATCAGCCTGGCGACAGCCGCATCGATCGTGCCTATTCGATCTTCTATGTCGGCATCAATGTCGGCGCGTTCTTTTCGCCGCTGATCTGCGGCACGCTGGGCGAGGATGTCGGCTACCACTGGGGCTTCTTCGCTGCCGGCATCGGCATGGTGATCGGGCAGTTGATCTACATCTTCGCGCTACGGACTTTGCCGCCCGATCGCGTGGCGCGGCTGAAATCGCATACGGAAGAAAAGAAACCGCTGACCGGCCAAGACTGGAAAGCGATTATTGCGCTGATCCTGCTCTGCATCCCGACAACATTCTTCTGGGCGACCTATGAGCAGCAGGGAAATACGATCAATTTGTGGGCGCAGGATTTCACCGACCGTCACCTGATCCCAGGCATGGGTTGGGAAATTCCCGTGACGTGGTTTCAGGCGTTCAATCCCTTCATGATCGCTGCATTCACACCATTGGTGGTGAGCCTCTGGGCATGGCAATCGAAGCGCGGCACCGAACCGTCCACCGTCACCAAGATGGCGTTGGGGCTTTTCTTGTTGGCGATTTCTTACGTCATTATGGCGGGAGCGGCGTATGTCTCGCCGTCGGGCGGATCGAGTTGGTTGTGGCTGCTGGCGTTCTTCGCATTCATCACGCTGGGCGAGCTTTATCTTTCGCCCATCGGGTTGGCGCTTGTCGCGCGCGTGTCGCCGCCGCAGATACTTTCGATGATGATGGGCCTGTGGTTCATCACCAGTTTCACGGGCAATCTGTTGCAGGGCTATATCGGCTCGTTCTTCAGCCAGATGGACAAGGTGCACTTCTTCCTTCTCTGCGCGGGTATTGGAGCGGCGGCGGGTCTTGTGACCTGGCTGTTCAACTTCCCGCTCAAGCCCATTCTGGAAGTGAAGCCCACGCCAACTTTCGCACCCGATCCCGCAGAATAGATGGCCGACGACAAACCGAAAGACGCAACCATCGCCACCCATGCGGGCCGCATGAGTGCGGAGCACTTCGGCGCGGTGAACACGCCGGTCTATCGGGCGTCGACCATTCTCTATCCAAACCTTGCGGCGCTGGAGGCGGGCAAGGGACCATACACCTATGGCCGGCGCGGGACGCCGACGCATCGCAGTCTCGAAGAGGCGATCACCGAACTGGAAGAGGGCGCACGCACCCTGCTCTGCCCCTCCGGCCTCAATGCGGTGGCGCTTGCGATCATGAGCGTGTGCGGCGCGGGCGATCATCTTTTGATGGTCGATAGCTGCTACGAGCCGACGCGGACGATGTGCAATCGCACGCTGAAACGGTTCGGCATCGAGACGAGCTATTACGATCCGCTGATCGGCGGCGGCATCGAAAAGCTGATGAAGCCGAACACCAAGGCCGTGTTCTGCGAGAGCCCCGGCTCGCTGACCTTCGAGATACAGGATGTTCCGGCAATCGCGGCTGCTGCGCACAAGTATGGCGCGTCGGTGTTGCTGGACAACACCTGGGCCACGCCGCTGTTCTTCAAGCCGCTGGCGCATGGCGTCGATTTGTCGATACAGGCGGCGACGAAATATATCGGCGGACATGCCGATGTGATGTTCGGTTACGTCACCGCGAACGAAAGCCATCGGGCGCGTCTATTGGAGACGCATGGTGACACCGGTCTCTATATCAGCGGCGACGATGCGTTTCTCGCGCTGCGTGGGCTTCGCACCATGCCGGTGCGACTGGCGCAACATCAGAAGACTGCGCTTGAGATGGCGGGCTGGCTGGAAACGCATCCCGCTGTTTCGCGCGTGCTTTATCCGGCGCTCGAAAGCGATTCCGGTCACGCGATCTGGAAGCGCGATTTCACCGGCGCGTCGGGATTGCTTGGCGTGGTGCTCAAGCCCGCGGCGAAGGCTGCGCTGGCAGCGTTCTTCGATGGGCTGAAACTCTTTGGCATGGGTTATTCCTGGGGAGGCTATGAGAGCCTGATCGTGCCCGCGCACATCCATCGCACGGTGAAGAAATTCGAGACCGAGGGGCCGGTGATCCGCATCCACGCCGGGCTTGAGGATACGGGCGATCTGATCGCCGATTTGAACGCGGGGCTTTCGCGCTATATAGACGCGAAATGACCGACACGCTTTCCCGCGAAGACTTTCTCTCTCAGGTGGCTTTCAACAGCGAAGGCCTCGTGCCCGCCGTCGCGCAGAGTGCCGCGACGGGCGAAGTGTTGATGGTCGCGTGGATGAACGCGCAGTCGCTGGAGCTGACGCTTTCCACCGGACACGTCACCTATTGGTCGCGCTCGCGCAAGGAATTGTGGCGCAAAGGCGAAACGTCCGGCCACACGCAGCGGCTCGTCGAAGCGTGGATCGATTGCGATGGCGATACGCTGTTGTTCAAGGTCGATCAGATGGGGCCTGCGTGTCACACCGGCGCGCCGACATGTTTCTTCAGGAAATTGGCGTAGGCCACTTACCTCCCCCTTGTGGGGAGGTCGAACAAATCTGAGCGCAGCGAAGATTTTTCGGGTGGGGGACGGTGCACGTCTTTGTCTTCGGCCCCCCACCCGTAAAACGCGTTCCGCGTTTTCCGACCTCCCCACAAGGGGGAGGTAAGGGATTAGTCGAACAATTTCGCCAGATACGGATTCAAGAACTTCCCATCCGGATCGAGTTTCTTCCTCAGCAAACGGAAGCGTTCGTATTCCGGATAGATCTGCGCCAACTCCGCGCCGGTGCGTGTGTGGCGTTTGCCCCAGTGGGGGCGGCCTTCGTAGCGGCGCAGGATCGTTTCGGCGGCGGAGAAAAGCCTTGTCGTATCGACGCGGTGATATTGGTGGAGCGCGATCGTTGCGGACGGGCGTTTGTAGAACGGGCTCATCCACACGTCGTCGGGCGCAACCGTGCGGTATTCGATGGGGAAGCCGGTATTGATCGTGCTCTTGCGGATGGCCGCCACGATCTCCTGCAGGCATTCGGGGCCCTTCTCGCGCGGGACGCAATATTCCATTTCGTTGAAACGCGTCGGGCGCGGATTGGGGAATATCTCGTGGCTCCAGCGCACCTTGGGCGCGGCGGGCATCATGCGTGAGAAGAAGCGGTGTGCGGAGCGCAGCATGAACGGCGTGTAGGGCAGCACCTCGTTGATCATCGAGAACATCTGCGCCTGCGAATTCGTCATCTCGCCGCGCTTGAACATCGTCTCCGCATCGCGCGGCTCGGGCGCGACTTCATCGGTTTCGTTCAACGTCTTGCAGATCGCGACATCGGCATAGGGAAACCAGAAGAATTCGAAATGGCGGTTGTCGGCGATCAGGCTGTCCAGCTTTTCGAACAATTCGCCGATGGGCAGCAGGAATTCCTGTTCTTTCAGCTTGTAGGCTGGTCGTACATAGATCGAGATTTCGGTCATCACGCCGAACAGGCCCATCGAGCAGCGGCCGGCTTCAAAGACTTCCGTGTTCTCCGTGGGCGAACAGTCGAGCAGGCTGCCATCCGCCAGCACCAGACGGAATCCCGCAACTTCGGCGGAGAACGAGCCGAGCGTTGCGCCTGTTCCATGCGTACCGGTGCCGACGACGCCGGCCAGCGTCTGCCGGTCGATGTCGCCCATATTCTTGAGGCCATAACCGCAGGGATGCAGCAGCGGTCCGATTTCCCACACCGGTGTCGCGCCGCGCATGGTGGCGATGGCGCGTTCCTGATCGAATGCGACGAGGCCGTTGAACGCCTTCAGGTCGATGATCGTGCCGTCAGTCGCGTTCAGCGGCGTGAACGAATGCCCCGTACCTGGCACGCGCACGGGCGCGGGGCACTTGCGAATGGCCCGCGCGAGCTCCACGTCGTCCTTCGGCGTGACGAATTCCTTGGGCTTGCAGGTCACCCCGCCCGACCAGTTGGACCACTTTCCGCCGACGATCTTCATGAAAACCCAGTCATCCCTGCGGCTTTAAGGGCCGATGACGCCCGCGTCAATCTTGCGGCTGTCAGATATCGGCAAATCTGGGCGGGCGCTTTTCAAGGAAGTGGTTCACGCCCTCCTTGAAATCGGGCCATTTGAAGCTGGGCGGCATTTCGGCATCGGCGATCTCCAACGCTTCGCCGAAGCTCTGGAACAGCGATTTCCAGACCTGGGCTTTCATCACCGCCATGGAGCGCGGAGACACCGTGTCCGTCAGCAGGCGCACATACGCCATGACATTTTCATGAAAGCTCTCTTGCGGAAACATTTTGTTCACGAGGCCGATGCGTTCGGCCTCTGCCGGCGAGACCTTGCGCGCCGACAGCAACAGGTCGAGCGCGTGTGCGGGGCCAACCAGCTTCGGCAACAACCACGAGATGCCATGTTCGGCGATCAGGCCGCGCTGCGCGAAGGACGTGGTGAGCACGGCGTTCTCGGCGACGAACCGTATGTCGGCATAGAGCGCCATGATGAGGCCGATGCCGGCGGCGGGTCCGTTGATCGCGGCGACGATGGGCTTCTTGATGCGCATGAAATAGGCAAAGCGTTTCATGTCGCCGAAATCGTTGTCGAGCGATGGGCCGTATTTCGATGCGAAGGCAGGATCGTCTTTCGCCTCGGCTTCGGTGCGGTTGCCGCTCATCACGCCGGTCAGCACCTGCATGTCCGCGCCAGCGCAGAAGCCGCGCCCTGCTCCGGTCAGCACGATGGCGCGCACATTCGTGTCCTTCGCGGCATCGGCCATGGCGAGGCGCAGACTGTTGGCCAGTTGCGGTGTGTAGGCGTTGAGCCTTTCGGGGCGGTTCAAGGTGATCGTCGCGACATGATCTTTCACGTCGTAGAGAATATCGGGATAGGTGCTCATGTTTCCTCCGGTGGCATTTGAAAATGACAGTCCGCCATGATCCCATATTCCCGCCCGCTATCAAGACAGGGAAAACGCCATGCCCGATTTCCGTCACATCCGCTTCGAAACGCCCGCGCCGCAGGTCGCCCGCATCGTGCTCAACCGGCCGGAGCGGATGAATGCCTATACCAACCCGCTATGTGACGAAGTGGTTGAAGCGCTGACGCATTACATGCGCGACGACGATCTGCGTTGCCTCATCCTCACCGGCGAAGGGCGCGGGTTCTGCGCGGGCGGCGATGTGGCAGGCGGCGATCCCGACAGCCCGCATTATCGGGACAAACAGATGGGCCACGGTCAGGAAATGCGCGAAGGCATGCAGCGGGTGATCGTGATGCTGCATCGCATGGACAAACCTGTGATCGCGGCGATCAACGGGCCTGCGGTGGCAGGGGGGCTGACCTTGGCGCTTGCGTGCGATTTCCGCATCGCGGCGGATACGGCGAAACTGGGCGACACATCAGGCAAGTTCGGACTGCTGCCGGACGAAGGCGGCGCCTGGTTCTTCCCGCGCGCGATGGGATTGGACCGCGCGTTGAAGATGACGCTGCTGAACGAAGTCTATTCGGCCGATCAGGCGCTGAATCTTGGGCTGGTGACCGAAGTCGTTCCTGCGGGCGAACTGGAAAAACGTTCGCTGGATTTTGCCAGGGCCATCGCGGCCCGCGCGCCGCTGGCGGTGCGCCTGGCCAAGAATATGATGCGCAAGGGGCTGGATTCCTCGCTGGAGAATTCGCTGGACGACGCGGCGCTCTCCGTGATGATCGCCAATCCGAGCCAGGACGTGCGCGAGGGCGTTTCGGCGTTTTTCGCCAAGCGGCAGCCGGATTTCAAAGGCCGCTAGGACATTTCATCCGTCACGGAACTTTCGTAAGGTTGGAACATTTCCAACCTGCAATTCCACCGAAGAGGCACTCCATGGCCAAAGTCACCAAACTGAAATCCCGCGAAGGCCGCGCAATGGCCGCCGCCCTCGACACGCCGACCGACATTTCAGCGATCGCCGTGAAGAAGTTGAGCAAGGCCCTGAACGGGCTTCTGGCGGATACCTTCGCGCTCTATCTCAAGACCAAGAATTTCCATTGGCATGTCAGCGGGCCGCATTTCCGCTCCTACCACCTCTTGCTCGACGAGCAGGCCACGGAAATCTACGAAACGACGGACGCCATCGCCGAACGTGTGCGCAAACTGGGCGGCACCACATTGCGCTCCATCAGCGACATCACGCGCCACCAATCGCTGACGGACAACAACGCCGAGTTCGTCGCTCCGCTCGACATGCTCAAGGAGCTGATGAACGACAACAAGGCGACCATAGCTTCGATGCGCAAGATTCACGACCTGTGCGACAAGCACGAAGACGTGGCGACAGCCAGTTTGTTGGAAAACTTCATCGACGCAGCGGAGAAGCGCAACTGGTTCCTGTTCGAAGCCAGCCGCGGCGCGGATTCAACGGGACATTGAAGTTATCGCCTGGCGTCGGCCGTGCGATGCGCGCGCGGCCGTGCCGGGCGTGACAATCTCTTCGGAAGCGCGGCCTGCAGTTTCCCGGCAAGCAGTTTGAGAAAACTGCGCCGCACCCGCATGTCGCTACGAGCCGACATTTTGCAATGCTCGCAAAGCACATCGATGCGATCTGGCGTGCGGTCGCTCGCGATGACGCGGAAACCGGGCGCGATGAATTCGACACGAATATCCGAAGGCCCATCGTGCTGATGGGACAGAATCGCTTCGCCGGTCTCAAAACACCGGCGGCAGCGCAGCGGGATCTTCCAACGCGTTCTGCTCATGGTGCATGGTTTAACACCCGGAGCGCCGCATCGTTCAGTTAAAACGTGGCCATTTACCGTGCGTGTAGGGCAACGGACGACGAAAAGCGCGATTTGCAGCAAAATACTTCAGTTGTCGTCGCCGCGCTCGCGCTCCCCGGGCGCGTAATCCGCCTGGATATGGTCCTGAAGTTCCTCTTCGGTGAAATAGACGGGCTTTGTTTTCATCGCGACGAACAGCGGCGTCTGGTCGTCGAAATGCGGCGACTTTGTGTCAAGTGTCGCTGAGCCGAATTGGTGGATGCTGCGCGCATGCACATGGCCGTCGCGATCCCAGGTGACGAACATGATGAGCGTGTCGCCGCCTTCGGCGGTGAACGTACCATCTTTCTGCTCCTTGCCGTAGACGGCGCGATAGATGTCCGGCCCGCCGTCGATGGGCAGATCGTATTTTCCGCGCCGCATCCTATTGAGTTGACCCCATTCGGGATCGAGACGGCCGAAATGTTGCTTGAGGAACGCCATGGATTCCTTCAACGCGGCCAGCGGCGCCATCTTGCGCGGCGCACCGTCTTCGTCGGGATGCACTTTCAATCCCATCAACACGCCCAGCGCCGCGCCCCGATTGTGGATGTCGGTCTTGCGATTCCAGTTCTTCAGGATCGCCAGGGCCTGTTTCAGATCGGCATCGTTGCCGGGGCCGATGTTCTCAACTTCGGCGATCTCGTCGGCCAGTTCGGAGCGCGGGCTGTATTCCAGATCGTATTTGTATTGCTGGAAGGTGAGATCGACGAAAGCGAGTTTGCTGCCGTAATTCTCTTCCGCGCGATAAGCCCGATTGGTCATGTTGGTCTGAATGCCCATCCAGGCGGGGAAATCCTTCGGCTTCAGATTGTCGTCCGCGCCTGTCGCGCGGAACGGCGTGTTGTTGGAGTTGAAGACGAAGCCGGATGCGGGATTCCAGATCTGCGGTTCGCGGTCGAACGGCAGATAGTGATGCCAGATCAGGTCGGAACGGTCGCCCGGAAGAATACCCTTCCAGTTGAAGCCCGGCTTTCGCACCGGAAACTGGCCGTTATAGACGTAGCCGATGTTTCCCAATTCATCGGCATAAATGTAGTTGATGCTGGGCAACGCTTGCAGCCGCATGGCGTTCTTCCAGTCAGCCAGCGAATGGGCCTTGTCGAGCTTGTAGTACTGCACGACCTGACGTATCTCGCCCATGCCGGCGTAGCGGATGGCAAACACGCCGTGATCGGTGCGCAGCACTGGCCCCTGCGCGGATCGCAGCACCTCGCGATGGAACGTCCAGTAAATCGGACCCCATATCTTCACGCGGATCGCGGCGTCTTTCTTTTCGAAGTCTCGCCATTTGCCGTCGAGCAGATACTGGTTGTCGTTCGCGGGATTGATCGTCAGGCGATAGACGTCGACGAGATCGGGCGAATTGACCGTGTTGGCCCAGCCCAGATTGGCGTTGAAGCCATGCAGCATGAAGGGCGAACCGGGAAAGAACCCGCCCGCCACATGCCAGCCCTGTTTGCTTTCCAGCACCGCCTCGTACCATGCGACCGGCCCCGTATAAGGCTGATGCGAATTGACGAGGAGCCGCGTCGCGCCGTCGAGCGAACGCAGCGGCGACACCGCCACGCCGTTGGACCCTTGCGGTTTGGTTTCCGGCGCGGGCTCGGTGAGTTTGCGCAGTTCGCGATCGAGGCCGTAGAAAAACGGCGTCTTGAACACGAAGCCCGCAGCGATATCGCGGCCCGTCACCGGCAGCAATCCCGGCGCCACCTGGTCGGGATGAAGTGCTGCGTAATAGTTCACGCCGTCCGCATAACCGTTGAGGATGTCCTTCACGTAGTAGGGAATTTCACGGTCGTATTTCCGGTCGATGGTGCCCCACACATCCATCAGGTTGACGAGATAATCCGTCACCGCCGCCTTGCGCCCTTCCAGCGCGGCAAGCTTGCCGCGGGTGGCGAGCGTCACTTCCTGAATGGTCGCGAAATCGTCTTCGCTGTGCGCGAAGCCCAGCCCAAACGCCACATCGGCATCGCGCTTGCCGAACATGTGCGGCACGCCGAAATTATCGCGCCGGATGCGCACGTGATATTGCGAGGCTTCCTCGATGAATATCTGCCGGTCGGGCTCGCGCGGCTGCGCGAACCAGTCGAACGCGATCAACCCGCCCAGTGCCAGTAGCGGCAGAAGAATGACAAGCGCCAAACCGATCTTGAGATATTTCATGCGTTCCCCGAACTGGCGACCCCGGCACGGCTCGAACGTGCAACCCCCAGCTTAGAAGGCTGGTGCTCTATCCAGTTGAGCTACGGGGCCTGGCCCGGAAAGGCAGATAGCAGAATTCGCGGGGATTCGCAGAAAAAGCCTTAATGGCTCCAGGGGACTTTCCGGTCGAAGCGGAAATTGTCCGAATAGGCCTTGGGGATGGGCTTGGGTCTGTGCGGCTCGAAGATCTGGAAGGGGATGCCGTGCTTTTCGGCATAGGCGACCGCTTCTTCCTTGGTGTCGAAATCGAGCACGATCTGCTGACGCATGTCGGTAGAGCTGGTCCAGCCCATCAGCGGGTCGATGCTGCGCGCGGCCTCCGGCTCGAATTCCAGAACCCAGAGATTGGTGCGTGCCTTGCCGGATTGCATGGCGTTCCTGGCGGGCTGGTAGATGCGGGCGCGCATGATGTTACTCCTTGTTCAACGACTACCGGCTGGCTTGCCGAGCCGTAGCTCGCGGCCACCAGCCCGCCTTCGCGCAAGTGCGCTTCGGCGCGGCCAACCTTCTCTCGCTTCGCGAGCGAAGGCTGGTCGGGGCGGCGTGATTTGAACACGCGACCCTCTGCTCCCAAAGCAGATGCGCTACCAGACTGCGCCACGCCCCGTCCGGGTCGCGGTGATTACACGGGCCGGGCCCCCGCATCAACTTCCGCCTTCAAAGATCGTGGAATGGACCTTTGCCCCGTCGCGGATATGCAGGGCAGCCGCCCGGCCACCGTTGATTTCCAGGACCGCCTGAACCGGTTCCGTCGACGGGATGGATTTGAGCGATTGGGGCTTCGCATCGGCCGCGATGGAGGAGATCGTGCCGTCGGCACGGATGAAAACGATGTCCAGCGGGATGAGCGTGTTCTTCATCCAGAACGACATCATCTGGGAACGGTGGAAATCGAACAGCATGCCTTCGTTGGGCGGCATCGCTTTGCGGAACATCAGACCCTTTTCCTGCTGGGGCCATTCGGTGGCGAGCTGCACCTTGAAGCGTTGCGGGCCGAGCGCCGAATCGATGCTGATGGACTCAACCGGCAGATCGAGCTGAGGCTGCTCGGCAGACGCGGAAACACCGCCCGCGAGGAGCAGGAAAAACGCAAACGCAATTGTCAGGCGCATACGAGGCCGGAACGAGATTCGCCCTTAAGGATCGACGACCACGATCTCGGCTGCAAGCTCTCCCTTGGGACCGTCACCTGTCCGGACTTTCACAAGCTGGCCCTGCCGCAATTCGCGGATGCCGTAGCGGCGCAGGGTCTCCATGTGGATGAAAATGTCCGGCGTGTTCGGCCCGCGCGAGACGAAGCCATAGCCCTTGCCGCGATTGAACCACTTCACGGTCGCATCGAAAGACGGGCCCTTCGGCTCCGCCAGATAGCGGCCGCGAGACGGTGCGGCGGCGAGCTGCGGGGCGGCGGTGGAATTGTCCAGCGAGATCACGCGGCGCGCCTGAAGACCTTTGGGTCCCTGCACCGCTTCGCACACCACCCGCGCGCCTTCATAGGCGGCCTTGAAGCCGGATTGGCGCACGCAGGTTTGATGCAGCAGGATATCGCCTTCGGCCCCGCTCGAAGGTTTGATGAAGCCGTAGCCCTTGGAAAGATCGAACCACTTCACGAGGCCTGATACTTCCAAAGAAGCATCGCTCAGGCCGTGCGAGCCTCCTACACTCATATCCATTCCCAACGCCCCTTATTATGAACAAGAAATTATCATAATTAGCCCTTGACGAAAAGCAGGGTTCCAAATTTGGACAGGTTAAGGTTGATTTCTGAACTTCGCCCCATAAGTCCCTGTTTTACTGCCAATCTCCGCGATTGAAGGACACGATTCGAAGATGGATTTCACCGGCCGATACCTGATTCCCGCTTCCACGGAGACGGTTTGGGCCGCCATCCAGAACCCGGATATCCTCAAAAGCTGCATTCCCGGCTGCGAGAGCCTGGAGAAGACAGGCGACAACGCCTTCGAGGCCAAAGCCACCCTCAAGATCGGCCCCGTGAAAGCCACCTTCAAAGGCAAGGTGACGCTGGACGAGATGGATCCGCCCCACCGCTGCGTCCTGCGCGGCGAAGGCCAGGGCGGTGTGGCCGGTTTCGCCAAGGGCGAGGCGGAGGTGCTTCTGGAGCCGGAAGACGGGCAGACGGCACTCACTTACACCGCCAAGGCCAATATCGGCGGCAAACTCGCCCAGATCGGCCAGCGGCTGATCGACGGCGCCGCCAAGCAGATCGCAGACGATTTCTTCCAGCGCTTCTCGGAAGCCGTTTCGCCACCTCCGCCGGTGATCGAAGCGCCGGCCGAAACAGCGGCGCCCGGTGCTGCCTCGGCCGAAGCGGCGGGACTGGCCACAACGCCCACCCCGCCGCCGCACCATCACGAGCCGATCTCGCGCGAGGTCTGGGTGATCGGGCTGATTGCGGTGATCGTGATCGTTCTCATCTTTTTCGGGATGGTGCTCTGACGCTTGCGTGGGTTGACGCTTCCCACATCGGCGGCGGATCATTGGCCACACGCTATCGGAGAATTGCATGACCGCCGTTTCCCTGACGGTGAACGGAAATCCCGTTTCCGCCGACGTCGAAGACCGAACCCTGCTTGTCTATTTCCTGCGCGAGGATCTGCGCCTGACCGGAACCCATATCGGCTGCGACACCAGCCAGTGCGGCGCCTGCGTGGTGCATGTGAACGGCAAGGCGGTGAAATCCTGCACGATGTTCGCGGTGCAGGCCGAAGGCGCCGACGTGACGACCATCGAGGGCCTTGCGAAAGACGGCAAACTGCATCCGGTTCAGGAAGCGTTCCGCGAGAACCACGGCCTGCAATGCGGCTTCTGCACGCCGGGGATGATTATGACGGCGGTGGACATGATCCGCCGCAAGCCGGTGCTCGACCGCGAAACGATCCGCGCCGAGCTTGAAGGCAATATCTGCCGTTGCACAGGTTATCAGAACATCGTCAGTTCGATCGAAGACGCCGCCAAGCGCATGGCCGCGAAGGACAAGGCCGCATGATCACCTATCAATTCAACTACCATCGCCCGAAGTCGCTGGCCGACGCGGCCGCACTTCTCAAGAAATCGCCGGACGCGAAACTGCTCGCGGGCGGGCAGACGTTGATCGCCACGATGAAGATGCGGCTGGCGAACCCGTCCGATCTCATCGACATCTCCGGCTTGAAGGAATTGAATTACATCCGCGTGGATGCGAACGCCGTGACCATCGGTGCCGCAGTGACCCATGCGGAGGTCGCGGAGTCCGCGGAGGTTCGACGCGCCCTGCCCGCCTTGGCAGAGCTTGCACATCTGATCGGCGATCCCGCCGTGCGCCACAAAGGCACCATCGGCGGCAGCGTCGCCAACAATGACCCGGCGGCGGATTATCCGGCGGCAGCGGTTGCGCTGAACGCAACGATCAAAACCACCGAACGCAGCTTCAAGGCGGACGATTTCTTCACCGGCATGTTCTCGACCGCGCTGAACGACGGCGAGATCGTGACGGAGATTTCCTTTCCGCTGGTCGAACGCGCCGCTTACCAGAAATTCCGCAACCCGGCCTCACGTTATGCGATGGCGGGCGTGTTTGTAGCGAAGGGAAAGGACGGCGTGCGCGTGGCGGTGACAGGTGCCGCGCCCAGCGTGTTCCGCCAGAGCGAAATGGAAGCGGCACTCGCGAAGAGCTTCAGCCCGAACGCAATCGAAGGGATCAAGGTCGATCCGTCCGATTTGAACTCGGACATCCATGGCACCGCCGAATACCGCGCCAACCTCGTCAGCGTGATGGCGAAGCGCGCGGTCGCCGCCGCGATGATGTAAAGCGAATGTTCCCTCTCCCCCTTGGGGGAGAGGGTTAGGGTGAGGGGGTAGTGCTCAAACGATTTCGGTGTGAGTAGGCGGATACATTCTCCCCCTCACCCCGGCCCTCTCCCCCTCCGGGGGCGAGGGAGTGGAGTTAAAATGGAAGCTTCCGAAGACATCCTCGGCACCGCCGCCCAATGGCTTTCCGGCGGCCACAAAGTTGCGCTTGGGACTGTCGTGAAAACGTGGGGTTCCGCGCCGCGTCCCGCCGGCAGCCAGATCGCCGTGCGCGACGACGGCGCGTTTGTCGGCTCGGTCTCCGGCGGCTGTGTCGAAGGTGCGGTGATCGAGGATGCGATGCGTGCGATGAGCGACGGCAAAACCAGCCGCCTCGAATTCGGCGTCAGCGATCAGCAGGCGTGGGATGTGGGGCTGGCTTGCGGCGGGCGCATCGAAATCTTCGTCGAACCCATCCGGTGACGCGATGCGTCCCGAAACGCTGAAGCAACTGAACGACGCGCGCCGCGCAGGCCACGCCGTCGTGCGTGCGACGGATCTGGCGACGGGCGAAGACCGGCTGATCGATCCGGCAAACGATGCCTCGCCCTTGGGCATCGCTGCCGCGAATGCCGCGCGCGCCGATCAAAGCGCGCCTGTCGAAATCGACGGACGCACCTGGTTCCTCGCCGTGTTCAACCCGCCGCTCGATCTGGTGATCGTGGGTGCGGTGCATATCGCCCAGCCGCTCGCGCGCATGGCTGCGATGACGGGCTATGGCGTGCGCGTAATCGATCCGCGCACATCGTTCGCAACGCCGGAGCGCTTTCCCGGCGTTGATATTTCACACGATTGGCCCGATGAGGCGCTGCAAAAGAAGCCGCTCGGAACGCGCAGCGCATTGGTGGCGTTGACGCACGATCCGAAAGTCGATGATCCCGCGCTGACGGCGGCGTTGCGCTCGCCCTGCTTCTATATCGGCGCACTGGGTTCGAAGAAGACGCATGCCGGCCGTCTGGCGCGCCTGAAAGAGCACGGCTTCACCGACGATGAGCTGAAAAAAATCCACGGGCCGATCGGGCTGTCTATCGGAGCCCGGTCGCCCGCGGAAATTGCTGTCTCGATTATGGCCGAGATGACTCAAAGGCTGCGGGTGGGCGGTATTCGGGAGCTTGCTACCGCCCACCCCACAGCTTAGCCAGGCGACTGGTCGCCAGGTTTTCCGTCATCCTTGTTCCAATCGCCGTGGTGCCAGCCGCCGGGGCCGCCATGCATACGGCCTTCGAAACGGTGATGCATCGCCGCGATGATCTCGTCCTTCGTGATGTAGCCCTGATGCTTGGCATCGAGACGGTCGAACATCTTCTTCTGCGGCGCTTCGAACTCTGCGAGCGTCAGCTTGCCGTCATGGTTGGTGTCGAGCCGCGCGAACCGGCGGGCTTCCATGTTGCGAACCTTCTCGGCCGCGATCTGGAAGAAACCGTCGCGGCTGATGCCGCCGCTCTTGGCGTATTTGTCGAATTTCGCATTCACGGCGGTATCGAACTCCGCGCGGGTCACCTTGCCGTCCTTGTTGGCGTCATAGGTGGCGCAGAAGCCCATGCCGCGCGCATGGCGAAATCCGGGATGACGGTGCGGGGGGGAAACACCGGCATCTTTTGCTTCGTTTGCCTTCGCGGCATGGGCATGGGGGACGCAGGACACTTCGCCGGTTCCACGGCGGTCCATGCGGTTGAAACTCATATGTTCGGCGTTGAGGAATTCCTCGCGCGTAAGCTTGCCGTCATTGTTCCAGTCGATTTTCTGGAACATGCGATCGGATCCCTGATGCACCTTGTCGAGTCCGATACCAGCAAACTGCGCTTCGGTGAGCGCGCCATGGCCGCCGGAAACGGAAGCAAAGCGATCGCCCATCACCTTGTTGATCTCGTCCCAGGTGACTTTGCCGTCGTGGTTCAAATCGTATTGCTGGAACAATTTGCCCTTGCCCAATTCATGGGGCATGCCGTGTTGCGGCTTTTCGGGCGAGGCGAACGCCATGGCGGCGGCACCTCCCAAAATGGCCACGAGGACCGGTCCGACTGCGTACTTCGAAATTCTCTTCATTTCCGTCTCCAAAGCCGCCTCCTGCCTGACATCCTCTATGTAGGGTGGTAGGCCCTCAGAACTTTGGCGGGCAATGGCTTTTTTGACGGCTTTTGTCACCGCAGCCCTCCATGCGAAACTTTGCGACAATTGCCGTTGCAGAGGGGGAGCCGGGTTGCGCATGTTGGCCCCATGGACATTGCAGTGACCACGAAGGACGAGACCAAACCTCATGTGCTGGTGGTGGAGGATTCGCGGGATATCCGCGAGCCTCTGGGCCGGTATCTGCGGGAACATGGCTATCGCGCGACCACCGCGGCGGACGCCCAGGTCGCCCGCAAGGTAATGAAGAATTCCGGCATCGACCTTGTGGTGCTCGACATCATGATGCCGGGCGAAGACGGCCTGAGCCTTTGCCGCTTCATCCGCGAGTCGTCGCAAATCCCCGTGATCCTACTTACCGCGCGCAACGAGGAAGTGGATCGCATCGTCGGCCTGGAAATGGGCGCAGACGATTACATCGCCAAACCGTTCAGCCCTCGCGAACTGATCGCGCGCGTCGGCGCCGTGCTTCGCCGCACACAGGCGCTTCCGCCACGCCAGAAGCCGCCGCAGATTTCGCGCATCAAATTCGGCGAGTGGACGCTCGATACCGGGCAGCGCGAATTGATCGGGCCGGATGGTGTCGCCTCCCCGCTTTCGAGCGGCGAATTCCGCCTGCTTACCGTGCTCTTGGAACGGCCCAAGATCGCACTGACGCGCAACCAGCTCCTCGATCTCACCAAAGGCAAGGAAGCGGAATTCTTCGACCGCTCCATCGACAATCACGTCAGCCGCTTGCGCAAGAAGATCGAGCCCGATCCGCGCAACCCACGCTACATCAAGACGGTGTGGGGCGGCGGCTATATGTTCGCGGTCGATCCGGAAGACATCTCCTGATGCCCTTCTGGCCGCGCAAACTTGCATCCCAACTGGTTGTCGTCACCGCCACCGCGGTGCTGATCTCCAACATTGCGGTCGCCGCGTGGTTCGAACTCGGCCGCGAGCGGATGAACGAGTCTGCATTCAACGAACGCCTGCTGGATCGCGCTGTATCGGCGGCCACGCTTTTGAGCACTGTCCCCTCCAAACAGCGCGAAAAAGCCATGCATGCGATGGATTCGCCAGCGTGGCACTTCCAGATTCTGCATGGAAAAACCGAACCTGTTCCCATGACACCGGGCGAACAGGCATTGGCCGATCGCGCGCGCGCCATGCTGCCGCCGCAACGCGCCAGACAGCCGGTGACCGTGAAGGTCACCACCAACGAACAGCGCAAGGAAGGCATGCGCCACAACCGCCGCCCCGTTATCATGATTACCGTGCCGGTGGTGCGCGGCACGCAATTGGTGACGACGTTCTATCGTCCGCCCTCGCCGCCCTGGCCCATCGAGACATTTATCGCAGCACTCGTCGCCATCGTGGTGACGTCGATTGCGGCGGCCTTGGTGGCGCGGCGCGTGGCGCGGCCGTTGTCCAAACTTTCGGCCGCCGCAACCTTGGTGGCGCAAGGGGGCGCCGCACCGCGCGTGCCGGAACAGGGCCCGGAGGACGTGCGCCGCGCGGCATCGGCCTTCAACACGATGACCGATCAGGTGTCGCGAACGATGGAAAGCCAGCGGCAATTGCTCTCCGCCGTCGGTCACGACCTGCGCACGCCGATCACTGCCATGCGTATCAACATCGAATTCGTGGGCGATGCCGAACTGCGCGAGCGGCTGGAGCACAATCTCGAAGAACTGCAGGAACTGACCGAAGCCGTTCTTTCCGCCGCGCGCGGGACCGGCGGCGAGCCGATGCGCAATGTCGATCTGGCGGCACTGGTGGAAAGCCTGTGCGCCGATCTGGACGACATGGGAAAGCCGGTGACGTGGCGCCCGCATGATCCCGCGCCGGTGTTCTGCCGCCCCAACGAGATCCGGCGTGCCGTGCGCAACCTGATCGAGAACGCGCTTGCCTATGGCAAGGAAGCCAGCGTTCGCATCGACGGCAAAAGCCTGGGCTACGAGATCGTGGTCGAAGACAAAGGTCCCGGCATCCCCGAAGCCGACCGCCAGCGTGTGTTCGAACCCTTCGTGCGGCTGGAGACCTCGCGCAATGCCGAGACCGGCGGCACGGGACTTGGGCTGACGCTCGTGAAAACCATCGCCGCTGGTCACAACGGCACCGTGACGCTGGAAAACCGCGCCGAGGGCGGGCTGCGGGCGAAGCTATATCTGCCGATACCGGTGCCGTAACGCTCACCTCCCCCTTGTGGGGAGGTCGAAATTTGCATCAGCAAATTTCGGGCGGGGGGCCGACGACAATGACGGCCACCGTCCCCCACCCGAAAAATCTCTCGCTCCGCTCGCGATTTGTTCGACCTCCCCACAAGGGGGAGGTAAGAAGTGGCTATGCAATTCGGAACCATTCCCATCGCCGAGGCCGAAGGCGCGGTGCTTGCTCATTCGCGCCGCGTGAACGGCCGCCTGTTCCGCAAGGGACGTGTACTGACGGCGGAAGACATCGCCGCGCTGAATGCAGACGGCGTGCGCGAGATCATGGCGGCGCGTCTGGGCAGGGACGACGTGGACGAGAACGAAGCCGCCCGCCGTATCGCCGCGTTGTGCGTGGGCCGGAATGTCCGGGCCAATGCGGCGTTCACAGGACGGGTGAACCTTTACGCCACCGAACCGGGTCTCGTTGAAATCGACGTGGGCGTGATCGAAGCGCTTAATACGATCCATGAAGCCATCACGGTGGCCACGCTTTCGCCGTTCGCCAAAGTCGAACCGCGCCGGATGATCGCGACGATCAAGATCATTCCGTTTGCTGCACCCGCAAGTGCGATCGAAGCGGCGGAAAAATTGCTGCACACGCCGCCCATCCGTGTCACGGCATTCGCGAAGAAGCGTGCCGCGTTGATCTCCACGTCCCTGCCCGAAACCAAGCCTTCGATCCTCGACAAGAACCGTTCGGCGCTCGATGCGCGATTGCATGCGCTGGGTTCGCAGATCGTGTTCGAACGTCGCGTGCCGCACGAAACCGCACCGCTCGCGGCAGCCCTCAAGGATGCCGGGAAAGACGGTTGCGATCCGATTTTGGTATTCGGGGCCAGCGCCATCACCGACCGGCGCGACGTGATCCCCGCTGCCATTGAACAGGCAGGCGGCCAGATCGTGCATTTCGGGATGCCGGTCGATCCCGGCAATTTGCTTCTGCTCGGTACGCTGAGCGGGGCAAAGGTCGTGGGCCTGCCGGGATGCGCCCGTTCGCCCAAGCGCAACGGAATCGACTTCGTGCTGGAGCGGTTGGCGGCGGACGTCTCGGTCACCGCCAAGGACATCGCGGCCATGGGCGTGGGCGGCCTGCTAATGGAAATCGCGACCCGTCCCCAGCCGCGTGAAGAAGAGCCCACCGAGACACCGCACGCCCCGCGCATCGCCGCAGTCGTGCTGGCGGCTGGACTTTCCTCTCGCATGGGCGAGAACAAGTTGCTGGTGGATATATCCGGCCAACCTCTGATCCGGCGCACGGTGCAGGCGGCGCTCGCAAGCCATGCCTCGCCCATGATCGTGGTCACCGGGCGGGATGCCGAGAAGGTCGGTGCCGCCCTCGTCGGTCTCGACGTGCGATTGGTAAAAAACGACGATTTCGCAAAAGGTTTGAGCACGTCCCTCAAGTCCGGTGTGAGCGCCGTTCCGGCGGAAAGCGACGGCGCGCTGATCGTTCTGGGCGACATGCCGTCGGTCACGCCCGCGCTTCTCGACACGCTGATCGCCGCCTTCAACCCGGCCGAAGGCCGGGCCATCTGCGTGGCCACACATGGCGGCAAACGCGGAAATCCGGTGCTGTGGGCGCGCCGTTTCTTCCCCGAAATGATGACCATCGAAGGCGATGTGGGCGCCAAACACATCATCGCCGCCAACGACGAACTGGTCTGCGAAGTCGAGGCCTCGACCGACGCCCCTTTGGTCGATATCGACACCAAGGAAGACCTGGCCGCATTCACCGCCCGATGAGCGACCCCCTCTACCGCAAGGAAATCCTGCGCCTCGCCGCTGACGCCCACGGCGCCGGTCACCTGCCCGAGCCGCACCGGAAGGGCGAGGCTTTCAACCCCACCTGCGGGGACCGCGTGACGTTCGAGGTGACGACAGATGCCGAGGGCCGCATTCAGGCCGTGGCCCACGAAACGAAAGCCTGCGTGCTGGCACAGGCGTCGGCCTCTATCCTTGGCCGCGATGCGAAGAACCTGTCTGCGGAAGAGATCGGCCAATTGCGCCGCGATATTTCCGCGATGCTGAAGGAAAGCGCCCCGGTTCCGGATGCTCCGTTCACGGACTATGCGGTGTTCGACGGCGTGATGACCTATCCCAGCAGACACGCCTGCGTGCTGCTGCCGATCGATGCGTTGTTGGACGCTTTGGAGAAATAAAACCCTTACCTCCCCCTCGCGGGGAGGTCGGGCGCGTGCACTGGCACGCGACCGGGTGGGGCTCCAGCGAGCCTCGCTGGAAAGTCCCCGCCCGCCGCCGCGCTCACGCGCGCCGTCGACCTCCCCGTAAAGGGGAGGTAAGTGGTTCTTCAGATTCTTCCCGCCCACGCTGCGTAGCGTCCGAGCTTAAGGGACATATCATCCGTCTTCGCTTCAACGGTGGCGAAGAGAGGCGGTTCTGGCAAAGGCGCACCAACCCAAAATTCTTGAGGTTGCTCACTCATGTTGAACACCGCGAGCACGCGCTCATTTGCCGTTATTCGATAAAACGCTAACAGCGGAAGCGGCACATCGATCACTTGAATGTCGCCTAGCCGCAACGCCTCGCTCGATCTGCGCGCGCTCAGTGCGTGGCGCGAAAATGCGAGAGTTGAAAACGGCAGTTCCTCTTGCTTCGAAACCGCATACTTCTCATGCTGTGGCGACAATGGCAGCCATGGCTTCCCGTTCGTGAACCCGAAATTCGGCTCGTTCGCATCCCATGGCATCGGCGTGCGGCAACCGTCGCGGCCCTTGTGTTGCGGGTAGTAGAGATCGCCTACCGGATCGCGCAGTTGGTCGCGGCGCAGATCGGCTTCCGGCAGGCCCAGTTCTTCGCCCTGATACATCAGGACGGTGCCCTTCATCGAAAACAGCAGCGCCAGAAGCATTTTCGCCAAGCCCGGTGACGCATTGCGGCCGCCGAAACGCGAGACTGTTCGCATCACGTCGTGATTGGAGAACGAAACGCAGGGCCAATGCCGCGGATGTTTGGCCAAGAGCGCGAAATAATCGCGGAAGAATTGCGGATCGAGCTTGCGTTGCAGCAGCATTGGGAAGCTGTAGCCCGAATGCAGCCCTTCATCCGGTGCCGCGTAACAGCCGGAGCGTTCCGCCAATTCGGAGAATTCGCCGAAGACGAAGCGATCCTTGTGACGGTCCACCGTGCGGCGGATGGCATCGAGGCATTCGATGTTTTCCGCCAGATTGCTGTCGTGCAGATGTTCCTGAAGGTTCGGCGCGTGTTCCCAGTTCAGTGCATTGCGCTCGCCCATCGGCACCGGCGGATTGTCGGTCAGCGCCGCGTCATGGAGATAGGCGTTGGCGACATCGAGGCGGAAACCGTCCGCACCGCGCGCAAGCCACAGATCCAGAACATCGAGCGCCGCCTTGCGCGCCGCCGCGTTGTGCCAGTTCACCTTCGGCTGCTGGCGCAGGAATTTGTGGTGGTAATATTGCCGCCGCGTCGGTTTGTAGGCCCATGCCGGGCCGGCGAACGCCGAGAGCCAGTTGTTGGGCGCGGTGCCATCCGGTTTCGGATCGGCCCAGACATACCAATCAGCCTTCTCGCCATCCCTGATCTGGCTTTCCGCGAACCACGCATGTTCGTCGGACGTGTGGCACAGCACTTCGTCGAGCAGCACTTTCAGCCCGCGCCCATGCGCTTCGTCGAGCAGCTTTTCGAAATCCGCCAAGGTGCCGTAGTCGGGATGCACGCCTTCATAGTCCGAAACGTCGTAACCCCAGTCGCGGTTCGGCGAGGGATGAATGGGCGAAAGCCAGATCGCGTCCACGCCCAGCGAGGCAATGTAATCCAGCGTGGAGATCACGCCGGGAAGATCGCCCTGCCCGTCGCCGTTGGAATCGCAGAAGCTGCGCACATAGACCTGATAGACTGCCGCTCCCTGCCACCACGGCGCGGTCATTTGCGTTCCTTGCTCTGGAAGTAGAGCGCGTAAAGCTCGGTGATGTGGGCGATCAGTGCTTCCTTGTTCACGCCTTTGGGCTTGCGGCTGACAAAGCGCGACAGCACGAACATCGTGGCATTCGACATGATGAAGGCCAGCGTGTTGAGGTCTATCGGCTCATAGGCGGCATAGTTCTGCGCCATGAACATGCGGATGGCGTCCAGCATGTACGCCTCGAACGCATCCACGAAATCGGTGCGCCCCGTCGCCTGCCAGTTGTTGGCGAGTTCGATCAGCAGCTTCTCGTTGGATTCGAAATATGCGAACGCCACTTCCAGCGCCGCGCGAATGGCGGTGGGCGCATCGGCCTTCAACATGAAGGGGATCTGCTCATCCAGTTTCTGCGTAACGAAATTGATCTCGCGTTCGATCAGGGCGGCGAACAATTGCTCGCGGTTTTCGAAATACTGGTAGAGCGAGCCCACGCTCACGCCGGCCCGTTCCGCGATGTGATTGGTGGTCGTGTTGGCCCAGCCCATCTCCGCCACCGTGCGAGCGGTGGCTTCGATCAACGCTTCAACCGTTTGACGGGAGCGTTCCTGCATAGGCGTTTTTTTCACGAGTAATTTTGCGAATTGAAAGCGAATAAATATTCACATATTCCTGAGCGCCGTCAAGGGAGCCCGGAGATGTCGCTCGAAATCCTGCTCGATCAGGCCCAGGCCGTCCACGGCGCCCCCGCCCGCCATGGCCGGGAAATCGCCCGCGCCCGCAAGATCGGCGCCCGCTTCAGCGCCGCCCTGCTCCGCAATGGCGAGCCGATGCAAGCCGAATGGGATCGTCTCGGCCGCGCCCTGCTGCGCGGCGACGAGCAGATGGACGATCTCGTCGCCTGGATGGCGCAGGAAGGAATCGGCAAGGGCCGCGCGTTGTTCGATCAGGCGCTCGAACATGGCATCGTCTCCATTCCCGATGCGCCCAATCCGCTGAAACGCTTCTTCGCGATCTACGACGCCCCGCCTGCATGGCTGGACATGACGCTGCTCGAACGCGGCGCGGAAGTGGGGCGAATGCAGGGCAACATGGGCACCTACATCCTGCGCGATGGGGCCTTGATGGGCGGCTATCAGGCGCCTGGTTTCAACAAAGTGCTGGTGATGACCGGCGCGCTGAACAAAGGGCCAGCCAAACGCCTCGCCGAAACCGCGCAATGGTGGCTCGATTGCACCGAAGCCGGTGCGATGTCGCGGTTTGGGCAGGGCTTCAAAAGCACGTTGCGCGTCCGCCTCATCCACGCGCTTGTCCGCCGCCACGTCGCAGAGACGCCGGCCTGGGATGTGGCTGAAGACGGCATTCCGTTGAACCAGCTCGACATGGCGGCGACGCAGCTCGCCTTCGGCCCGCTCTATCTCATCGGCGCGCGCACGTTGGGTCTCATCATCACACGCGATGAAGGCCGCGCTGTCATGCACTTAATCCGTTACGCCGGTTACCTGATGGGTATCGAAGACGAACTGCTGCCGTGGACGGAACAGGAAGGCCGCCGGATGCTCTATCACATGTTGTTGAGCGTGGTCGGCAGGCCGGATGACGCCGGACGCCAGCTTGCGGCATCGCTTGCAAACGAACCGTTGTCGCGCCCATACGGTGTTCTGCGAAAGCATTTCGCGCGGGAATCGCATCTGAGCGTGAACGTGTTCTTCCTGGGCCTGCGCGGCATGGAAAATCTCGGGCTGCCCCGCCGCTACATCCCGTGGTTTCCGCTGGTGACGATGCCGTTGAATTTCGCCCGCTCGCTCATCGCCCGCCTCGCGCGCCAACGCTTCGCCGAGACCGGCCGCCGCGCCCAACGCGCCTGGGTGCATTCTCTCGTCACCGACAAACCGAAGATCGGCAGCGCAGCAGCGAAGATCGTGGAGGCCGTGTGATCTAACCTCCCCCTTGTGGGGAGGTCGGAGAGCGAAGCGATCCGGGTGGGGGGCCGAAGATCATGGCGGACACCCGGTCCCCCACCCGAAAAATTCTTCGCTTCGCTCAGGATTTTATCGACCTCCCCACAAGGGGGAGGTGAGAGTCAGACTTCGTTAGCGTGGGTGACGATCTTGGAGACGAGGCCGTAGTCCCTCGCCTGTTCCGCACCCATCCAGAAATTGCGATCGGTATCCGCAACGACCTTTTCGTAAGACTGTCCCGTTTCGCGCGCGATCGTGCGGTTGATGCGTTCCTGCATCTTCAAAATCTCTTCCGCCTCGATCGAAATATCCGACGCGGGCCCGCGCACGCCGCCGAGCGGCTGGTGCAGCAGGAAGCGGGTGTTCGGCAGGCAGAAACGGCGTTCCTTGGCGGCGCCGAGATAGATGTGCGCGCCGGCGCTTGCCACCCAGCCGGTGCCGATCATCTTCACCTTCGGCCCCACGAATTTGATCATGTCGTGGATCGTGTCGCCCGACTCCACATGGCCGCCCGGCGAATTCACGATCACACGGATGTCGTCTTCGCTGTCTTGCGCATAGGCCAGCAACTGGCCGGTGACGCGCTCGGCAAGCTTCATGTCGATCTCGCCGAAGATCATCACGGTGCGCGATTTGAAAAGCGCCTGCGCAACCGGCGAAGGTTGCTGCTCGCCCTTGTTTTCCTTCTGATCGTCTTCTTTCTCTTCGTCGAGGCGAACCAAGTGAAACTCCCGAAACGGCTGATTTGCACACATACTTAAGGTGCGCGGGGGCGAACGTCCACCGCCTAAAGCCCGGATACCGCGTCCTTCATTAACGGGCCGATTTCGGCCTGAATCAGCAGGTCCGCCATCATGTCCAGGGGGGTCGGGTCGCGGTTAATAATCACAAGTTTTGAACGGTTTTTCTTCGCCAGCGCCGGAAAGCCCGCCGCCGGCTGCACCACCAGCGACGACCCCAGCACGATGAAAAGGTCGCAGGCGCGCGTAGCCTGTTCGGCCCGCATCATCTGATCGCGCGGCATGGGCTCGCCGAAGGAGATGGTGGCCGTCTTCATCAACCCGCCGCAGGATGTGCAGCCCGGCGGATCGCCGTGCTCTTCGAAATAGGCACGGATGGGTTCCAGCGGCGCATGCGCACCGCAGCGCAGACATTTGGCATAGCGCGTGTTGCCGTGCAGTTCGATCACCTGCTCGGCCGGCACGCCGGATAGCTGGTGCAGATTGTCGATGTTCTGCGTGATGACATGCGTGACAAGCCCGCGCTTCGCCAATTCCGCGATCGCCAGATGTCCATCGTTGGGTTTGGCGGCCGCATACATCTCCTCGCCCGCGAACCGCCGCCGCCAGGATTCTCGTCGCGCTTCGGGATCGGAAACGAATTGGCCGAAATCTATCGGCGCATTCTTGGTCCAATACCCGCCGGGCGAGCGGAAATCGGGAATGCCCGATTCCGTCGAAACGCCCGCGCCTGTGAAAACAACCGCGCGCCGCGCCGCGCGCAGATAATCGCCAAGCGCGGCCACGCTTTCAGCGTGATCGTCGTAGTCGTCTTCGAATGCGTCGCTCAGTGGGTCACATTCCCGCAAGAGGCGGAAATCCATTTTCCTTCGAAGCTGGAATGCATGTTCATCGGCTGACCATCGTGGATAGCCTTCATATCCATGCTGCCAGCATAGTGTTCGTTGGAATCGTAAGTCACCTGAACGTGGCCGGTGGCTGTGAATTCGCCGCTGCACGCAACATCGCCTGTGAAGGTGTGGCCGACCACGGAGGATTTGACGAGCTTGCATTCCTTGCGCGTCATCGGCGGCTTGTCCTGATCGACCTCGGCTTGAGTCATGCAATGTTGAATGGTCGTGCCGTGGTTCGACATGGCCTGCATCCGCACACGCACTTCCGGCGGCAGTTGCGACATGTCCGGCATCTGCGCCATGGCCGCGCCCATATCCATCTTCGTGGTGATGCTCCAAAGCCCGGCCTTGCCGTGGGACGCCAATGCGCCCGAGACGAACAATCCCGCTGCGGCAATTCCCGCTGCGCAAACAACTGCAATCTGCGTCACACTCCGCATGTCTGAAACCTCCCAAGTGGCCTGATGGCTGCTGACGACGGGGAAGCTGCCACGAAGTTCCGGGACAGGCCAGCCGCCCGGCAAAGAGGTTCCTCCTGTGAGACTTCCGATCCATCGCGAAGGCTGGCTGTTCATCGCCATCTCCTGCGCCGTCAACGCGATCCTGTTCGTGCTGGCGCCCATGGCGGGATGGGTGTTCCTGCCCGTCACCATCTGGGTCATCGCCTTTTTCCGCGATCCGGAACGCCAGACCCCGCTGGAACCGGACATCTACATCTGCCCGGCCGACGGCAAGATGTTGCCGGTGGTAGAATTTGACCCGCCGGAGGAGCTGGATATGCGCCCCGCCCGCCGGGTCCGGCTGTCGATTTTCATGAACGTGTTTAATGTCCATGTGAACCGCATTCCCTGCGACGGAACCGTGGTGGGCCTGTCCTACCGGCCGGGCAAATTCTTTAACGCCTCCTTTGATAAAGCCAGCATCCACAACGAAAGGATGTCCATCCGCATCCGGCCGGAGGGGGCGACCGGCCCCGAAAAAGACATCGCCGTGGTGCAGATTGCCGGGCTGGTGGCGCGGCGAATCGTCTGCGGCCTGACCCCCGGCCAGAGGGTGCACCGGGGAGAGAGATTTGGCATTATCCGCTTTGGCAGTAGGGTCGATTTGTATTTACCTGCGAATGCCACCATATACGCCGCGCAGGGCGAACGAGTGACGGCAGGCCAGACGGTTCTGGCCGGTATCAGGGACTAGGCGTAGTGCAAAACAGACGGTTCCCCCCGCGTTTCGTACGCGAACGCGTGGAAGAAATTTCGCTGGCGAAACTCGTGCCGAGCGCGCTGACGCTCATGGGCCTGGCCAGCGGTGTGACCTCTATCCGCTTTGCCATGGAGCATGAGTGGAAATACGCCGTCGGCGCTATCATGCTCGCCATGGTGTTCGACATGCTGGATGGCCGTGCAGCGCGCCAGCTCGGCGCCGACACGCGTTTCGGCGCACAACTCGATTCGCTGGCAGACCTTGTGAGCTTCGGCGTCGCCCCTGCCCTCATCGCCTATAATTGGACGCTTTCGGGTTTCGGCACCATCGGCTGGATCGTGGCGGTTATTTTTTGCGTGTGCTGCGCGATACGTCTCGCCCGCTTCAACATACAGGCGCTGCGTGACGAAGGCGCGACAGAAACCAATCCCTATTTCACCGGAATGCCGACACCGGCCGGCGCTTGCCTGATGCTGCTGCCGCTGCTGCTCAGCTTCCAGTTCAAGGAACAGGCATTCCAGCTTCCGCTCTACAGCGCGGCCGTTGCGCTTGCGACGTCGGTCCTGATGGTGAGCCGCCTGCCAACCCCCTCCATCAAATATCTCCACGTCGAACGCCATAGTCGTTTCGTGGCGGGTATCATCGTGTTGCTGACTCTCGGCGCGTTGATCGCGCGCCCGTGGGCGACACTGACCGTGGGCATCGTGCTCTACGTTCTGAGCGTCCCCATCACCGCCTTCGTCATTGCGCGCAACCGCGACGAAGAAGAAGACCAGGACGAAGACCTGTCGCTGGCGTAAAACCCCCACCCGCCGCTGCTTCGCAGCGCCGACCTCCCCGCAAGGGGGAGGTAAGTGGGAACGATAGACCAACGTGCATCGCACTACTTCTTACCTCCCCTAACGCGGGGAGGTCGGCGGCGCGCGTGAGCGCGGCGACGGGTGGGGACCTCACAACTGCTTCAGCCCGGCCACGGGGGCATTTCGTCGTTTTCCTTTTTCAGCCAGTGGATCTGGCGCGCAACGTGATCGAGTTTCGTTTCGAGCCGGTCGCTATCCGACGCCATCAGTTCGCCGTCATTGGCATCCTGCAGACGCACCTGTTCCTCGTGAATCTGTTCGAGGTCCTGGCGCACGTGCTTGGCTTCCTCGGAATCCAACGAGCCGTCCTGCAGTCCGCGGTCGACACGTTCCTGCAGCCATTGTTCGCGATGGTTCAAATCCCATTCGTCGGCGGCGAATGCCGACGTGCCAAACATGAGAGCCGCGCCGACGAGCGCGCCCGACATAAAGATGGAACGCATGGTTATCCTCCTTGTTCCAACAGGCGAAACAACGCGCCATCCTTACGAACGCTCCCGCCGGAACCGCGGAACCGACGGTGAAGAATGCTTCATCCGCCCTGCCCGAAACCGCCGGCCCGATTCGCGCGTTGGGCGCGCCGGGTTTGCCAAGGCTCGTTTGCCAAGGTTGTCAGGCCGCCCTATCAAAGTTCCCGCGGGAGTCGTTCGCGGGCGCGGACATGCCGGAGAGCTGGGGCAATTTCTTCATCGCGGAAGTCGGCGCGACCGCCGCGCTGGTTGGGCTTGTGATCGTCGCGATCTCCATCAACCTGTCGCGCATTCTGGAATATCCCGAACTGCCGGGACGGGCTGCGGAGGCGATTGCAGTGCTGGCCGGCGCACTGATCCTTTCCAGCCTCACACTCATCCCTCAAAATGCGTTTCATCTCGGCCTCGAAGTTCTCGCGGTTGCGATTGTCGTCTGGTCGGTGCCGATTGTCTTGCAGTTCAACACGCGCCGCACGATCGAACCCAGCGGATATACCCGCCCGATTTCGCGCTTTCTTCTCACCCAACTCAACACGTTGCCGTTCGTGATCGCAGGAGTCGCCATCACGCTCGGTTGGCCGAGCGGTTTTTACTGGCTGGCCGCGGGCGTGTTGCTCGCGCTGATGGGCGCTCTGATAAACACATGGGTTCTGCTCGTGGAGATTCTGCGATGAGAAAATTCGGCGTGAGACACGCCATCGCCAGCATTGCTGCGGCACTCGCCATCGCGGCGATAGCCATCGTGCTGTTCGGGCCGCTTGGCGGACATATCCTCGAACGCATCGGCGTGAAGCTCCATCACCCGGCGAACCCGCCGCTCATCGCAAAAGGCGTGAACTTCGCCTGGCCGGGAAACTGGAACGACAATCCGCAATGGAATGCCGTTCTCGCGCGCCGTTTTCCCGCCGGCACCGACGAAGCCTTTCTGCGCCTCACACTGTTTTCCGAAGGTTTCCAGATCGACGAAGCGTCGAAGGCCGCCAAATACGAATGGGGCGGGATGCCCTGTCTCTATACGCTTAAGGTGAACTGGCAGGCCGCTGACGGGAAAATCAAAACCGTAAATGGCGGCTTCGGCATGGGGTGTTTGTAGCAATTGGCAATATGGTGGGAGTGTCGCAGCGCCAATACCGCGCAAGCAACCGCACTTGAATCGGCGCTATCCTGTTCCCAGCTAAACCGGACGGACGCACCATGCAAAACAAACCCGCACCCAATCCGTTGATGCTCGCGATGTGGCGCGGCTTCTGCGGCAAGTGTCCCAACTGCGGTAAAGGCCGGCTGTTCGGCCGCTTCCTGAAAGTGGCGAACAATTGCGCGGAATGCGGCGAAGACTACACGCCCCAACGCGCCGACGATTTCCCCGCTTATTGCGTGGTGGTGGTCGTGGGCCATCTGGTGGTGGGATTGGTGCTCGCCACCGAAGCAGTGTTCGCCCCACCCTATTGGGTCGAACTGATGATCTGGCTGCCGATCACAGCCCTGCTTTCGCTGGCGCTGCTGCAACCGGCCAAAGGCGCGATCGTCGGCCTGCAATGGGAAACCGGGATGCACGGGTTTCATAAGGCGAAGCAGATGCGGGATGCGCAGGCACTTCTCGCCAGCTTGAACTGATCCGGTTATAATCCATGCGCTCCGACACTGCAGAGCGCGTATGAACAGCGACGACCCCAAACCAAGCTGGTTTCGCGAACGCACTTTCGGTTATGGCTATGGTCCTGCTTCGTGGCAGGGCTGGCTTGTGACCGCGATCTTTCTGATCCTTGTCATCGGCACTCCCAAGCTCGCCGAGCATCTTATTCTGCTCTATCACTTGGGACACGACTGGTACTTTGCGATTGTTGCACTGATATTGGCATACACGGCCGCCTTTCTCGGGATTATCTATATCCACCGCGGGCCTTCGTGAACGACGGGCCGAGGTGGCATGGATAGCGGCTTTTTTGAGCGAGAGAACGGACCGCGAAACTGCCAAACTGCAGGATTCGGAGTGCCAAACCTTTTCGCCAGATGCCCCTAAGCACTGAAAGACAATGGCGCGCCCTAGGGGAATCGAACCCCTCTTGCAGGAATGAAAATCCTGAGTCCTAACCGATAGACGAAGGGCGCGGTTTGGCTTTGGAGGCGGGGGCTATAGCGGGCCAGAACCGGCTTGGCAAGCAGGCACATAGGCCCCCCTCCGGCCGCCGCATGACACCCCCCTAACCCGCTGTACTTGCCTGCCGATTCCGGTGT
>Ga0335070_10000296_pt1 | contig 58091 bp, 47 predicted proteins | sample Lox_Sample_13_FD_206722 | JGI IMG/M metagenome (GOLD analysis project Ga0335070, IMG submission 206722) | Soil microbial communities from Loxahatchee National Wildlife Refuge, Florida, United States - Lox_Sample_1.3 | ecosystem: Environmental > Terrestrial > Soil > Wetlands | place: USA...
TGCTTCACCTTGGACTCCTCCTCTCCGGAGCCTTCCGGAGCGCAAGGCGACTCTGGCACGTTGATGCCGCGCGTAGTCGCGGGAGGAGTCCATTCCATCACTGCAGCTGACCGTCCGCCGGCTGTGGTGTGCCATCGCTTGTAGCTGCCGGCCGCCGCAGGGCTTGCTTGACACGGCGGCGGCCGGCGGACGAGACTTGGCTGCAACACGGGCGGCCGGCAGCTCATCGCCGAGCCCTTATGCGGCATAAGAGAATGAGCCGACGAGTTGAACGCCCTGGAGTTCGCGAAGGCTACGACCGGTGGTCGGAGACATACGACGGCACGCCGAACCCGCTCGTAGCTCTGGATCGCCGCGTCACGCTCGTTGCGCTGAACCCGCGCCCACATGAATGGGTTCTCGATGCTGGCTGCGGAACGGGCGCCCATCTCGCTGCACTTTGGCGGGCGCGTAGCTGCGCCGTTGGGCTCGACTTCTCACGCGGAATGCTCCGCGTTGCGCAGCGAGCGGCCCCCAACGCGGGTCTGGCCCAAGCCGACTTGAACCAAGAGTTCCCGGTTCGGCGCGCGGCATTCGATGTCGTGCTATCCGCGCTGGTCTCGGAGCACCTCAGCGACCTTCGTCGGTTCTTCACCGAGGCGTTCTCGGTGTTGCGCCGCGGTGGTCGTCTCGTGTTCTCAGCATTCCATCCGGAGATGGCGCAAGGGGGCATTGAAGCCAACTTTGAGCAAGAGGGAACGGAGTATCGGTTGGGAGCCGAGTTGTACACGGTCGCTGACTATCTGAACCACATTTCGGATGTCGGCTTTCGGAATCTCACTTGGCTGGAGTACCGAGGTGACGAGCAGCTCGTGGAAGAGGTCCCATCGGCCCGCAAGTATCTAGATCGCCCGCTGCTTCTTCTCGTTCAGGCGGAGCGTGCCGTATGACAACGCAATGGAGCTGACCGGCCGCAGCCGGCGGTTCACCACAGCGTCGCTCCGCCGGCCGCCGATCGAGGTGGTTTGCACGGCGGCGGCCGGCGGACGAGAGTTGGTCACAACACGGGCGGCCGGCAGCTCATCGCCGAGCCGTTGGGCAGCGAGGCGATGATCGAGATCAACATCGAGGACTCCCTCGAGGGGCCAACGAGGCATCGGGACTCGTCTCGCCAGCTGAATCTCGCGCCGAGGCGGCCCGCTTGATCGGGACGACTGTCGCAGTGCTCTACCGCGTGCTGGCAGATCTGGTGCTTGCCTCTCACGCCGCGTTCGTGGCATTCGCAATCCTAGGTGGGCTTCTGGCGCTCCGTTGGCGCCGGCTCCCGTGGCTGCACCTCCCCGCAGTCTCATGGGGTGCGATCGTCGAGCTCACCGGCTGGACCTGCCCCCTCACGCCCTTGGAGAATTCCCTTCGGAGGGCTGGCAGCGGCCAGGCCTACTCGGGCGACTTCGTCCAGCACTACGTCTTCCCGGTCCTCTACTCCACGACGCTCACGAGGAACGACCAGATCTCCTTCGGCTTGGGTCTGCTCCTGATCAACGTCGCTGTGTACGGCTTCGTCTTCCACCGTTTCCATCGCGCGTCTGCTGGCCGCCTGACAGGCGGCTGCAGCTGACGGGGCGAAGTCGAGAGCGCGCGTGGCTGCACTCAAGACGCGTCGCTGGTCCCAGCGCGTGACCGAGACGAGCAACGCGCTCGACCTCGAGCCCGGCGTGTTCGCGCTGCGAGATCCGAGGGCGATCGCCCGCTCGCTGAAGCGCTCTGCGGAGCGCAGCCGCCGGCGGAAGGCGACGCCGTACCGGTCCGCGATGTCGATGCTCACGTTCTACATCAACCGCGCAGGCCGTCACTTGACCAAGGCTGAGCGCGCCCGCCTCGAGGCAGCAAAGGACGAGCTGCGCGCGCTGTTCGGAAGAACCTCACGGCGCCCTCGGCGCTCCGGCTAGATGCCGAGCCCCAGCTTCGCGCCGTAGCGGGCCAGGTAGTCGTCCATCTCCTTCTTGCGCGCCGGCTCGTAGCGGTCCTCGAGGCGGCGGATGCGATCGCCGTCGAAGTGCGCGGTCTCCTCGAGCTCGAGGACGAGGTCGGGGACGCCGGCGGCGCGATACACGGCGCGGCCGCGGAGCCAAACCGCGTCGCCTTCTTCGCGGGGGCCTTCGAGGAGCGAGATCTCGCGGCTCTCGAAGCGCCGGTCGAAGCGATCGAGCACGTTCTTGAAGTAGGCGAGGATCGCCGGGCGTCCCGCGAAGCGCCCGCCCATCGGCGGATCGAGCGGCACCTCGTAGACGGCGTCCTCGGTGAAGAACGGCTCGACCAGCGACCAGTCGTCGGTCGCGAAGGACTTCTCGAAGGCGGCGGCGTATTGGGCGAAGCGCGGGATCTTGGACACGGGTCCTCCTCCGGGCGCGCATGCTCGCCGGCGGAGCGTAGCTTCAAGTCCCTCCGGCGTCGCGCCGATCGGCGGACCTCGTGGTGGAGCAGGACTCGTGACCGACGCACACGGCGAGCGCCCCGCCCCCTCGATCCTGCGCTGGGCCTTCGCGCTCGGCGCGACCGGCTTCTCCTGCGGGTTCTTCGGGCCGATCGCGCTCGCGCCCGACGCGAACCAGGGGCCGCTGCTCGGGATCTTCATCAGCGGGCCGGGCGGCGCGCTGCTCGGCCTCCTCCTGGGGCTGGCCTGCCGCGTGCTGCCGCTCTCGCCGCGACAGCGCCGCCGAGCGCTCCAGGTCGCGTGCGCCACGCTGGCGCTGGCGACGCTCTACTTCGCGACACCCGAGCCAGCCTATCGCGGCGAGATCGTCGACGGCGAGGTGCGGGGCTGCACGAGCCCAGCGGCGCTGGCCGATGAGGCGATCCAGTCCTGGGAGCGAGAGATCGCGAAGGTCACCTGGGGCAAGCCGAGACCCGGCTGGAAGCAGGACGCACAGCGCCGGCTGAGCCAGGACCACGGCCTCGTGCTCGAGCTCCACGTGCTGCGGACGCGACGCGTCTACGAGAACCAGAAGCCCTGGAACGAGGGCAGCATCGCCGCGCGCCCGTGGACGGGGAAGGACGAGTCGAAACAGTTCTACGTCGGCGCTGCGGCGGGCGCCTCGTGCGACACCTATCTGCAGCGGGGCCGCGGCTTCTACTATCCGACCAGCGCCGCCGACTCGAACTGGCCGCCGATCGAGCTCGCCAACTTTCTGGGCCTGATGGTGCTCGGGCCCGTTCCGGATCGGTATCAGGAGCTGGCCGGCTCTTGACCTGGCTCCGCCGGCGTGCGCCGCACGCCGAGCGAGGTGAGCAGCGATCCCGCCACCACCAGCCCGGCCCCCGCGAGGCTCGTCGCCGAGAGCTGCTCGGCGGCGAAGCGCGCGGGCGCGACCTGCACGGCGAGCGCCGAGCAGGCGAGCGTCGCGAGCGGAGTGAGCGCGAGCACCGCCGAGATGCGCGACGCCTCCCAGTGGTCGAGCGCCGCCGCGAAGGCGCCGTACGCGACCACCGTGTTCGCCGCGCAGAACAGCAGCACGGCGAGCGCGCCAGCCGAGAGCCCGGCGAGCGCCGAGGGGTGCGACCACGGCCAGAAGCAGAGCGTGCAGCCGAGGTAGATGCAGAGCATCACGCCCTGCGACGAGAGCGCGCGCAAGAGCTGCTTCTGCGCCAGGCCATACATCGCCCAGCTCAGCGCCGCGAACGCGATCAAGCCGACCCCGGAGAGGTAGCGATCGAGATCGCGCGCGAGCGCCTCGAGCTGGCTGCGGAAGAACAGCCCCAGCCCCGCGATCAACACCGCGAAGCCCAGCCACTGCGGCGCGCCGAAGCGCTCGCCGAAGACCGCGATCGCGCCGAGCGCGAGGAGCAGCGGGCCGAGCTGGATCAGCACCTGCGCGTTGGCCGGCGTGGTGCGGTCGAGCCCGAGCAGGAAGCCGATGTAGTTGGCGGCGAGCCCGAGGGTCGCGACGAGGAGCAGCGCCCAGCCCGCGCGCGAGAGGCCCGCGAGCGCCGGGAGCCGACCCTGCAGCGCGAGCCAGCCACCGACCACCAGCGTCGAGACCAGGAAGCGGAACCACGTGAGCGTCGCGGCGTCGAGCGACGCCAGCGCGAGGTGGAGCGCAAAGGGCAGCACGCCCCACAGCAGCATGGTGAGCAGGGCGAGAGCGAAGCCGAGCGCGCGCCGGCCCGACGGCTGGTGGAGCATCGGCCGGCAGGGTAGCCGCAGGGTCAAGTGGGACCCCCGGGGCGTCGATCTCCCCCTGCGGAGCGCTCCATCCTTGAATCCGTACTTCGCGCTTCCGCTCGTCTCGGCCGTCGCCTGCCTGGTGTTCGGCGTCCTGATCCTCGCCCGCGAGCCCCGGGCGACCACCCATCGCTGCGCCGCCGCGCTGCTCCTCGGCGGAGCCTGGTGGGGGATTTGCGAGGCGCTCTGGACGCTCGCTCCGGACGCGGAATCCGCCTTCGTGCTGCTGCGCGTCTCGACGCCGGGCTGGATCGCGATCGGCCCCGTCTGTATGCACCTGTTCCTCGCGCAGGAGCGCCGGCCGCCGCGCTGGGTGCGCAAGGCGCTCCCGCTCGCGTACGCGATCGCAGCTCTCTTCCTGGTTGCCGCCTGGGCGACGCCGACGATCGATCGAGCGATGCGCCGCGAGCCGTGGGGCTGGAGCTACGAGGTCGGCTCGCTCTACGGGACCTGGTATGCGTTCACCGTGCTGAGCGCGACCCTGGGCACCGTCCTCGTGCTGCGCAGCGCCGCGTCGCCGGCCGAGAGCCGCCAGAGTCCCTGGGTCGGCCTGAGCGTGGCCGTGCCGCTCCTGATCGGCTCCACCACCGACGGCCTGCTGCCCGCGCTCCAGGTCTCCACACCGCGCCTCGGCGTGCTCTCCTTCGCGGTGTTCGGCGCCCTCGTCACGTGGAGCATCCACCGCTTCGGCTACTCGCTGATCGCGCCCGGCAGCTTCGCGAGCCGGATCCTGGAGGCGATGCCGGAGGGCGTCGCGCTCGCGACGCCGGAAGGTCGCATCCGCCTCGCCAACCCCGGCCTCGCCGCGCTGCTCGGCGCCCCCGTCGCCGAGCTGCTCGAGCGACCGGTGAGCTCGTTCCTGATCGGGCTCGAGCTCTCGCCGGCGTGCGAGATGCGCGAGGTGGAGTGCGCCGTCGAGACCGCCACGGCGCAGCTCCCGGTCGCGCTCTCGGCCTCGCCGCTGCGCGACAAGCAGGGGACGCTGATCGGCCACGTGCTGGTGATCCGCGATCTGCGCGAGGTCACCAGCCTGCGCAGCCGGCTCCTCACCTCGGCGCGGCTGGCAGCGGTCGGCGAGCTCGCCGCCGGGATCGCGCACGAGATCAACAACCCGCTCGCCTACATCGGCTCCAACCTGCGGGCGCTGCGCGAGCAGTGGTGCAAGGTCGCCTATGCGCGGCGCGGCGGAGACGAGCGCATCGACCTGGCGGAGCTCTTCGGCGAGGGCGTCGAGATGCTCGACGAGTCGCTCGAGGGAGTCGACCGCGCCGCGGCGATCGTGCGCGACGTGCGCGCCTTCTCGCACGGCGGCACGAGCGAGCGCGAGCGCCTCGATGCCAACGAGCTGCTCGACCGCGCGCTGCGCGTCGCCGCTCCGCAGCTGCGCCACCGCGCGCAGGTCGAGCGCGACTACGGCGAGCTGCCGCCCATCGAGGGCGCCCGGCGGGAGCTCGAGCAGGTGTTCCTGAACCTGATCGTCAACGCCGCGCAGGCGCTCGACGGCCCGGGGACGCTGCGCGTGCGCACCGCCCGCGTCGACGGCGCGGTCGAGATCGCCGTCGCGGACAGCGGGCGCGGCATCCCGCCCGAGCTGATCCACCGCATCTTCGACCCCTTCTTCACCACCAAGCCGGTCGGCGAGGGCACCGGCCTCGGGCTCTCGATCTCGCACGAGATCGTGCGCCGCCACGGCGGGCGCATCGACGTGACCTCCGAGCTCGGGCGCGGGACCGAGGTGCGCGTGCGGCTGCCGGCGGCAGCGAGCTAGGCCCCGCCCGATTGGCTCCCTCGAAAAGATCCAAATTGGATCTTCTCGATCCGCATTGGATCCCATAGCATGGCGTCGTGCTGGACCTCGCCTTCCGACCCGATCCCGGCGCGGCGCCCCCCGTCTACCAGCAGCTGGCCAGCCATCTGACCGAGCTGATCGAGGCCGAGCGGCTGGTGGCGGGAGAGCGCGTGCCGCCGACGCGCGACCTCGCGGCCAGCCTCGGCCTCTCGCGCAACACCGTGAGTCGCGCCTACGAATCGCTGGCCGCGGCGGGCCTGCTGGGCGCCCACGTGGGACGCGGCACCTTCGTTCGGCCGGCGGGGCGGCGGCCCGGACCCGTGGCAGCGCCGCGCGGCGCCACGCGGCCGGCCTTCGCCTGGCAGGCGCTGCTCTCGCAGCGCGCCCGCGCGCTGCGCGCTCCGGCCGGGCTGCGGCTCGTTCGGCCGGAGGGCGTGCGCTTCGACTTCCGCCCGGGTCGGGTCGATGCGGACGCGCTCCCGATCGCCGAGCTGCAGAAGGCTTGGCAGCGCGCGCTCGGCGGCGCGCTGCGCGGGCGCGCCAACGAGATCGATCCGCTCGGTCACGAGCCGCTGCGCGCCGCGATCGCCCGCTCGCTCGGTACGCGCGGCATCGCTGTGCGCGCCGATGCGCTGCTCGTCACCGCCGGCGCGCAGCAGGCGCTGGACCTGGTGGCGCGCGCGCTGCTCGATCCCGGCGACGTCGTCGCGATCGAGCAGCCCGGCTACTTCGGCGCGGCGCTGGCCTTCCAGGGCTGCGGAGCGACTCTCATCGGTGTCGGCGTCGACGGCGAGGGGCTGCGCGTCGACGAGCTGGCGCGCGTGCTGCGCTCGCGGCGCGCGAAGCTCGTCTACACCACGCCCGCGGCGCAGCTCCCGACCGGCGTGACGCTCTCCGACGCGCGCCGCGTCGCGCTGCTCGAGCTCGCCGACCGCGAGCAGGTCCCGATCCTCGAGGACGACTACGACTGCGAGCTGCGCCTGGCCGGGCCCGCCGCGCCCGCGCTCAAGAACCAGGACCGCGCCGACCAGGTCGTCTACGTCGGCACGTTCTCGAAGGCGCTGTTCCCGGGTCTGCGGCTCGGCTACGTGGTGGCCGCGCCCGCGCTGCTCGCGCAGCTCGCGCTCGGGCGCCTCGCGGCGAGCTTCCAACCCTCGCTCGTCGATCAGCTCGCGCTCGCCGAGCTGCTCGGCGGCGACGCGGTCGAGCGCCACGTGCGCCGCGTGCGCAAGCGCTGCGCGGAGCGCGCGCGGGCGATGGCGGACGCGCTCACCGCGTCGATGCCGGAGGGCACGCGCTTCCGGACGCCGGCGGGCGGGACCGCGATCTGGGTCGAGCTGCCGCCCGGCGTCGACCCGGCGGCGCTCGCGGCGGATGCGGCGGCGCGCGGCATCGCCTACGCGCCCGGAGAGGGCTTTCGGCTCGCCGCGGGCGCGCCGCCGGCGCTCCTGCTCTCGTTCGCCGCGGCGCCGCCGGAGGCGATCCGCGAAGGCGTGGCCGAGCTCGCGGCGCTGGTCGAACGCCAGCTCGGCGCGGCGGGCCGCGCGCGGAGCCGATCATGACCCCCGCATCCCGGGCTCGCTTCGATCTCTGGTTCTTGGGGCTCGCGGCGCTCGCGATCGGCACGGCGGCCAATGCGGGCTGGATGCTGGTCGATCCCGCCGGCTGGTATGCCGGACTGCCGGCCGGGGTTCCCGACACGGGACCCTTCAACGCGCACTTCGTGCGCGACATCGGCTGCGCCTTCGCGACCCTCGCGGCGGCGCTGGCCGCCGCGGCGTGGAGGCCGCGCTGGCGCGCGCCGCTGCTGGCGGTCGTCGCCCTGTTCTTCGCCGCGCACGCGGCGCTGCACGTCTTCGACACCGAACGCGGCGCGCTCGGGACCGACCACTGGGCGCTCGACTTCCCGGGCGTGTACGCGCCGGCTGCCCTGCTCGTCGCGCTCGCCGGGGCGGCGCTGCGCCGCGACGCGCGCGCCTGAAGCCAACGGAGGACGTCATGCGAATCGAACCGATCGAGCGGCCGCCGACCTGGATCGCGCGCATCGCCGCGTTCTGGATGAAGCGCCAGCTCGGCAAGGTCATCATGCCGGCGCGCGTGATCTACAACCGCGTGCCGCGCATGTACGGGCTCAGCTGGTCGCTGCTGCGCTTGCAGCAGTCGGGCCTCGAGCTCGACCCGGCCACGCGCTACCTGGTCCAGAACTGGGTCGCGATGCTGAACCGCTGCAGCTTCTGCGTCGACATCGGCCGCGCCGGGGCCGTCCTCGAACGCATCGGGCTCGACAAGCTCAACGCGCTTCCGGAGTGGCGCAGCAGCCCGCTGTTCGACGAGCGGGAGCGCGCGGCGCTGGCCTACGTCGAAGAGGCGACGCGCAACAAGACGGTCTGCGACGCGACCTTCGCCGAGCTGCGCAAGCACTTCTCGGAGCGACAGGTCGTCGAGCTCACCGTGCTGAACGCGATCGAGAACTTCTACAACCTGCTGAACATCCCGCTCGAGATCGAGGCCGACGGCCTCTGCGCGATCGCGCAGTCGCGGCGCTTGCAGACCGCGGGCTAGCTGCTTTCATAGGGGGCCTGGCCCCATGGAATCCGAATCGATCCGCTACCCGGGCGCCCGGGCGCCCGATCGCTCCCGCCCGGTCGACGCGGGCGGGCTGCGGCTCGCCGTGTACGAGTGGGGCGACCCCGGCGCGCCGCCGCTGCTGCTCGCGCACGGCGGCTTCGACTTCGCCCGCACCTTCGACGTCTTCGCGCCCCTGCTCGCCGCCGGCGGCTGGCGCGTGGTGTCGTGGGACCAGCGCGGCCACGGCGACTCGGAGCACGCCGCGCTCTACAACTGGGACGCCGACGCGCGCGACGCGCTCGCGGTCCTCGATGCGACCAGTCACGCGCCGATCCCGTTCGTCGGCCACTCGAAGGGCGGCTCGGTGCTGCTCCACCTCGCCGACGCCTGCCCGCACCGCGTCACGCGGATGGTCAACATCGACGGCCTGCCCTCGCGCTCGCGCCATCCGGACGTCGCTACGCACGAGCGCACGCGGCTGCTCGCCGAGGAGCTCGCGGGATGGCTCGACCACCGGCGCCGCGCCGCGGGGCTCGAGCGCAAGTCGGGCACGCTCGACGACTTGGCGCGGCGGCGCGGACGCATGAACCCGCGCCTCTCGCACGAGTGGCTGCGCTACCTGGCGAACGCCGGCGCGCGCTGCGACGCCGACGGCTGGCGCTGGAAGATCGACCCGGCGCTCCGCTTCGGGGGCTTCGGCCCCTGGCGGCCGGAGTGGACGCTCCAGCGGCTCCCCGGCCTCTCGGTGCCGATGCTGGGCTTCCTGGCCTCGGTGTCGGAGCCGATGGGCTGGGACACGACGCAGGAGATCCTGCGCCCGTACCTGCCGCCGGACGCCGAGATCCACACGCTGGCCGACACGGGCCACTTCATCCACATCGAGCGGCCGCGCGAGGTCGCTGACCGCGTGCTGCGCTTCCTCGCGTGAGCGCCGTCTCGCTGCGACACGACAAGGTGACGCTCGCGCTGCACCCGCTGCGCGCGGCCAACGGCGGCCGGCCGCTGTTGCTGCTGCACGGACGCGGCGAGCGCTCGCCGGCGCGCGTCCCGGCCGCGCTCGCCGGCTGGCCGGGCGGAATCTGGGCGCTCGACTTCACCGGCCACGGCGAGTCCACGATCCCGCGCGGAGGAGGCTACACCGCGGAAATCCTGATGGCGGACGCGGACGCCGCGCTGGCCCATCTCGGCGCGGCGACGCTCGTCGGCCGCGGCCTCGGCGCCTATGTCGCGCTGCTGCTCGCTGGCGCCCGCCCGCGCAGCGTGCGGGGCGCGATCCTCTGCGACGGGGCGGGGCTGGCGGGCGGCGGGCCGCGGCCGGTCACGCCCAGCATCGCGGCACCCGCCGAGGCCGGCGCAGGCCCGCCGGACCCCTTTGCGCTGATCGACCTGGCGCGCGACGTCCGCCCGCCCGACTACGCGACGAGCTTCGTCCGCCAGGCGAGCCAGCTCTCCGGCCTCGAGCGACCCCTCTCGGTGTGCGCGGTCGAGCGGCCGGACTGGCTCGCCGCCGTCGTCGAGGAGCCGGGCGTCGAGCGCACCACGCTCGCCGAGGCGCTCGGCCACTACGCCGCCGTCGCCTGAGCGGGCGCATTCCCTTCCAAAACCGGCAGGCGTAGACTGGGAGCAGCTCGCTCGAAGGAGGTGCGCCATGGTCTCCCGAGCCCGTCCCGTCCTCCTGCTCGCCGGCCTGCTGCTCGCTGCCGCGCCCAGTCCCGCCGCCGACGACCCCTTCTCCGGCACCTACGACGTGAAGGGCCTCACCACCGACGTCCGCAGCGGCGACACGCGCCGCATCGAAGGGCACGTCGTCCTCACGCTCGCCGGCGCCGTCTACCGCGCCTCCTCGGAGCTCGGCACCGACTACCCCACCCCCGGTGGGCCCGTACACGCAGACGTGATCGGCACCGGCGAGGGCAAACGCGACGGCAACGTGCTCAAGGGCACCGCGAAGACCCAGCTCGTGATGCAGACGGTGCCCGGCGTCGATCCCGACTTCGCCTTCATCCCACACCAGGTGGGACCGCGCATCGTCTCGACCTGGACCGCCTACCTCGAGAAGGACGGCACGCTGATCGTCGAGCTCTCCAACAAGCCCGCGAAGGGCGAGCACTACGCGGAGACCAAGACCAAGCTGCGCGGGACCAAGGTGGCGATGCCTGGGGAGAAGAAGGAGGAGAAGGAGCCGTGAAGAGACCAGGTGGTTGGCGTCGTGCCGATTTGCAAGCTCCCACAGCACTACCCTCCCCAACCAACCCCTCTTCCTCTCACCCGATCCCGAGCCGCTGCGCGATGATGCGCTTCATGATCTCGTTGGTCCCGGCGTAGATCGACTGCACGGCGGCGTCCGCGAAGTCCTGCGAGATCGGGTACTCCTTCATGAAGCCGTAGCCGCCGTGGAGCTGCAGGCACTCGGCGGCGGCGCGCTTCTGGAGGTCGGTCGTCCACCACTTCGCCATGCTGACCTCGGTGACGACGTCGTCGCCGCGCACGTGCGCCGCGAGCAGCCGATCGACGAAGGCCTGGCCCACCTCGACCTCGGTGGCGAGCTCGGCGAGCACGAACTGCGTGTTCTGGAACGCCGCGATCGGTTGGCCGAAGGCGTGGCGCTGGCGCACGTACTCGATCGTGTCGGCGAGCGAGCGGCGCGCCGACGCCATCGACGACACCGCGATGCACAGCCGCTCCTGCTGCAGCTCGGCCATCAGCATGCGGAAGCCGGCGCCTTCGGCGCCGAGGCGGTTCGCGACCGGGACGCGGCACTCCTCGAAGAAGAGCTCGCTGGTGTCCTGGCCGGGCAGGCCGAGCTTGTCGAGCTTGCGCCCCTTCACGAAGCCCGGCGTGCCGTCCTCCACCAGGATCAAGCTGATGCCGCGGTGGGGCGGCTTCGCGTCGGGGTCGGTCTTGGCGACGACGATGAAGAGATCGCCGATCTGGCCGTGGGAGATGAAGGTCTTGGCGCCGTTCAGCACGTAGTCGCCGCCGTCGCGCAGCGCCCGCGTCTGGACGTTGGCGAGATCCGAGCCGGTGCCGGGCTCGGTCATCGCGACGCCGAGCAGCACCTCGCCGCGGATCGCGCCGCCGAGCCAGCGCCGTTTCTGGTCGTCGCTGCCGAAGTCGCGCAGGTAGGGCACGCAGATGTCGGTGTGGAGCGAGAACATCAGCGCGTGCGCGCGCAGCCGCGCGAGCTCCTCTATCACGACGGCGTCGTAGAGGAAGTCGCCGCCGGCCCCGCCGAACTCCTCGGGCGCGCTCGCGCCGAGAAAGCCCGCCTCGCCGAGGCGCCGCCAGGTCTCGCGGTCGGGCATGCCGCGCGCGTTCCACTCCGCGATCTTCGGCTCGATCTCCTTGGCCGCGAAGCGGCGGAACTGCTCGCGGTAGATCTCGTGCTCCTCGCTGAACACGTCGCGCCGCATGCGTCCTCCTCGGCCGAGGAACCTCGCTCGGCTCCGGGAGGCTAGCCGAGCGAGGTTCCTCGGCTAGGATGCGCCTCCCGGGAGTGGAGTGGAACAAGCGAGATGATCACCCGCATCGATCGCATCCAGCTGACGGCCCCCGATCGCAAGACCGCGATCGCGGCGTGGCAGCGCCTGTTCGGCGCCGAGCTCGTGCGCGAGGACCGCGTGGCGTCGCTCGCGGCTGCGCGCAGCGTGCTGCGGGCGGGCTCCAGCGAAGTCGAGCTGCTCGAGCCGCGCGGCCTGGGTCCCGTGGCGCAGCACGCCTCGCGCTCGCGCACTGCGCTGTTCGCGGTCGGTCTCGCGGTGAGCGACCTCGATGCGCTGCGCGCGCAGCTCGACGCGAGCGCGATCCATCACGTCGTGGACGGGAGCCAGGTGCGCCTGAGCGGCGAGTGGCTCGGCGTGCCCGGGCTCCGCGTGGTGCTGTCGCAGGACGAGGCGCGCGAGTCCGCCGGCCTGCTCGGGCACGTCTACGAGGTCACGCACCTGATGCAGGGCTGCGAGCGCGCGGCGGCGAGGCTCGCCGTCGTCTTCGGCCTCGACCCGGCGCACTTCCGCCCGATCCGCTCGGAGCAGTTCGGCTATCAGGGCGTGCTCGCGCTCTTCCAGCCGGATCGCCTCGACCGCATCGAGACCGTGACGCCCTTCGACCGCGGCAAGACGATGGGCCGCTTCTTCCACCGCCAGGGTCCGGGCTTCTACATGGCGTACGCGGAGGCGCCCGACACCGCAGCGATCCGCACGCGGCTGCTCGAGCACGCGCCACGCGACTGGACCGGCCCGCGCGAAGGCGCGGCTCCCGACAATCTCTTCGTCCACCCGAAGGCGCTCGGCGGCCTGCTGCTCGGCGTGAGCCGCGACAGCTTCGCCTGGAGCTGGTCCGGGGATCCGGCGCGGGTGCGCGCCCAAGCGAGCGCCTGAGCCGCCGGCGCGCCGACGGCACGCACCTTGCTGATTGTCATGCGCGGAGCCGGCTGCGCGCGCGCGGCGTCCCAGAGGCCGCTTGCGCACTCGGTGACGGGCGAGATTGAAGAATCTACAATCGAACGACATGACGAATCTTGGGGAACCGGTCGTCGGCCGCCCCAATCTGGTGTTGCCGCTCGCGATCCTCGCGGCCGGCGTGCTGATGGCGCTGCTGGTGAGTCGCGGGCTGCAGTTCCGGCGCGACGAAGACCTGAGTCGGAATCTCGAAGCGTACGCCGGAGCGACGGCGCGCCTGGCGGAGTCGCGCGTCGACGACCTCTACGAAGCGCTGCGCAGGCGCGCCGAGCTCTGGGACGCGCTGATGCGGGGAGACCTCGTCGCGTGGCACCGGTCCGCCGACGTCTTCCTGCACGAGAACCCCGCCGTGCTCGGACTGGTGCAGACCGATCCGTCGCTGCGCCGGCCGCAAACGGCCGGATCTCCCGACGGACAATGGGTGCTCGACGAGGTGACGCCGAAGGCCCGCCAGGGCGCGGAGGCATCGGCGGGCCTCGGCTTCGCAATCGGCCCGATCCGCCTCGAGGATGGCCGCAGCGTCTTCGCGGTCGAGCAGCGGATCGCGAGCGAGCCGCACGACAAGCCGCGCTCCCTGCTCGCGGTCTACGATCCGCGCCTCTTGCTGGAGCGCGGCCTCGAGCCGGCGGACCCCGACTACGCACTCTCCGTCAGCGCCAACGGCATGGAGCTGTATCGCCGCGCCGAGGCCGCGGGCGCCGCCGGGCTCGAGAGAGCAGCCGCGCTGAAGCCGAGTCTGGGCGCGCCCTGGACGCTGACGGTCTGGCCGACCGCGCGCGCGATGGCGGCGCACGGCCGCGACCAGGGCCCGCTGGTCGCGCTGGTCGCGGGCCTGATGATCTCGGTGCTGGCTGCCTCGATCGTCCACGTCGGCGCGCTCGCCCGGCGCCGCGCCCGCGCGCTGGCGGTCGCGAACGACGAGCTGCGCGAGCAGGTCCAGGACGCCCGGCGCAGCGAAGGCGAGCTCAAGCGCTTGAGCGACGAGCTCGAGGCGCGCGTGGGGGAGCGCACCGCGGCGCTCAACGAGACGATCGTCGAGCTCGAGACATTCAACTATTCGGTGTCGCACGACCTGCGCAGTCCGCTCGGCGCGATCAGCAACTTCGCTGCGATCCTCGGGGAGGACTATCGGGAGGTCCTCGACTCCACCGCGGCGGAATACCTGCAGCGGATCGTGCAGAGCGCGACGGTCGCCGCCTCGATGATGGACGGTCTGCTCGCCTATTCGAGCAGCGGCCGGCAGAGCCTCAACAAGACGCGCGTCGCCATGAAGCGCCTCGTCGAGGAGGTCGCAACCGAGGTCGCGGCCGCCTGGCCCCAGCTCGAGTGCAAGATGGAGATCGGCAACCTGCCCGAGGCCTACGCGGACGAGGGCATGATGCGATTCGTCTGGTCGAACCTGATCTCCAACGCGTGCAAGTTCGCCCGACCGGATCAGCCGCCGCGCGTCGAGATCAGCGGCCAGGCCAGCGACGTCGAAGTGACGTATTGCGTGCGCGACCACGGCATGGGGTTCGACATGCGATACGCGGACAGGCTCTTCAAGGTCTTCGAGCGCCTGCACTCCGCAGACCGGCAACAGGGTCACGGCGTGGGACTCGCCATCGTCGCGCGCATGGTGCGCAGGCATGGAGGCAGGGTCTGGGCGCAGGGAGCCGAGGGCAAGGGTGCGACGTTCTACTTCTCCCTTCCCGCAGGCCAAGAGCGAGACGAGGATGGCGGCCGGCGAACCTGAGTTGCTGTTGGTCGAGGACGACTCCAACGACGTCGCGGTCGCCCTGCGGGCCTTCCGGCGGCACGCGCTCGCGGAGCGCGTCAGGGTGTTCCGCGATGGAGCCGAGCTGGTGGAGTATCTGCTCGGGCAGGACCGCTGCCGCACGGCTCCGAAGGCGATCCTGCTCGATCTCAAGATGCCGCGGATGGACGGCCGCGATGCCCTGCGCGAGATCCGGGCGCACGCCGAGACGCGCCACATCCCGGTCGTGATCGTCAGCTCGTCGAGCCGCGAGTGCGACGTGCGCGAGTGCTACGCGCTCGGCGCCAACAGCTTCGTGGTGAAGCAGCTGACCCCCTGGAGCCCCGGCGAGTACCTCGTCAACGCAGCGCGCTACTGGCTCGACATGAACGAAGTGGCGTCCTGAACAGGAGCGCACCATGAGCATCCCCACCGCCCTGATCGTCGACGACGACGCGAACTTCCGCGAGAGCCTCGAGCTGCTGGTCCGGCGCGAGGGGTTCTCGACCCGCGTGGCGGGCTCGCTCGCCGAGGCGCGCGAGCTCCTCGCCGAGGGCGCCCCCGACCTGTTCCTCGTCGACCTGACGCTTCCCGACGGCGACGGACTCGCGTGGATTCGCAGCGAGCCCGAGGCGGCCGGCGCCGAGCTGATCGTCGTCACGGGGAGCGCCAGCATCGACTCCGCGGTGAACGCGCTGCGAGGCGGGGCGCTCGACTACCTGACCAAGCCGATCGACCGGGCGCGGCTGCGCAGCGCGCTCATGAACGTCGCGCGCACCCGCGCGCTGAAGCAGGAGCTCGGCAGCCTGCGCGACGAGCTGCGCGAGCTCGGCCGCTTCGGACGCATGGTCGGGCGCTCGAAGCCGATGCTCGAGGTCTACGACCTGATCGAGCGCGTCGCGCCGACGAATGCGACGGTGCTCGTCACCGGCGAGAGCGGCACCGGGAAGGAGCTCGTCGCCGAGACCATCCACCAGCTCAGCGCCCGCAAGAGCGCTCCGCTGCTGCCCGTCAACTGCGGAGCCATGTCGGCGAACCTGATCGAGAGCGAGCTCTTCGGCCACGAGCGCGGCAGCTTCACGGGAGCGGATCGGCTGCGCAAGGGATTCTTCGAGGTCGCCCACGGCGGAACCCTGTTCCTCGACGAAGTCACCGAGATGCCGATCGAGCTCCAGGTGAAGCTGCTGCGCGTGATCGAAACCGGCACCCTGGTGCGCGTCGGGGGAAGCGAGTCGATCGCCGTCGACGTGCGCATCGTCGGCGCCACGAACCGCAATCCCGAGGAGGCGGTCCGCGCGGGGCAGCTGCGGAAGGACCTCTACTACCGCCTGAACGTGTTTCCGATCGCGCTGCCGCCGCTGCGCAGCCGGCCGGGCGACGTCGAGCTGCTCGCCGAGCACTTCCTGAGCCAGCTAAATCGCGCGGCCGGTAGCTCGAAGCGCTGGAGCCGTCCAGCGCTCGATCGGCTGCGCCAGAACCCGTGGACCGGCAACGTGCGCGAGCTGCACAACGCGGTGCAGCGCGCCTTCATCCTCGGCGACGAAGAGATCGGCGAGCGCGTCCTCCCGCCGGCGACCGGCAAGCCGCTCGAGCACGGGGAGGCGCGCGTGCTCGAGGTGCCCGTGGGTACGTCGCTCGCCGAAGTCGAGCAGCGCTTGACGCTCGCCACCCTCGAGCTCACCGGCGGCGACAAGCGGAGTGCCGCGGAGATCCTCGGCATCAGCCTGAAGACGCTCTACAACCGGTTGAACGTCTACGAAGCGCGCGGCACGGCGGAGGCGGAGCGCACGCCGAGGACAGGCCTGGGAGAGGGGGGGTGCCCCGGCCGCTAGGGGGCGGGGTTTGAAAACCGGAGCACCCCGGACCTCACCGCGAGGCCCATCCTCTTGCCCAGCCTCTCACCCGCTGGTCATCCCGCGCTCGAGCGCTCGGCCGCTAGGGCCGCGGCGACCCGAAGGCCCGACGCCCGGCCAGCACGCTGAGCGCGAACATCGCGACGAGCGCCGCGAAGAGAATCTTGGCGATCAGCGCGGCCCCCGGGCTCCCCGAAGCATCGACCACGCCGGTGAGCTGCGCGGCGATCAGGAAGAGAACCGTCCAGTAGAGCATCCCGTCCTCTCCTCGCGTCCCGACGCCCAGCAGAGGTCCGGGAACCCACGCGTGCAACCTACGAGCAAGGGGTGTGCCAGCAGCGCCCGTCGTCGCGGAGCCCGCTGCGCGCGCGACAGCGCGGATCCGACTCGGATCCGGCGGCCGGGGCGCCGCGCTTTGTAGAAAGTGCGACGCGCACTGAAGGATCTTGCGCCCGCGCGTTTCAAGTCGATGCCATCGCGAGCCGAAGCGGAGCGCGAGGGTCACCGCATGTCGCGGCTGCTGCTCGTCATGTCGCGGCTGCTCGAGCGCCTCGGCGCCCGGCGCAGCGACGCACCGATCGCCTCCGCGGCGCTGGCGCACGCCGAAGCCGAGGCGTTCGCTGCGCTCGCGCTCGCCCGATGGTGGGGCGCTCGCGCGGCTGACCGGGCGCGGCGCGCGCAAGCGGGGGCTGCGCTGCCGCGCATCGCCTGCGTCTTGGCTGCGACGGCGGAGACCGCGCGGCGCATCGAAGCCGCGCGCCGGGGGCTCGACCCGCGGAGGCCCGGGAGCGGCGGCCGCGTCCTGCACTAGCTCCCGAGCCGGTGCCCCACGCGCGCTCGAAGGCTCAAGCGACGAACGCGTCGCCCTTCTTCCAGTCGATCCCGCACAGACCACCGCTCTGCAGCGCCTGCACCTGGCGAAGCACCTCGGCGGGGCTGCGGCCCACCGAGAGATCGTTGACGGAGATCGCTCGCACGATGCCCTTGTCGTCGACGACCACCGTCGCCCGGTAGGCGATGCCCTCGTCCTCCTTGAGGACGTGAAACGCCTTCGACACGGCATGGCTCGTGTCCGCGAGCACCGGGTGGGTGATCTCCTGGGGGAAGGTCTTGCGGTCGGCGAACCAGGCCCTGTGGCTGAAGAACGAGTCGGTGCTGACCCCGATCACCTCGACTCCGTCGTCACGGAACTCGTCGAGCAGCGCCTGGAAGCCCCTGATCTCGGTGGGACACACGAAGGTGAAGTCGAGCGGATACCAGTAGAGCACATGCCACTTCCCCTGGAAGTCGCGGCTGCTGAGCGTCCTCTGCTCGCCCTTCACGTGCGCGCTGGCGCTCCATGCGGGCGCCGGCAGGCCAACCATGGTCATGCCGAGATCCTCCGTCGGCGAATGGGTTCAAGGCAAGCCATGGTAGGCCATAATTCGGCCTTCGTCTAAATCAGGACTAAATCTCTATCAGCTCGCAGCGAGGCTCAGCGTTGCGGCCCTAGGAGACGTGCGAGAGATCGACTCGAGGGCCAGGGCTCGCCGGATGAGAGCCGCGTTTCCCTCGGGGTGGCGTCCCGTGTCGACGACCAGATGGACCTCGCGCGGCAGCTCGTCGACCGGCTCCCAGAAGGCGGCCGACTCGGAAAGCTGAGAGGGGCGGGCTTCGCAAGCTGCGCCGCCCGTCAGCCGCTGCGCGCGGCGCCGGAGGAGACCGGGCTCAGCGCGGCATTCGACGAAGAAGAAGGGTGCGCCCCGCTCCGCAGCCAGCTCGCGGAGCGCCGCGCGAGCCGCGCGCGACGCGAAGCCACCGTCGATCACGACCGGGCGACGCGAGTCGAGCACCGCCGCCGCACGGCGCAGGATGTCGCGTGCATCGCGAGCGCGATCTCCGGCGAGCACCGGCGCGCGCATCTCGGCCGCGATGCGGTCCGCGAGCGTCGTCTTCCCCGCGGCGGTCGGTCCGCCGACTGCGACGATGCGGGGGGGCGGCACCACGGCGCGCCCGCCGGCGAGGGCCGCGTTGAGCAGGCGCTCCAGCTCGGCGGCATCCGTATCGCCGGGTCGCCCCCCCGCGTCGTTGGCACCGCCTGTCGTCTCTTCGACGAAATCCGACGCCGCCAGATCCTCGTAGAGGTCGAGCAGCGGATAGAGCTCGTAGTCGTCCGCCGCGTCGGCGTAAGCGGCGAGCCAGCGCTCCGCGAGATCGCGCCGGCCGTGCAGCGCCAGTTGGCGCGAGAGGCGCGCCACGTCGGCGCACACGTCGGCCGTGCCGATCTTGATCCCGCTCTCCGCACCGACCCAGGCTACCCGAGAGGCCGCATCGACGAAGACCCGATCCAGGCGCAGCGCGCAGTGTCCCGCCCGCACGCGGCCCGTCTCGATGCGCGCCTTCATGCGCTCGGCGCGCGCCTGGACGAGGGCGAGCTGCCGCGCTCGAAGCGAGGCGAGCCGCTCGGGATCGATCGCAGCCCAGCGGATGTTGCCGAGCGCCTGGCAGCGCTCCCGTACGCGGAGCGCGATCGCCTCCGGCGTGCCGTGGGTCGCCGTCTCGTCGTCGCTGCGCGCCCAGCCGTGGAAGGCGGCGAGCTCGCGTGCGACCGCGCGCAGGTGATCGGGTCCCAGGCGGCCCTGGCGGAGTCTGGTGTCGAGTCGGTCGGCGCACCACAGCGGCGGCCTGCCTGCGCGCGCCATACTCCCTCCCCCGTGTGTGGCGAGTCGTCGCTCGCCTGTGTGCCACGAATGACCCGTCCTGCGCTGCCATCGAGCCGACACGCACGCTGCGCTCAGCTGGCAGGTCTCGACCACAGTGGATGCAGGATAGGTGCCGAAGGTTGCTGAGGGATTTCAGAGGCGTCGCGTGAGGCCGCTGCCGCAGGGATCCCCTAGAATCCGCTCACTTACCGTCGGGAGATCTGCCGTGGATCCGCAGGCCCTCTGGATCGCCGCCGCCGGCGGCCTCGTCGCCTTCCTCATCGGCCTCGCGACCGGTCGCGGCGCGGGACGCGGCGCGATTCGGCGCGCGCGAGAGCTCGAGGACCGCCTGATCGCCGCCGAGGACGAGATGACGCGCTACCGGACCCAGGTCTCGGAGCACTTCGCCGAGACCTCGAAGCTGCTGCACGATCTGACCCTCCAGTACCGAAACGTCTACGAGCACCTCGCGGATGGCGCGCGCACGCTCTGCCCGGGCGGGGCGGCGCTGCTCGCGCCGAGCCTGGCCGAGGCGGCGCTGCCGGCGGCCTCCGAGGCGCCGGCGGCCGAGGCGGAGCCCGAACCCGACGATCAGCTCGACCTCGAGCTCGGGGGCCCCGACCGCGCCACTCCCCCCACTCCGCGTCGGGAGAGCGACGCCCTCGGCCCGCTCCTCGAGGAGAACGAGCCGGGCTGGAGCCAGGCCACCCTCGAGCAGCGGACCCACTGAGCTACGAGACGAGCCCCGACTCGCGCAGCGCCTCCTCGATGAAGCGGCGCACCGGCGGATGCAGCATGAAGGTGCAGTGTGCGCCGGGGTACCAGTGCATCTTGGGCCGCTCCCAGTGCAGCCAGAGGTCGCGCACGAGATCCGGCGGCACCAGCTGATCGGCGCTTCCGCCGAAGAGGTAGCGGCGCGCGTGCGGCACGCGCGGCCGCAGCGCGAGCGGAGACACCACCTTCTTCAGGTCCAGGGTCTCGCCGATCCCGACGCCTGCTTCTTCCGCCCGGCGCAGCGAATCGGGGGGACCGTGCTTCCACGAGAGCCGCGCGAAGTCGGTCGCAGGGATGCCGGGGATCGCGCAGGCGAGGCCGTCCTCGAGCGACGCGAGCAGCGCCGTGCTGTAGCCGCCGAGCGAGAGCCCGTAGACACCGATCTGCGTAACCCCCTGGGCGCGCAGCCAGGAGACCACGCGGCGCAGGTCCCAGGCCGTCTGCGCGAGCGCGTGCACGGTGTCGAGCAGGTCGCCGGCGAGGAAGCCGTCGCCCGACATGCGGCGAATCCTGCGCGGCCCGTGCATCGGCAGGACCGGAAGGATCAGGTTGAAGCCGAGGCGGTGGTGCAGCCACTCGGGCCGGAAGGCGCCGAAGTCCACGAGCGGCGTGCCCATCTGGTAGCCGTGCAGGCAGATCAGCCACGCTCGGTCCGCATCGGAGCTCGGCGCTCGCTTGACCCAGGCATGCGCGGTGCGGCACGGCGCGTAGCCCAGCCAGCGCGCGCGGCCCGGCTCGTCGGGGTGCGGCTCGTAGCCGCTCTCGAAGCGCAGATGCTCGAAGTCGACGCCGCGACTGCGCGCCGCGCGGATCTCGGGCTTCTCGAGCGGCGGCGGCGCGGAGTGGTAGAGCTCGGGCTTCTCGATCCAGCCGCGCTCGCGGTAGAGCTCGAGGGCGGCGTGCACCTCGCCGACCACGCGCTCTCCGTCGCCGCGCAGCGCGCGCGCCGGCGCGGTGAGCGTCATCTGCCCGAGCACGGCGGAGTCGATCGCGACCTCCAGCGCGGCGCGCAGCGTCGCCTCGGGGGTGGGCACCTCCTCCCAGGCCTCCTGGCTGCGCAGCGCGAGCCGGCCGATCGCTGCCGCCGATGCCAGCGAGAGGCCGCCGAGCAGCAGGCCGCCCCAGAAGCCGACCCACGCGAACGAGAAGAGCGCGACGATGCAGCCGGCGAAGGCGCCGAGCGCCCCGAAGTGTCGCTCGCGCGCGTCGCCCGGCCAGAGCAGGATCGACACGCCCGAGGCCAGCAGCAGCAGACCCGGGACCGCGCCGAGCACGAGCGAGAGCAGGCGATGTCCGGTGCCGTACTCGAGCCACACGACGCCCGCCAGCACCAGCACCCACGCTTCCTGGAGCCACCACGGCCGCTGCCCTTCGATCTCCGCCATCGGGTCCTCCTCGGCGACGCGCCCACCATACCCGGCGCGCGCGAGGGCGCCACGAGCCGGCCCGCGGGCGCGATAGAATGCCCGCCGCATGCCGGATCGACCGCTCTCCGGGGAGTCGCCCTGGCCGCTCGCCAACGGGCGGCGAGTGATCCTGCTGCTCGACGCGTCGAGCGCACTCGAGAGGCGCATCCTGGCGGGGTGGATCCAGCGCCAGCGGCCCCAGGACGCGGGCGCCGAGGCGATCGATGCGATCCCGATCCCGGCGAGCCGCCGGCGGCGCCGGCGCGGACAACGCCTCGACCCGCGCCTGGAAGCCGCGCTGGCCGAAGGCGACGACCCCCTGCTCGCCCCGCTCCGCGTCGCCTGGCTCCCTCCGCTGCGAATCGATGGCAGCGCGGCCGAGCGCCCGGTCAGCTGGCGCGATCTGCTGCGCGGCGGCGACCCGCGTGATCCGCCGGCGTGGCGGCAGCGGCTGATCGTGGCGCGCGACCGCGAGCGCTGCCGCATCGTGGCCGGTGAGCCCGCGCCGCTCTCGGAGCTGCGCGAGCGCTGGCTCGCCGCCGGCGGCGCCGAAGCCGGCGAGACGACCGGGCTCGCCGAGTTCGTGGCGCGCCAGGCCGGGCTCGCGCTCGAGCGCGCGGAGCGCCGCCTGCGCGGTGCGCGCTACAAGGTGCCGCGCCTGGTCGCCGAGGACATCCTGGCGCGCCCGTCGTTCCGGGGCGGGCTCGCGCGCCTGGCGCGCCAGCTCGGGCGTCCCGAGACGGCCGTCGCGGCCGACGCTTCGCGCTACCTCGCCGAGATCGCCGCCGCGCACAGCCCGACGATGATCGACCTCGCCACGCAGCTGTTCCGCTTCCTCTGGACGCGCGGCTACGACGAGCTGCGCTACGACAAGCGCCGCCTCGAGGAGGTCGCTGCGCTCTCCCAGCGCCACCCGGTCGTGTACCTCCCGACGCACAAGTCGAACCTCGACCATCCCGTGCTGCAGTGCATGCTCTACGAGAACGGGCTCCCGCCGAACCATACCGCGGGCGGGATCAACATGAACTTCTTCCCGATCGGCCCGCTGGTGCGCCGCGCCGGGGTCTTCTTCATCCGCCGTTCGTTCAAGGACAACGAGGTCTACAAGCTCGTCCTGCGCCACTACATCGACTACCTGATCGAGAAGCGCTTCTCGCTCGAGTGGTACATCGAAGGCGGTCGCTCGCGTTCGGGCAAGCTGCTGCCACCGCGCTTCGGGCTGCTCGCCTACGTGGTCGACGCGTACCGGCGCGGCAAGAGCGAGGACGTGTGTCTGATCCCGGTCTCGATCGCGTACGACCAGATCCAGGACGTCGGCGACTACGTGGCGGAGCAGCGCGGCGCGGCGAAGCACCGCGAGAGCTTCGGCTGGTTCCTGGGGCTCGTGCGCAGGCTGCACCGCGGCGGCCGCATCCACGTGCGCTTCGGCGAGCCGCTCTCGCTCGCCAAGGCGCTCGGTCCGTCCGACCCGTCCGCCGAGCCGAACCCCGACGAACAGAGCCTCGCGCTCCAGAAGCTGGCCTTCGAGGTCTGCGTCCGCATCAACCAGGCGACGCCGATCACCGCCACGTCGCTGGTCACGCTCGCGCTGCTCGGCGTCGGCGACCAGGCGCTGACGGTCGGCGAGACGGTGCGCTCGCTGGAGCGCATCGTGGAGTACGTGGAGCGCTGCCAGCTCCCGACGGTCGGCGACCTCGAGCTGCGCACGCCGGCCGGCGTGTCGGCCGCGCTCGACGAGCTGGTGCGCACGGGGGTCGCGACCTGCTATTCCGAAGGCCCCGAAGCCGTCTACCGCATCGCGCCCGACGCCCATCTCGCGGCCGCCTACTACCGCAACACCGTGATCCACTTCTTCGTGACCGGCGCGATCGCCGAGCTGGCGCTGCTGCGGGCGGCCGCCGAGGGCGTCTCCGACCGCCGCCGCGCCTGCTTCGACGAGGCGCTGCGGCTGCGCGACCTGCTCAAGTTCGAGTTCTTCTTCCCCGACCGCGAGCGCTTCCTCGCCGAGCTGCGCCGCGAGATCGCCGGCCACGACCCGGACTGGGAGCGCCGCCTCGACGACGGCCCCGAGGAGATCTACGCGCTCGTGCGTCGCTTCCGGCCGCTCGCCGCCCACCGCGTCGCGCGCCCCTTCCTCGAGTCGTACCGGATCGTGGCCGATGCGCTGGTGCACTGGGGCAGCGAGCGGCCCGTCGAGCGCGGCGAGCTCCTCGCGAACTGCCTCGCGCTCGGCAAGCAGTACACGCTGCAGCGCCGCATCCGCAGCGCCGAGTCAGTCTCGAAGAGCTACTTCGAGACGGCGCTGCGGCTCGCCGACAACTACCGGCTGATGAGCCCCGACGAGAGCGGGCTCGACGCGCTGGCCGAGCGCCGCCGCGCCTTCGCCGCCGAGCTGGCCGGCGCCGTGCGGCGCATCGACGCGATCGATGCGCTCGCCGCGGCGCGCCGCTCGGGCGTCGACGCCTGAGTCCGGATCGGCTACTCCGCCCGTCGATGGCCGCCCCGCGTTCCGAGCCGAGAGCCACCGGCATCGCCGTCGCGCTGCGCGGCGTGCGACGGACGTTTCGGAGCAACGGCGAGGCGGTCGAGGCGGTGGCGGGCATCGACCTCGACGTCGCGGCCGGCGAGTTCCTCGCGCTGCTCGGCCCGTCCGGCTGCGGGAAATCGACGCTGCTGCGCATCGTCGCCGGGCTCGACCGCCAGGATGCGGGCGAGGTGCGCATCGAGGGCGGGCCGGCCGGGGCGCGCGAGCGCGTCGCCTTCGTGTTCCAGGACGCGCACCTGTTGCCGTGGCGCGACGTGCTCGGCAACGTCGCGCTGCCGCTCGAGCTGCTCGGCCAGCCCGCCGCCGCGTGCGGCGAGGCGGCGCGCGCCGCCGTCGCGCAGGTCGGCCTCGAGGACGCCGCGCGGCGCTTTCCCGCGCAGCTCTCGGGCGGAATGCGGATGCGCGTCTCGCTGGCGCGAGCGCTGGTGACGCGGCCCCGGCTGCTACTCCTCGACGAGCCCTTCGCCGCACTCGACGAGATCACGCGGCAGGCGCTCGACGACCAGCTGCGAGCGCTCTGGGCCGCGACCGGTACGACGGTGCTGTTCGTCACGCACTCGATCGCGGAGGCCGCCTTTTTGGCGGAGCGCGCGATCGTGTTGTCGCGGCGACCCGCGCGCATCGTGCTCGAGCACGCGCTCGACCTCCCGGCGCAGCGCGGCGCCGCGCTGCGCGCCGACCCGCGCTTCGCCCGCGAGATGGGGGTGCTCTACGAGGCGCTGCGGGGAGGCGACGCATGAACCCGGGGCTCGCGCCGCGCATCGGGCCGCCGCTCGCCACCTTCGTGGTGACGGCCGCGCTCGCCGAGGCGGCGATCCGCGTGTCGGATGTGTCGCCCCTGCTGCTGCCGGCGCCTTCCGCGGTCGTGCGTGCCGCCTGGAGCCAGAGCGCGGTCCTGCTGCCCGCCCTGGCCGCCACCGCGCGCTGCGTGCTGCTCGGCCTGGCGGCGAGCGCAGCGCTCGGCGTGCTCGCGGCGGTGGCGCTCTCGAGCTCGCGCTGGGTGGAGCGCGCCTTCTATCCCTACGCGATCTTCTTCCAGATCGTGCCGATCGTCGCGATCGCGCCGCTGCTGGTGATCTGGTTCGGCTATGGTTCGCGCGCGGTGGTGGCGGCGGCATTCATCGTCTCGGTGTTCCCGGTGATCGCGAACACGCTCGCCGGGCTGCTCTCCGTCGACCCCGCGCTGCGCGACCTGTTCCGGCTCTACGGCGCGGGCGCGTGGGCGCGGCTGCTCAAGCTCGAGCTGCCCTGGGCACTGCCGTTCATCCTGACCGGGCTGCGCATCGCGGCTGGCCTCGCCGTGATCGGCGCCATCGTCGGCGAGTTCGTCGGCGGGGGCGGGCTCGGCGTGGTCGTGCTCGGCGCGATGCGCGAACAGCGCACCGATCTGGTCTTCGCGGCGATCCTGCACGCCTCGGCGCTCGGGCTCGCGCTCTTCGCGCTGGTGAACCTGGCGAGCCGGCTCGCGCTGCGGCGCTGGCATGCATCGGAGTCGAGCGCGTGAGACGGCCGCTGCTCGCCGCGCTGCTCGGCGTGCTCGTGCTCGCGGCGTGCCGGGGCTCGGGCGGCGGCAAGCCCGCCATCGCACTCAACTGGAAGCCGGAGCCCGAGTTCGGCGGGCTCTACGAAGCGAAGCGCAGCGGCGACCTCGCCAAGCACGGGCTCGACCTCGAACTCACCGGCGGTCCTGGTGCGCCGGTGGTCCAGATGGTGGCGGCCGGGCAGGTCGCGTTCGGCATCGCAGCGGCCGACGAAGTCGTGCTCGCGCGCGACCGCGGTGTCGACGTGGTGGCGGTGTTCGCGACCTACCAGACCAATCCGCAGGGCATCATGGTGCACGCGTCGCGCAAGCTCGGCTCGCTGGCCGAGCTCTTCGCGGCGGGCGGCACGCTCGCCGTCGAGCCCGGGCTCCCGTACGTGAAGTGGTTCCAGAAGCGCTACGACCTGGCGCGGATGAAGATCGTGCCGTACGGCTACAGCGTGGCGCCCTTCCTGCTCGACCCGCAGCTGGCCCAGCAGGTCTTCGTCACCGCCGAGCCGATCGCCGCGCGCAGGCAGGGCGCCGACCCGCAGGTGTTCCTGATCGCCGACTCGGGCTTCGATCCGTACGCCGCGGTCTACATCACCTCGGGCAGGCGACTGCGCGAGGAGCCGGCGCGCGTCGCCGCCTTCGCCGCGGCGCTGCGCGACGGCTGGCGCAGCTACCTCGACGATCCCGCGGCCGCCAACGCCGTGATGGGCGCGCTCAACCCCGAGATGGACGCCGAGACGTTCCGGCTGGCCGCCGAGGCGCAGCGGCCGCTGATCGAGACCGACTTCACGCGCCAGCACGGGCTCGGCGCGATGTCGCTCGAACGCTGGACCGAGCTCGCGGCGCAGCTCCAGGAGCTCGGGCTCGTCGATCACGCGCCGGACCCGCAGCGCTGCTTCGCGGACTCCCAGAAGCTCGCCGGCTCGCGCCCCTGACGGCCGGCGGTCGAAGTTCTAGACCTTCGCTTGCGTCGCCCGGTCGACCCGCTCCAGCCACGCCGCCACGCGCGGGCGCGCCGCGATCGCCCGTGCGCCCTCGGCTGCGCCACCGATGCAGAACACCTGCGCGAAGACGGCGACGTCGGCGAGCGAGAGCGCGCCGCCGACGAGCCAGGAGCCGTCGCCCAGCAGGCCATCGACGGCGTCGAGGTGGCGGTCGAGGTCGCCGAGCAGCATCTCGCGCGGCTTCCTGCCGATGCCCTGCCCGCGCGTGACGCGGCGCAGTGTCAGCGGCAGCAGGTAGCGCGCCAGCGTGCGGAACCACGCGGGGTCGTACTTGGCGAGCTCGGGGATCCAGCGCTCGGCATTGTGCGGCCAGGTGAAGCGCAGGGTCATCTCGTAGAAGTAGAGGCTCTCGTCGGCCCAGTCCTCGAGGACGTGACACAGCGCACGGTCGCGCGGGTCGCGCGGCAGCAGCGGCGGGTCGGGGAAGCGCTCTTCCAGCTGGTGCGCGATCTCGGTCGAGTCGGCGAGGCGCCGGCCGTCGACCTCGAGGACCGGGAGCTTCCCGATGCGATTCATCCGGCCGATCTCGACGAAGCTGCGCGAGAGCGGGATCTCGTGCACGCGGTAGGCGACGCGCTTGGTGTGGAGGATGCGTCTGACCTTGTCGCAGAAGGGCGAGATCTCGAACTGGTGGAGCACGATCATGCTTCTCCTCCTTCGCCGGCGAGAGTAGGATGGGTCCGCGCCCGGGCCGAGACCCGCGCGCGAGGAGGGCACCATGGCCGAGAGCGTGTACAAGGTGATCGAACTCGTCGGCACGAGCACGGAGTCCTGGGAGAAGGCGGCCACCGCGGCGGTCGCCAAGGCCTCGAAGAGCCTGCGCGATCTGCGCATCGCGGAGGTCTCGGAGCTCGACATGCAGCTCGAAGGCGGCAAGGTCCGCGCCTACCGCGCCAAGGTGAAGGTGTCGTTCAAGTACGAGGGCAAGGGCTGAGCGCAGCGCCCCGCTCCGCGGCGACGGCGAGCCGCTATCATCGCGCGCTCGCGGCGGAGGGGGCCGTTGGCTGAGCGCGGAAGCGGGCGAGCAACGCGATCCGGACATCGCCTCGATCGCGGCGTCCTGCCGTCGACCTATCAGGTGACGCTGGACGTCGACCCCGAGCGCGGGCCCGGCTATCACGGCGAGGTCGCGATCGGCGTGCGCCTCGCGGGCGTGCGGCAGCGGATCGAGCTGCACGCCGCCGACCTGCGCATCGGGCGCGCGCGGGTCGAGACGGAGGGCGGCGCGGTCGCGGCGCGCGTCGAGACCAACCCGGCGCGCCAGACCATCGCGCTCGTGCTGCCGCACCCGCTCGGCCCCGGCCCTGCGACGCTCCGGCTGGCGTTCGGCGGGCGCCTGCGGCGCGACCTGCGCGGGCTCTACGCGGCATCGTCGCAGGCGCGGCGCTACGCCTTCACGCAGCTCGAGGCGGCCGACGCGCGGCGCTTCTTCCCGTGCTTCGACGAGCCCTCGATGAAGGCGCGCTTCCGGCTCTCCGTCACGGCGCGCGCGTCGCACGCGGTGCTCTCGAACTCGCCGATCTCGGGCGTCGAGCGCCGGCCCCGGGGCCGGCAGACCGTCCACTTCGCGCCGACGCCGCCGCTCTCGACCTACCTCGTCGCGCTCGCCGTCGGCGAGCTCGAGCGCTCGCGCCCGGTGCGCCTCGGCCGCACCGAAATCCGCGTCTGGCACGTGCCCGGCAAGCGCGCGCTGACGGCCTTCGCCCTGGAGGCAGCGCGCGAGAGCCTCGCCCGGCTGGAGCGCTACTTCGGCCTGCCCTACCCCTACGCGAAGCTGGATCTCGTCGCCGTGCCCGACTTCGAGGCGGGCGCCATGGAGAACGCGGGCGCGGTGTTCTTCCGCGAGACCCTGCTGCTGCTCGATCCGGCGGCGGCGACGCTCGCCGAGAAGAAGCGCGCGGCCGAAGTGATCGCCCACGAGCTCGCGCACATGTGGTACGGCGACCTCGTCACGATGGCCTGGTGGGACGACCTCTGGCTCAACGAGGCGTTCGCGACCTGGATGGCGTTCCACGTCGTCGACCAATGGCGGCCCGAGTGGAAGATGTGGCAGGACTTCCAGCACCATCGCGCGGCCGCGCTGCGCCTCGACGCGCTCCGGCACACCCACCCGATCCACACCGAAGTGCGAACCCCGTCGGAGGCGACCGAGAACTTCGATCTGATCACCTACGAGAAGGGCGCGTCGGTGGTGCGCATGATCGAGCGCTACCTCGGGCCGGAGGTGTTCCAGAAGGGCGTGCGCAGCTACATCCGGCGCCACCGGGAGTCGAACGCGCGAGCCACCGATCTGTGGCAGGCGCTGTCGGACGCGGCGGGCGAGCCGGTCGAGCCGATCGTGCGCGGATGGATCGAGCAGTCGGGGCTCCCGGTGCTCGAGCTGCGCCGCGGCAGCGCGGGCGGCCGCACCTTCCTGCGCGCGACGCAGTCTCGATTCGTCGCGAATCCTTCCGCCCGAGCCCGAGCGCAGCGAGGGCGGCCTTCGACCGCGAAGCCCGCCGGATCATCGGGCTCGGGGGCCGGCGGAGCCGGCCGCTGGCCGATCCCGTGGGTCGGGCGCGTCGCCGATGCGCGCGGCCGCACGCGCCTGGTGCGCAAGCTGCTCGGCGCCGCGACGACGCGCATCGACCTCGGGCCCGGGGTACCCGCCTTCGTGTACGGCAACGCCGACGAGGGCGGCTTCTTCCGGCCGCTGCACGAGGCCCGCGAGCTCGCCGCGCTCTCGGAGTACCTGCCGCTGCTCACGCCCATCGAGCGCATGGGCCTGGTCGACCACCAATGGGCGCTGGCCCGCGCGGGGCGCGCGCCGCTCGAGCGCTTCCTCGAGCTGATCGGGGCCATGGCCGGCGAGCTCGAGCCCGACGTGTTGATGGCGCTGCGCGCGCCGCTCGGCTTCCTCGAGGACCGGCTCGCGCCCGCGCTCGGCAGCCGCGCTGCGGAGCAGCTGCGCGATCGCGTGGCCAAGATCTTCGGGCCCGCGCTCGCAGAGCTCGGCTGGGACGCCGCACCCGAGGAGCCGACCGACAGCCGCGTGCGCCGGGCGGTGCTGATCGGCCTGCTCGGCGACGTGGCGCAGTGGCCCCCGGTGCTGGCGACCGCCTCCGCGCGCTTCGACGCCTACCTGGCGCGCCGCGAGTCGCTCGACCCCAACCTCGCCGATCCCGTCGTCGCGCTCGCCGCGCGCGCCGGAGACGCAGCGCGCTTCGACGCGGTGCTCGCGGGCTTCGAGGCGGCGGCGACCCCGCAGGAGCGGCGCCGCTTCCTGCTCGCCCTCGCCGAGTTCCGCGCTCCGAAGCTCGTCGACCGGGCGCTCGCCTTGTGCCTCTCGCCGCGCGTGCCGACCCAGGACGTCGTGTTCGTGCTGGCGCGGCTGCTGGGCAACCCGGCCGCGCGCGAGCGGAGCTGGGCGTTCGTCAAGCGCCGTTGGGCGCGCCTCGCCCGGCGCATGCCACCGATGCTCGCGTCGCGCCTGGTCGAGGCCACGCCGGCGCTCGGCGCCGGCTACCGGCGCGACGTCGCTGCGCACTTCCGCGCGCACCCGCTGCCGGCGGGCGCGCGGGCGCTCGAGCAGGCGCTCGAGCGCTTCGACCTCGACGCGGCGTTCTGTCGCATCGCGCGTCCGAGTCTCGCGCGCTGGCTGGCGCGCTGAGCGGACGCAGGCCACGCAACGGGAGGCTCCGCATGCGCCAGATCTGGATCCCGAAGGCGGGCGCGCCCGAGGTGCTCGAGCTGCGCGAGGCGCGCGATCCGATGCCGGGCGCGGGCGAGGTGCGCGTGCGCGTCGAAGCCGCCGGCGTGAACTTCGCCGACGTGATGGGACGCATGGGCATGTACCCCGACCTGCCGCCGATGCCGGTGGTGGTGGGCTACGAGGTGGCGGGGCGCGTCGACGCGGTGGGCCGCGGCTGTTTCCCGGATTGGGTCGGGCGGCCGGTGGTCGCGATGACGCGCTTCGGGGGCTACAGCGACGTCGTGTGCGTCCCGGAGGGGCAGGTCTTCACGCGCCCGGACGACATGAGCGCGGAAGCGGGCGCCGCGCTGCCCGTCAACTACCTCACCGCGTACCAGCTCGTCGAGGTGATGGGCGGGCTGCGCGCGGGCGACACCGTCCTGGTTCACTCGGCGGGGGGCGGCGTCGGCATCGCGGCGATCCAGCTCGCGCGCCGGATCGGGGCGCGGGTGATCGGCACGGCATCGGCGGGCAAGCACGCGGCGCTCGGCGAGCTCGGGGTGGCGCACTGCATCGACTACACGAGCGAGGACTTCGAGGCGCGCGTGAGCGAGATCACCGAGGGGCGCGGCGTCGAGCTGGTGCTCGATGCGGTGGGCGGCGCGTCGTTCAAGAAGAGCTACCGCGCGCTCGCGCCGACCGGGCGCCTCGGCATGTTCGGGCTGTCGGCCGCGGCCACCGGCAAGCGGCGCCGGTCGCTCGACTTGTTGCGCGCCGCGGCGGCGATGCCCTGGCTCCAGTTCACGCCCCTCGCCCTGATGAACGCGAACAAGGGCGTGTTCGGCGTGAACCTCGGTCATCTGTGGAGCGAGATGGCGCGCGTCTCCGGCTGGATGGAGGCGCTGCTCGGCTACTACCGCAGCGGCGCGATCCGGCCGGTCGTCGCCGCCCGCTTCCCGTTCGAGCACGCGGCCGAGGCGCACCACTTCCTGCAGGACCGCAAGAACTTCGGAAAGGTGCTGTTGATCCCCTAGCCGAGATTCGCTTTCCTTTCGCCATGGTGAGCAAGGGCCGAGGGGCCGGCTCCAACCCGGCGAACCGCTTCGAGCGGCTCCGCTACGAGCCCGATCCCGGCGACGCCCTCGATCCCGAGCTGGAAACGCCGGCCCCGCGCACCCTCTTCCTGCGCGACCCGTCGCGCTCGATCATCGCCACCAACCAGAGCCCCGACATCGGCTTCGACGCGAGCGTGAATCCGTACCGCGGCTGCGAGCACGGTTGCGCCTATTGTTACGCGAGACCCACGCACGAGTACCTCGGCTTCTCCGCGGGGCTCGATTTCGAGACGCGCATCCTGGTGAAGGAGGATGCGCCCGCGCTGCTGCGCAGCGAGCTGGCGTCGCGGGGCTGGAAGCCGCAGCTGATCGCGATCTCGGGGGTCACCGATCCGTATCAGCCGATCGAACGGCGCCTCGGGCTGACGCGGCGCTGCCTCGAAGTGCTGCTCGAGTTCCGCAACCCGGTCGCGATCGTGACCAAGAGCCGGCTGGTGGCGCGCGACGCCGACCTGCTGGCGGAGCTCGCGCGCTTCGAGTGCGCCTCGGTGGCGGTCTCGGTGACGACGCTCGATCCCGAGCTCGCGCGCACGATGGAGCCGCGTGCACCGCGACCCGAGCTGCGCCTCGAGGCGATGGCGCGGCTCGCCGAGGCCGGCGTCCCGGTCGGCGTCATGGTCGCGCCGATCGTGCCGGGGCTCACGGACCACGAGATCCCGGCGATCCTCGAGGCCGCCGGTCGCGCCGGGGCGCGCTTCGCGGGCTCCGTCGTGCTGCGCCTCCCGCACGCCGTGAAGGAGCTCTTCGCCGAGTGGCTCGCCCGCCATTTCCCCGAGCGCCGCGACAAGGTGCTGAACCGGGTCCTGGCGCTGCGCGGCGGGCGCCTCTACGACCCGCGCTTCGGCGTGCGCCAGCGCGGCGAAGGGCTGTTCGCCGAGCAGATCGCACAGCTCTTCGAGATGGGTCGCCGGCGCGCCCACCTCGCGGCGAAGGGCCCGCGGCTCTCGACGGCCCACTTCCGGCGTCCCTCCGACGCCTCGCCCCAGCTCGCGCTCTTCTGACCGCGGCGCGCCCCGAGCCTCGAACCCGAAGCCTCGCGGCCGGCGTATGATGGCTGAGGCCCCGAGCGCCTCGCAGGGGGAGTGCGTGCAACGCACGGGTCGCGCCGGCCACGCGGTACGCCACGCGCTCGCGACCGCGTCGCTGGGCGCGGCGCTGGCCGCCGCGGCGCCCGCGCGCGGCGGCCAGCCCGATCCCTCCGTGGGTCCGCCGAGCCCCGCGCCCGCCGCCGCGGCGGGCGCGAGCTACGTCGGCGCCGCCGCCTGCCGCGGCTGTCACCCGATCGAGGCCGACCACTGGACGCCGACCGTGCACGGGCGCCTGTTCGCCGGGCGGCCGCGCGACGCGCGCCAGGCGCGCGGCTGCGAGGCCTGCCACGGCCCGGGCTCGGGGCACGTCGCGAACCCGAAGGATCCGGCGCTGATCGTCGCCTTCACGCGGGGCTCGGCCGCCGCCATCGAGGTGCAGAACGCGATGTGCCTCGACTGCCACGCCGGCGGCCCGCGCGTGCACTGGGTCGGTTCCGTGCACGAGGCGGCCCGGCTCGGCTGCAGCGACTGCCACAATCCGATGGCGCAGAGCTCCGCGCGCGGACTACTCGCGCGTCGCAGCGTGAGCGAGACCTGCTTCCAGTGTCACCCCGCGCAGCGCACCGAGTTCGCCAAGCGCTCGCACATGCCGCTGCTCGAGGGCAAGATCGCGTGCAGCGACTGCCACGAGCCGCACGGCTCGGCGACCCCTCCGCTGCTGCGCGCCGACTCGGTGACACAGCTCTGCACCAACTGCCACGCGGACAAGCGCGGGCCGTTCCTGTGGGAGCACGCACCGGTGCGCGAGAGCTGCTCGAACTGCCACTTGCCGCACGGGTCGAACCATCTGGCGCTGCTCGTGAGCGCCCTGCCCGGCCTGTGCCAGCAGTGCCACGCGGACATCGGCGGCTTCGGCCACCCGAACGATCTGCTGACGCGCGGCAACACGGCGACCGGAGTGCAGCCCGACGTGCGGCTCTTGAACCGGAGCTGCGTCAACTGTCACGCGCAGATCCACGGCTCGAACTCGCCGTCGGGCGTGCGCTTCCACCGATGAGGGCCGCGATCCAGCGCTGGCTGCTGGCCGCGGCGCTCTGCGCTGGAGCGGGCGCCGCGCGCGCGCAGAGCGTGCCCGGCAACACGCTCGACCCGCCCGCGCTGGACCCGTTCCAGCAGACCGATCCGCGCGGCATGACGAGCTGGCTCCCGGCGCGCCGCCGCACGCCGACCGGCTTCCTCTACCCCTACCCGCCCGAGCCCCAGCGCCTGGTGCCGCTCGCGCTCGGCTGGCAGGGCACCGGCGCGGTCGAGGCGGGCCCGCTGCTCACCAGCGGCGACACCAGCGAGACGCGCTACGGGCGCTACGCCGACCGCGACCCGGGCGGCATCGTGAACTGGCTCGACCTCGCGCTGCTGCACCCCGAGCGCGACCTCTACTTCGAGTTCGACGGCGGCAGCATCGGCCGCGACGACGCCTTCTACCGCGGCGAGATCGGCGAGCCGGGGCTGTGGCGGCTGCGCGGCACCTGGAGCGGCATCCCGCGGCCCTACGCCAGCGATGCGCACGTGCTGTTCGGGGGGGTCGGGAGCGATCGCCTGACGCTGCCCGCCGGCATGACACCAGGCGCTGTCAGCGCCGCGCAGCGGAGCGGCGCCGTGGCGGGTCTCGGGGAGCAGACGCTCCGCGTGCAGCGCGACGAGACCAACCTCTCGTTCGAGCTGCGCGCGAGCGAGCGCTTCCAGCTCGTCGCCCACTACGGCTACACCCGGCGCGAAGGCGAGAAGCCCTTCGGCGGCTCGCTCGGCTATCCGACCGACGCGAGCGAGGCCGTCGAGACGGTCCAGCCGATCGACGACCGCACCTACGAGGCGTCCGCCGGCCTGCGCTACGCAGACCCGGTCTGGCAGTCGAACCTCTCCTACACGGCATCGATGTACCGCAACGAGCCCGACTCGCTGACCTTCGACGTGCCCTTCGCGATGGCGAGCCCCGCGATCTCGCAGGGCCGCTTCGCGCTGCCGCCCGACAACTTCTGGCAGAACGCGCGCGGCGAGATCTCGCGCAGCCTGCCCTGGCACGGCCGCTTCACGGCGACGCTCTCCTGGAGCCGCGGCGCGCAGGACCAACGGCTGCTGCCGCCGACCGTGAACTCGGGCCTGGTCGGCGACGCATTCTTCGGCGTCGTCGACCTGAACCAGTGGAATCAGCGGGCGAGCCTCGCGCAGAGCCACGCCGAGGCGAGCGTCCAGACCTGGCTCGCCGACGCGTCGGCGCACGTGCAACCCTGGAAGGCGCTGCGCCTGGGGGCGCGCTTCCGCTTCTTCGACGACGACGACGGCACGCGCTACACGGCGTTCAATCCGATCGCGGGCGCCGACGGCGCGGGGCGCATCGGCTACATCGCCGAGGACGGCGCGCCCGAGTCCTCCGGGCCCGAGCGCCGCATCTTCCAGCCCGGACAGCCGCTCTACGAGGACTTTCGCTACCGCAGCATCCCCACCAGCCACCAGCGCCGCACCGGCTCGCTGACGGCGGACTGGAGCGCGCTCGGCAAGACCGTGCTCGGAGCCGGCTTGGATCACGACGAGACGATCCGCGACTACCGGGAGCGGCGCGACGTGCGCGAGGAAAGCGCGCGCGTCTCGCTCACCAGCCGCGACGTCGCGTGGATGACGGCGCGCCTCTCCTTCGTGCACAGCTGGCGCACGGGCGACAACTATGACACCGGCTTCCTCGCGAAGTACTTCGTCTCGGGCCTGCCCGGCTACGTGCCCGATCTCGGCGTCACGCTGCCCTACCAGCTCGCCAACCAGCGCATGTCCGACCTGGCGCGGCGCCAGGAGAACCGCGCCGAGCTGCGCCTGAACTTCCTGGTGCGCGACGACATGGATTTCTCGCTGGTCGGCGCCTACCGCGGGGACGACTACGGCACCGACTACGGTCTGCGCGACGCGCGCGCCTGGAACGCCAACCTCGAGTGGAGCTGGCAGCCCTCGCCGCGCGCGAGCGCGTACCTCTGGTACGGCTTCGAGGCGCGGGTACGGCACCAGGCGACGATCAACGATTCCTTCGCGCTCTCGAGCGACGCGTCGGCGGGCGGTCCGGTGTTTCCCTTCGATCTGGCCTGGCGCCTCGGCTCCGACGCACAGGTGCACAGCGCGGGCGTCGGCGTCCGCTGGAAGGCGACGTCGCGCATCACGCTGCAGACCGACTACGCGCTGCTCGACGGCCGCGAGGGCGTCGACTACGAGTTCGCCTCGGCGAGCGCGATCGGCACCGGCGTGTCACCCGCGCAGGCCGGCAGCCACTTCCCGCCGCTGCGCTACCTCGACCAGGCGATCACGACGAGCCTCGTCGTCGCGCTGACCGAGCACCTGGAGCTGCGGCTGTTCCACCGCTTCGAAGACTCGTCGGTGCAGGACTTCGCGCAGCGCCACCTCGAGCCGCTCTCCGACCCGCGCGCGCTCTTCCTCGGCCACGTCGACCGCGACTTCTCCGCGAGCCTGTACGGCGCGTCGCTGCGCCTCGGGTTCTGATCCCCGCCTACTGGGCGGCCGCCGGCGGCTTCGCCGGTGCGGGAGCGGGCGGCGCGGGGCTCGGGGCCGCGGCGCTCGGCGCGGCGGCAGGCGCCGCAGCCGGCGGCGCGGTGGGGCCGGGAGCGGGCGGCGCACCGGGCGCAGCGGGTGCCGCGGCCGGAGGGACGCCGGGCACCGCCGCGGCCGGCGGCGAGCCCGGCGGGGGGAGCGTCTGCGCGACCGGCGGCTCCTGCTTCGGCGGCACCGGCAGGCCCTTCTTGGCGAGCTCGTCGTCGATGATCTTGGCGAGCTCGTCGAGCGAGCGAACGTTCGTGATCGGCAGGCCGTCGATGAAGAACGCCGGCGTCCCCGACACGCCGGCGCCCTGGCCGGCCTTCAGGTCGGCCTCGACGGCGGCCTGCGAGCGGCGCTGGGCGACGCACTCGTCGTACTTCGCCTCGTCGAGGCCCAGCTGCTTGGCGTAGCCCTTCAGGTCCTCCGGTGTGAGCGCCGGCGACTTCTCGAAGAGGAGGTTGTGCATCTCCCAATACTTGCCCTGCTCGCCCGCGCAGCGCGCGGCTTCGGCGGCTCCGCGCGCCTTCTGATGGACGTTTTCGAGCGGGAAGTCGCGATACACCAGGCGCACCTGCGTCGGGTAGCGCTGCATCAGCTGCTGCACGGTCGGCTCGATGCGCTTGCAGAACGGGCACTCGTAGTCGCTGAACTCGACGACCGTGATCGGGGCGTTCGCCGGGCCGAGCGAGATCCCCTCGCCGGCCACCTGGTAGCGCGGTGCCTCGAGCTTGCTCTCGAAGCCCGCCGCCTTGCGCAGCCCTTCGACGTACTCCTGGAGCGCCTGCTGCTGCTTCTGCCCCTTGAGCTGGCTGCGGATCATGCCCGACACTTGCTCGAAGCTGCGGCTGCCGAAGCGATCCTTGTGCGCGTCGTAGAACTTCTGCACGTCGTCGTCGGTCACGGCGGCGCGCTTGTCGACCTCGTCCTTCAGCAGCGTGTCGCGGTCCTTGCCGGCCTTGGCGGCCTCGGCGTCGAGGGCGCGCTCCGATGCCATCTGCTCGAGCGCGCGGTTGCGCAGCTCGTAGGTCCTGGTGGGATTGCGATCGCGCGTCGCCTGTTTGAAGAGCTGGTCCTTGATCCAGGCGTCGAGCTCGCCGACCGTGAGGGCCTTGCCGGCGATCGTCCCCGCCGGCTCGCTCTCGCTGAGCTCCGGCGGAGCGCCCGGCTTCGCGGGCGCCGCGGTCCCGCCGGACCGGTTGCAGGCGAGGGCGAGCAGGGCGGCGCAGAGGGCGAGCCGCGGCAGGCGTCGTGCGAAGTTCATGGAGGCTCCCGGCTGATTCGAAGGCGCTGGACGGCCGATTGGGGGGCGCATTGTAGCGGGCACCCCCGGGCGCTGCCGCCGCCAGGGACGGCTAGGGAACCGCCGCGAGGCCCCAGATCTCGGCCGCGTACTCGTGAACCGCCCGGTCGGCCGAGAAGTAGCCCATGCGCGCCACGTTGAGGACGGCGCGGCGCGACCAGGCGTCGGCGTCGCGGAAGTCGCGCGCCACCTGCTCCTGCGCGGCGGCGTAGCTCTCGAAGTCCGCCAGCACGAAGTACGGATCGCCGTGGTCGAGCAGGTTGGCGAGGATCGGCCCGAAGACGCCGTCCTCGCCGCCGCTGAAGCGGCTCGAGCCGAGCGCGTCGAGCACGCGGCGGACCGCCGCGCTCGACTCGTAGCGCTCGCGCGGATCGTAGCCGCCGCGCGCGCGCAGATCGGCGATCTCCTCGGCGCGCAGGCCGAACAGGTAGACGTTGTCGGCGCCGACCGCCTCGCGGATCTCGATGTTGGCGCCGTCGAGCGTGCCGATGGTGAGCGCCCCGTTCAACGCGAGCTTCATGTTGCCGGTGCCAGACGCCTCGGTCCCCGCCGTCGAGATCTGCTCGGAGAGGTCCGCGGCCGGGATGATCTTCTCGGCGAGCGAGACGCGGTAGTCGGGCACGAACACCGTGCGCAGCTGCTGCTGCGCGCGCGGGTCGGCGTTGACGACGTCCGCGACGCCGCACAGCAGCCGGATCACGAGCTTCGCCATGAAGTACTCGGGGGCGGCCTTGCCAGCGAACAGGCAAGCGCGCGGCGCCTCCAGCAGACGGCCGTCCTCGGCGATCGCCAGGTAGAGGTGGATGGCGTGCAGCGCGGCGAGCAGCTGGCGCTTGTACTCGTGGATGCGCTTCACCTGGACGTCGAAGAGCAGGTCGGGATCGAGCCGCACGCCGCTGGTCTTCGCGACGACGCGCGCCAGGCGCTCCTTGTTGGCCCGCTTCGCCGCGCGGAACGCCGCGCGGAACTCGGGATCCTCGGCGGCCGGCTCGAGCTCGCGCAGCGCCTCGAGGTCGCGCACCCAGCCCCAGCCGATGCGGTCTCCGATCACGCGCGCGAGCCCCGGGTTGGCGCGCAGCAGCCAGCGCCGCGGCGTCACGCCGTTGGTGACGTTGCGGAACTTCCCGGGCGAGAGCTCCGCGAAGTCCGGCACCAGCCGCGTGCGCACCAGCTCCGAGTGCAGCTTCGAGACGCCGTTCACCGCATGGCTGCCGGCGATCGCCAGGTGCGCCATGCGCACGTGCTTCTGGTGGTCCTCGTCGATGATCGACATGCGGCGCATGCGGTCGATGTCGCCGGGCCAGCGCGCCTCGACCTCGGCGAGCAGGCGCGCGTTGATCTCCTCGATGATCTGCAGGTGGCGCGGCACCACGCGCGCCAGCAGCGCCCGCGGCCAGCGCTCGAGCGCCTCGGGCATCAGCGTGTGGTTGGTGTAGGCGAAGGTGCCGCGCGCCAGCTCGAGCGCGCGGTCGAAGCCGAGGCCGTGCTCGTCGACCAGCAGCCGCATCCACTCGGCGATGGCGAGCGCCGGGTGCGTGTCGTTGAGCTGGATCGCGACCTTCTGCGGCAGCTCGTCGAAGCTCGCGCGCGTCTCCAGGTACTGGAACAGGATGTCGCGCAGCGCACAGGCGACGAAGAAGTACTCCTGCAGCAGTCGCAGCTCCTTGCCCGACTCGTTCGAGTCGGAGGGATACAGCACGTTCGAGATGCGCTCGTTGGCGAGCTTGCGCTCGAAGGCGCGCAGGTAGTCGCCGCGGTTGAAGATCTCGATGTCGAACTCGTCCGGCGAGCGCGCCGAGAACAGCCGCAGCCGGTTCACGGTGTGGCCGCCCCAGCCGACCACCGGCATGTCGTAGGGGACGCCGACGACCACGCGCCAGTCGTGCCAGTCCGCCGCTTCGCCTTCGCGGGGCCGGCGGCCGGCGCGCCCGTACACCGGCACCCAGCACGCGTGCTCGGGACGCTCGATCAGCCAGGCGGCGCCCGGCCGGCGCCAGCCTTCCGGGTACTCGCGCTGCTGGCCCGCCTCGATCGCCTGTCGGAACAGGCCGTAGTCGTAGTTGATGCCGTAGGCGAAGCCGGGCATGTCGAGGGTCGCGAGGGCATCCAGGTAGCAGGCGGCCAGCCGCCCGAGGCCGCCGTTGCCGAGCGCCGCGTCGGGCTCCGCCTCGACCACCGCCTCCCAGTCGACGCCGCGCGCGGCGAGCGCCCGCTCGACGGCGTCGAGGATGCCGAGGTTCAGCAGCGTGTTTCCGAGCGAGCGCCCGATCAGGAACTCGACCGAGAGGTAGTAGACGCGCTTGGCGTCGGCCTCGCGGTAGCGCCGCTCGGTCTCGAACATGCGGTCCACGAGCAGCTCGCGGCAGGCTACCGCGATCGCCACCACGAGGTCGCGGGGCGACGCGTCCTCCCAGCGCTTGCCGAGCAGATAGCGCACGGTGCGCTGCACGACGGCGGCGAAGGCGTCGCCGTCGAGCGCCGGGGGTTCCCCGACCCGCAGGCTCATCCGCTTCCCCCCAAGCCGGCGATTCTAGCTAGCGACCGCGGGAGCGCCGCAATGCCTCGAGCGTGCGCGCGGCGGTGGGATCGGCGGCGAGCGCCTCGAGCGGCATGCGCATGCGCCGCGACCAGCTCCGGTGCAGCTCCATCGGGACGCCCGGCAGGTTCACCGGCTCGCGCTCGCCCGCGAGGTCGTCGAGCGAGGCCGCCACCAGCGCCGCCGGCGTCCGCGCCAGGAAGCCGTGAACCGCCTCGCACAGCGCGGCGAAGTCGGGCTCCTCGTCGCCGCCGAGCCCGCCGGTCTCGACGCGTAGCCCGCCGGATTCGTCGGGCCGAAGCCCGCCGGATTCGTCAGGCCGTAGCCCGCCGGATTCGTCAGGCTTCAGCAGGCCGTCCTCGCGCAGCCGTTCGAGCAGGGCGGCGTGCTCGGCCGCACGCGCCGCGCGCGCCTGCGCCAGCGCCTCGTCGTCCGGGATGACGCCGACGCGCCGGCGCATCGCGAGGTCCACACCCTCGGCGTGGCCGGCCAGCGGCACCAGGTCGTGGGTCTCCACCGTGGCGAGCGCGCGCGGCGACCAGGCGGACGCCGCTCGCACGCGTTCGCCCTCGCGCTCGAAGTAGAGCACGGCCGAGGACAGCACGCCCCAGTCGGCGAGCCGCTCGCGGAAGCCGGGCGGCACGGTGCCGAGGTCTTCGGCGATCGCCAGCGCGCCGCTGCGGCGGCTCTCGAGCGCGAGGATCCCGAGCAGGTCGTCGACGCGCTGATACACGTAGGTGCCTTCCGAGCCGGGCCGGCCCTCGGGGATCCAGAACAGCCGCAGCATCCCCATCGCGTGATCGATGCGCAGGGCGCCCGCGTGGGCGAAGCCGGCGCGCAGCAGGCGCGCCCAGGCCCGGTAGCCGGACGCGCGCAGCCGATGCGGATCGATCGGCGGGAAGCCCCAGTTCTGGCCCTCCGGCGCGTAGTCGTCGGGCGGCGCGCCGACCGCGGCCCCCGATGCGAACAGCGAGCCGCCCACCCAGGTGTCCGCCGAGTCGGGCGCGGAGCCGACCGCGAGGTCCTGGTAGATGCCGATCGCAAGCCCGGCCTCTCGCCCGCGCGCGGCGGCGCGCTCGAGCTGCTCGTCGAGCTCGAACTGGAGCCAGCAGCGGAACGCGACCTCTTCTGCGTGGGCTTGCCGGAACGCCGCCACCGCGGACGAAGCTGGACGGCGGTGGCCCGCCGGCCAGCGCCGCCAGTCGCGGCCCGCGCTCGCCGCGAAGTGGTCGGCCAGCACCTCCCAGGTCGCGAAGTCGACGAGCTCGCCGCCCTCGCGGGCGCAGAACGCGGCGTAGGCCGCCATGCGCGGCGAGCCCAGCGTGAAGCAGGCGTGCAGCTCGCGGAGCACGGCGAGCTTGGCGTCGAGCACCGCCTCGTGGTCGATCCAGTCCGCGGCGCGCAGCCGCGCCACGGCGGCCCGGAACGCCGGATCGGCGAGGCGCGCCCGGGCCGCCGCGCAGCCCGCCAGCTCGGGCACCGCCTCGACGTCGAGATAGAGCAGGTTCCGGTAGAGCCGGCTCGATGGGCTGTAGGGCGTCACGGCGAGGCCGCGATTCGGCACGGCGTGGAGCGGGTTCACGCCGACGAAGGCGCCGCCCGCGGCCGCGACCAGCTCCAGCAATCGGGCGAGGTCGCCGAAGTCGCCGAAGCCCCAGTCGCGGCGACTCCTAACGGTGTATAGATTGGTCCAGACCCCGAAACGCCGCTCGGCCCCGGGCATCTCGTCCACGCAGAGCGCCGTGCGCGGCGCCATGATGAAGCGCTGGTGCGCCTGGCGCGCGCCGCCCGGGCCGTCCAGCGCGAGCCGGAGATCGTGGTAGCCGAAGGGCGGCCGGATCGGGAGCGCGAGCGCGCGCTCGCCCGGCGCGATCCGCCCGCGCGATTCGTGCCGGCCGCCGTCTTCGAGGCGCAGCTCGAGCGCGTAGTCGACCGGCGCCTCCGGCGGGGGATCGCGCAGCTCGAGGCTCGGCAGGGCCTCCTCGTACTGCCGCCAGACCACGACCGGGTCGACCAGCGCGGCGGCCTCCGCGCGCTCCCAGGCAGCCAGCGCGCCGGCAGCTGCCGCCTCGCTCGAGGCGTCGTGGCCCATCGCCGCGACCAGCGCCTCGCGCGTGGCGTCCGAGGTCGGACGCAGACGCCCCGCCAGGTCCCAGTACGAGGAGGCGATGCCGAGCCGCTCGGCGAGCGCGCGCAGCTGCGGTCGCTCGTCCTTCACCCGCCGTTCCGCCAGGCGAGCAGCGCGAGCGAATGCGGGGCGAGATGGATGCGGCCATCGCGGAGCGCGCGGTGCGTGCCGCACGCCGTGTTGACGATCTCGTGCCACGCGCCGGCCGGCTCGGCTTCCGGCGGGGTCGGGAGCGCGAAGGCGCGCGATTTCGCGTGCGCGTTCAGCAGCAGCAGCACGGTCTCGGACGCCTGCGGCCAGCCCGCCTCGTCGCTCTCCTCGGCCGAGGCCCGCGCGATCAGCATGCCGAGGCTGCGGCGCTCCGGGTCCTGCCACACCTCGCCCGTCGCGCTGCTGCCGTCGGGCCGCAGCCAGCTGACGTCGTCGAATTCGGGGTCGGCCGCCTCGCCGCGGAAGAAGTGGCGGCGGCGGAAGACCGCGTTGTCGCGGCGGATCGCGAACAGCTCGCGCGCGAAGTCGAGGAACGCCTGGTCCTCCGCGCCGAGATCCCAATCGATCCAGGTGAGCTCGGAGTCCTGGCAGTAGCCGTTGTTGTTGCCGAGCTGCGTGCGGCCGAGCTCGTCGCCGTGCGCGAGCATCGGGACGCCCTGTGCGAGTGCGAGCGTGGCGAGCAGGTTGCGGCGCACGCGCGCGCGCAGCTTCTCGACGCGCAGCGCGCGGCTCGGGCCTTCGGCGCCCCAGTTGTGGCTCTCGTCCTGCGGGCCGTCGCGACCCTGCTCGCCGTTGGCTTCGTTGTGCTTGCGCGAGTAGGACACCAGATCGCGGAGCGTCATGCCGTCGTGCGACACCACGTAGTTGATGCTCGCCTGCGGTCCGCGGCCGCTCGCGGCGAACAGGTCGCTCGACCCCGCCAGCCGGCTCGCCAGCTCCGGGAGCTGGCCTGGATCGCCCCGCCAGTAGCGTCGCACCGAGTCGCGGAAGCGGTCGTTCCACTCTGCCCAGCCGTACGGGAAGCGGCCGAGCTGGTAGCCCTCGGGCCCGAGATCCCAGGGCTCGGCGATCAGCTTGAGCGGCGCGAGCAGCGGGTCCTGGCGGACGATCTCGAAGAAGCGGGCGAGGGGCTGGAACGCGAGCGTGTCACGCGCCAGCGCCGTCGCGAGGTCGAAGCGGAAGCCGTCGACGTGCATCTCCGCGGCCCAGTAGCGCAAGCTGTCGAGCACCAGCTGGAGCGCGCGTGGGTGCGAGGCGTTCAGCGTGTTGCCGCAGCCGGTCGCGTCCCAGTAACGCGAGCGGTCGTCCGGATCGAGCCGGTAGTAGGCCGCGTTGTCGATGCCGCGCAGCGAGAGCGTCGGGCCCAGGTGGCCGCCTTCGGGCGTATGGTTGTAGACGACGTCGAGGATCACCTCGAGGCCCGCGCGGTGGAGCGCGCGCACCATCTCCTTGAACTCGCGCACCGGATCGACCGCGGCGAAGCGCGCATCCGGCGCGAAGAAGCCGAGCGTCATGTAGCCCCAGTAGTTGGGCAGGCCGAGCGACGCGAGGTGCGCGTCGATCGCGTGGTGCTGCACGGGCAGCAGCTCGACGGCCGTGACGCCGAGCCGCTGCCAGTGCTCGACGACGGCCGGGGCGGTGAGGCCGAGGAAGCGACCGCGCTGCGCCTCGGGCAGCGCCGGGTGGCGCTGCGTCATCCCCTTGACGTGACACTCGTAGAGGACGCTCCGGCTCCACGGCGTGCGCGGCGGCCGGTCGTCGCCCCAGTCGAAGGCGGGATCGACGACCCGGCCCTTCGGCACGAAGGGCGCCGAGTCGCGTGCGTCGGGAGCGCCGGGGTCCGCCGGGTCCTGCCCGAGCAGCGCGGCGTCCCAACGCACCGCGCCCGCCAGGGCGCGCGCGTAGGGATCGACGAGGAGCTTGTTCGGATTGAAGCGCTGGCCCTCGCCCGGGGCCCAGGGGCCGTGCACGCGGTAGCCGTAGAGCTGCCCGGGCCCCAGGCCGGGGACGCGCCCGTGCCAGACGTCGCCACTGCGCGCGGGCATCGCGATGCGCGCCGATTCCGCCGGCGCGTCGGGGTCGTCGAAGAGGCAGAGCTCGACGCGCGTCGCGCGCTCCGAGAACAGCGCGAAGTTCACGCCCTCGCCGTCGGCGTCGCGGACGAGCGTCGCGCCGAGCGGTACCGGGGTTCCGGGCAGCGTGCGCACGAACGCTCCTAGAGCCGCCCGACGCCCTCGCGGGCGACCGCGGCGAGCACGGACTCGTACTCAACCGCCGGGCGGCTCCACGACCCGTCGAGGGCGAGCAGTCGCCGCTGCAGCTTGTCGAGACCGCGCTCGTGCACGAGCGCCACGGCGCGTTCCACGGCCGCGACCAGCGCCTCGACGTCGAGCGGCTCGAAGAGCACGCCGGTCTCGCCGTCCGCGATGGTGTCGACGAGCCCACCCACGCGGTGTGCGATGGGCAGCGCTCCGTAGCGCTGCGCGAGTAGCTGCACCAGGCCGCACGGCTCGAAGCGCGACGGCACCAGCACGCAATCCGCGCCGGCGTAGAGCTGGCGCGCGAGCACTTCGTCCCAGCCGATCGCGACGGCGACGCGGTCCGGGAAGCGGAGCGCGGCGTCGCGCAGCTGGGCGGCGCGCTCGGCGTCGCCGTCGCCGAGCAGCACCAACGCGGCGCCGCGTTCGACGAGCGCCGGGATCGCCTCGGCCAGCACGTCCCAGCCCTTCTGCTCGGAGAGCCGCCCGATCGCGGCGAGCAGCCGGCCCGGCTCGGGCGGCGTCAGCCCGAAGCGCGCCAGCAGCGCCGCGCGGCACGCGCCCTTCGGCTTGGCGTAGCTCGCCGAGTAGCGCGCCGGCAGGGCGGGGTCCAACGCGGGGTCGTAGGCGGCCGCGTCGATTCCGTTGGCGATCCCGAGCAGCCGGTGCGCGCGCCAGCGATACAGGCCCTCGAGGCCGGCGCCGAAGGCCGGCGTCTGCAGCTCGGCGGCGTGCCGCGGCGACACCGCGACGATGCGCTCGGCCCACGCCAGGCCGCCCTTCAGCAGACACAGGTCGCCGAAGAACTCGAGCCCGTCGGAATGGAACAGCTCGCGCGGCAGGCCGGTCTCGGCCATCGCCGCCGCCGGGAAGCGCCCCTGGTACGCGTTGTTGTGTACTACTTGGACGGTCCCGACGCTGCGCGCCGGACCGAAATCGAAGAGCGTGCGCAGCGCGCAGATCGAGAGCGCCGCGTGCCAATCGTGGGCCACGAGCACGTCGGGTGGCTCGGCGGCGGCGCGCGCCGCGACGGCGCGGGAGAATGTCGTGAAGCGCCGCGCCTCGTCGAGGGTGGCGCCGCCCGTGTAGAGCACGGCGCGATCGTAGAGCGCGGGCGCGTCGAGCAGCAGCAGGCGCACCCCGCCGAGCTCCCCGGCGAGCCAGCTCGCCTCGACCCCCACGGCGGCGCCCGCGTCGGCAAGCGCGGGGCACGCCGCGTTCTCGCGGATGCGGCGCCAGCCGGGGAGCGCGCAGACGACCTCGTGGCCGCGTGCGGCAAGCGCGCGCGCCAGCCCGCCGACGGCCTCGCCGAGGCCGCCGGTCTGCGCCAGCGGCGCGAACTCGGCGCTCGCGAACAGGATGCGCAGGCGCCGGCGGCGGGCGCGGCCCGGGGGCGCGGTCACTCGACGTCGAACTCGTCGCGCTGACCGAAGTCCTGGCGCGTCACGACCACCACCCCGCCCTCGCTCACCGTGAAGCGCTCCCGATCGCGCTGCAGGTCCTCGCCGATCACCTCGCCGGGCGGGATCCGCACGCCCTTGTCGACGATGCAGCGGCGCAGCCGCGAGCCGCGCCCGACGTCGACGCCGGGGAACAGCAGGCTCTCCGAGACCTGGCTGTAGCTGTTCACGCGCACGTTGGAGAAGGCGACGGTGCGTTCGAGCGTGCCGCCCGAGATGATCGAGCCCGCGCCCACGATCGAGTCGACCGCGGTGCCGACGCGGTTGCGCGCCTCGTCGGCGAACACGAACTTGCAGGGTCCCAGGCCCGGCTGCACGCCGCGGATCGGCCACATCTCGTTGTAGAGGTTGAGGCGCGGCTCCACCGCGACCAGGTCCATGTTGGCGTCGAAGAAGGCGTCGAGCGTCCCGACATCGCGCCAGTAGCCGCGCGCGTGCTCGCTCTCACCGGGACAGAGCTGCGAGGCGAAGTCGTAGGCGGCGACCTTGAGCCGCTCGTGCGAGCTGGTCAGGATGTCGCGCCCGAAGTCGTGGGTCGAGTCCACCGCTTCGGCGTTGCGCCGCAGCTCGGCGAGCATCGCCGAGGTCCGGAAGATGTAGTTCCCCATCGACACCAGAACGTGTTGTGGATCACCGGGGATGGGCGGCGGATCGGCGGGCTTCTCGGCGAAGCCGCGCACCCAGCCGGAGTCGTCGATCTCGACGCAGCCGAAGGCGTGCGCTTCGGCGCGAGGCACGGGCAGCGTGGCCACGGTGAGGTCGGCGCCCATCGCGCGGTGGTGCTCCAGCATCAGCGCGATGTCCATCTTGTAGATGTGGTCGGAGCCGAAGATCAACACGTCCACCGGCCGCAGGTCGCGCAGCAGGTCGAGGTTCTGCCAGATCGCATCGGCGGTGCCGCGGAACCAGGTCGGCCCGATGTTCTGCGCGGCCGGGACCGGCTCGATGAATTCGTCGACCACCGTCGACGCCAGCGTCCAGCCGCGTGCCAGATGCCGCACCAGCGAGGTGGCGCGGTACTGGGTCAGCACCTTGATGCGCTGGAAGCCGCTGTTGACCAGGTTCGAGAGCACGAAGTCGATCAGCCGGTAGCGCCCGCCGAAGTGCACCGCCGGCTTGCTGCGCTCGCGGGTCAGGGGATGGAGGCGCCTGCCCTCCCCTCCCGCCAGCACCAGTGCCAGGGTGTCGCGCACGGCGAACGCCTCCCTCGATGGAGTAGCGATCTCGGCGGCCCGGCACCAGGGTGCCTCGCTTCAGCCACCCTCGGCCTCGGCCGCCTCGGACAGCTCGCAGAAGGACTGGTCGATCGCCACGACGAAGTCGTGAAGATCGGGGAACTGATCCCAGTCGGCGTTGAAGCCCCAATACAGGCCGCCGGCGTAGCTGAACAGCGCGATGCCCAGGCCCTGGCTCTCGAAGAGGGGCACCATCGGGTAGGTCTCGATCATGCGCGCGCCGAGCAGGTAGAGCGGGATCTGCGGGCCCGGCACGTTGGTCACCACCAAGTTCGAGAGGCGGTTGCGGAAGGCGAGGCGCGCGGCCAGCGCAGCCAGCGTCGGCGCCGTCCACTCCGACACGGAGGTCAGCACCTCGGCGCCGAGCGCCTGCTTGGATTGCTTCAGGCTGCTCGTGATCTCGCGCACCCGGGCGAGCCGCTCGCGCGGGTCGCCTTCCGCGATCGGCAGCGCCGCGACGATCGACGAGACGCGGTTGCCGAGCGTGCCGCGCTCGTGGTCCGCGCGCACGCTCACCGGGCAGAAGGCGCGGAAGTCGAGCTCGCGCTGGCGGCTGCGCGGAACGCCGCGCTGCTCCAGGTAGCGGCTCACCGCGCCAGCCACCGTCGCGAGCACCACGTCGTTCACCGTGCCGCCGAGGCGGTCCTTCACGCGTTTCACCGCCGCGATGTCGAAGCCGACCCAGTCGAAGCGGCGATGCGGGCCGATCGGCCGGTTGAGCGGCGTGTCCGCCGCCGGCGAGAGCGCCGACGTCAGCGCCTGGCCGAGCCCGCCGAACGCGTCGCGCGCACCCGCCAGGGCGGCGGCCGGGTCGCGCAGCGCGCGCACGGTGGCACCCGCCAGCGCGAGGGGCATTCCGAGGCGGCGCAGCATCGCGTCGCGCAGCAGCTCGCCCGCGCCGGGCACCGGATTCGGATACCAGCCGGGCGCCGGGTCGTGCTCCTTCTCGGGCGTCGGCGAGAGCAGGACGGCGAGCAGGTCCACCCCCGAGACCCCGTCGACCATGCAATGGTGGGTCTTGGTCACGAGCGCGAAGCGATCGTGCTCGAGACCCTCGACCACCCAGATCTCCCAGAGCGGCTTGCCGCGGTCGAGCTGCTGCGAGAGCACGCGGCCGCAGAAGCGCTTGAGCTGGCGCTCGTCGCCGGGCGCGGGCAGCGCCGTGTGCCGCACGTGGTAGTGGATGTTGAAGCGATCGTCGTCCACCCATACGGGATGGTTCTCGATCGGGATCCACGCGATGCGCTGGCGGTAGCGGGGAATGCGGTGCAGGCGCGACGCGACGTAGTCGCGGATCGCGTCGACGTCGACGCCACCCGAGGGCGTGGCGAGCGAGCCCTTCTCGAAGAGGAAGGCCCCCGCCACGTGCATGTGGGTCGTCGGCCCCTCGAGATCGAGGAAGCTGCGGTCCTGGGCGGAGAGACGGTCGTAGCTCGCCACGCGCACCTCCGCTGCGCCTCACCCCGATGGGAATGGATACCCGACGCGGAGCGCCGGCGCGAGGCGCGATCCGATCCCTACGCGTCGCCGAACGCGGTCGCGATCAGCGCTGCCTGCTGCTGGCGATGGACGCGCAGCGAGCCGCCGGCCGGCGCCGCCGACGCGCGGCGGCCGGCGTAGCCGAGCGCGAGGCCGGGGCGCAGCGCCGCTTCGATCGGCTCGCGCACGAAGAACCACGCGCCCATGTTGGCCGGCTCCTCCTGCACCCAGAGCGCGTGCTCGGCGCGCTCGAAGGGTGCCAGCGCGCCCGTGAGGCCCGCGGCGTTCCAGGGATACAGCTGCTCGACGCGCACGATCGCAGCGTCCCCCGCGGCCTGCCGGCCGCAGCGCCTCTCGCGCTCCTCGAGCAGGTCGTAGTAGACCTTGCCCGAGCAGAGCAGCACGCGGCGCACGCGACTGGCGTCGCCGGCGGCCAGCGCGTCGCCGATCACCGGCTGGAAGCGGCCGGCCGCCAGCTCGCTCGGTTGCGAAACCGCGCGCGGCGCACGCAGCAGGCTCTTCGGCGTGAACAGGACGAGCGGCGCGCGGAAGTTGCGCCGCATCTGGCGGCGCAGCACGTGGAAATACTGTGCGGGCGTCGTGCAGTTCACGATCTGCAGGTTGTCCTCGGCGCACAGCTGCAGGAAGCGCTCGATGCGCCCGCTCGAGTGCTCGGGTCCCTGACCTTCGTAGCCGTGCGGCAGCAGCATCACCAGGCCGCTGATGCGTCCCCACTTGACGGCGGCCGACGCCACGAACTGGTCGATGATCACCTGCGCGCCGTTCGCGAAGTCGCCGAACTGCGCCTCCCAGAGCGCGAGCGTCAGCGGGTCCGCCAGCGTGTAGCCGTACTCGAAGCCGAGCACCGCCGCCTCGGAGAGCAGGCTGTCGTAGGCCTCGAAGCGCCCCTGGTTGCTCGAGAGGTGCGCGAGCGGCGCGTACTCGACCTCGCTGTTCTGGTCGACCAGCACGACGTGTCGCTGGCTGAAGGTGCCGCGCGAGGAGTCCTGCCCCGAGAGCCGCACGTTGTAGCCCTCGAGCAGCAGCGAGCCGTAGGCGAGCGCTTCGGCGAAGGCCCAGTCGACGCCGCCGCCCTCGCCGATCGCCTTGCCGCGGCGTTCGAGGAAGGACACCAGCTTCTTGTGCACCTCGAAGCCGGGCGGCAGCGAGGCGATGCGCTCCGCGATCTGCTGCAAGCGCTCGATCGGCACGCCGGTCTCGACCTCTTCGCGGGGCGCGGTGCGCGAGAAGCCGGTCCACGGCCCGCCCGGCTCGTAGGGCTCGTCGGGCCCGGGCGGCCGCGTCTTGATCACGGCGAGCGCCCGCTGGAGCTGCTCGCCCAGCTCGGCCTCCATGCGCTCCGCGTCGCTCGGTTGCAGCACGCCGCCCTGGATCAGCTTCTCGGTGTAGAGCCTTCGCACGCCCGGCAGCTTGCGGATCTTCTCGTACAGCAGCGGCTGCGTGAAGCTCGGCTCGTCGCCCTCGTTGTGGCCGTGGCGGCGGTAGCAGACCAGGTCGATGACGACGTCCTCGCCGAAGCGCTGGCGGTACTCGAGCGCGAGCCCCGCGACGTGCACCACGGCCTCCGGATCGTCGCCGTTCACGTGGAAGATCGGCACCTGGATCATCTTCGCGACGTCGGTGCAGTACAGCGTGGAGCGCGCCTCGGCCGGGGTCGTCGTGAAGCCGATCTGGTTGTTGACGACGACGTGCAGCGTGCCGCCCGTCGAGTAGCCGGCCAGCCGCGCGAGATTGAGCGTCTCCGCGACGATGCCCTGGCCCGCGAACGCCGCGTCGCCGTGCAGCAGCAGCGGCACGACGCTGCGGCCGCGCAGGTCGCCGGTGGCCATCTGCTTGGCGCGCGTACGGCCCTCGACGACCGGATCGACCGCCTCGAGGTGCGACGGGTTCCCGGTCAGCGACAGATGGACGCGATGGCCCGAGCGCGTGCGCCGGTCGCTCGAGAAGCCCTTGTGGTACTTGACGTCCCCCGATCCGAACGGCGCGTCGACGTTCTCGATGTCCTCGAACTCGCCGAAGATCGTCTCGAGCGACTTGCCGATCAGGTTCGAGAGCACGTTGAGGCGGCCGCGATGCGCCATGCCGATCACGTACTCGCGCACGTCGTGGGCGGGTCCGTCCTCGACGAGCGTGTCGAGCAGCGGGATCAGCGATTCCGCGCCCTCGAGCGAGAAGCGCTTCTGGCCCACGAACTTGGTGTGGAGGAAGCGCTCGAACAGCTCGGCGCGCGACAGCAGCTCGAGCACGCGCAGGCGTTCCTCGCGCTCGAGCGGGGTGCGATTGCGCGTCTCCTCGAGGCGCCGCTGGATCCAGGCCTTGCGCCCGGGGTCCTGGATGTGGGTGAACTCGACGCCGACCGGGCCGCAGTAGGTCGCGCGCAGCCGCTCGAGGATCTCGCGCAGCGTCTGCACCGGGCCTCCGGGCAGGTCGCCCGCGAGGAACGGCCGCTCGAGATCGTCGTGACCGAGGCCGTAGTGGCCCGGGTCGAGCTCCGGGAAGTACGAGCTGGCGCGGCCGCCCAGCGGGTCGATCTCCGCGATGCGGTGGCCGCGCGCGCGGTAGGCGTGGATCAGGCGCAGGACGCGCGCGTACTTCTCCGCGGAACGCGGCTCGAGGCGCTCGCCGCGCCCGGCGGCGAGCAGCCTGGCCCCTTCCGGGTCGAACAGCGGGCGCCAGCTCGGATCCACCGCGCCGGGATCGGCTTCGTAGCGCTGGCGGATCTCCTCGACGACGGCGGCGTTGACGCCGAAGCTCGCGAGGGGATCGCCGTCGCTGGACGCTGCAGGGGAGGTGTTCGAACGAGCCGGTGCCTGTGGCCGATCCGTCGAATCCGAATCCATCTCGGGGCCCATCTGGAGCCAACTCCTTCACCCAGTACCAAGAGCCGAAGAGCAAGCAACTGCCACAGCGCCACAGCTCGGCTGCGACGAACTGGACTGGGGGGCCGCACACCGTCGGGTGCGGACCCGCAGGTTACAGCAGGGTCATCGGCACTTCCAACGTCTCAGATGAGCCGGCAGCGCGGAAGATTCGAAGCGACTAACCGGCCAGGCTCTTGGCGATCTGCTGCAGGCGGGTGGTGACCTCGGAGGTGGTCGCGAAACGATCCGCAGGGCGCTTGGCCATCAGCTGAAGGACCAGCGCCGCGAACTCCTCCGGCAGGTCGGCGGCCTTCTCGCGGGGATCGGGGGGCGCCGTGCGCCGGTGGTGATACGCGATGTCGCCCTCCCGGAAGGGGACCTCGCCGGTCAGCAGCTCGTAGAGCGTGACGCCGAACGCGTACAGATCGGCGCGGTGATCCACGTCGTCCCCGGCGGCCTGCTCGGGCGCCATGTAGTAGGGGGTCCCGCCCACCACGGTCGCCGCCCGCCGCACCTCCTCCATCATCTTCGCGAGCCCGAAGTCCATGATCTTCAGCACCCGGTCCTTGGTGAAGAACAGGTTCGAGGTCTTGATGTCGCGGTGCACTACGCCGCGCGAGTGCGCGTACTCCAGACCGGTCGCGGTCTGAAGTCCGAGCCGCGCCACGTCGCGCGCGGAGAGCTTGCCGCGGCGCACCAGCACGTCGTGGAGCGGCAGGCCTTCCAGATATTCCATGGTGATGAAGTAGACGTCGCCCTCCTGGTCGGCGTCGAAGAGCGTCACGATGTTGCGGTGGTTGAGCGCCGCCGCAGCGCGCGCCTCGCGCAGGAACAGGCGCACGGCGGTCGGATGGTTGCGCAGGTTCTCGGGCAGGCGCTTGAGCGCCACGATGCGCCCGAGGCGCCGGTCGCGGGCCTTGAAGACCACGCCCATGCCGCCGCGGCCGATCTCCTGGATCAGCTCGTAGCGGCTCTCGGCGAGCTTGCCGGGCTGAGCGGGCTGGCCGGGCAGCGCCTGGACGTGCGTCCGCTCCGCCTCGAGCGCCTGGCGCAACGAGTCGATCCGAGCCGCGACGTTCGGATAGTGGAAGTCGCGGGCGCGGATCGCCTCGTAGGCCTCGATCGCCTGCTCGATGCGCCCTGCCCGCTCGAGCGCCTGGGCGTGCTCCTCGTGGAGCTCGAGCGACGCCGCGTCTCCGCCGGCGACCGTGATCGCCTCGTCGAGCTTCTGCACCGCGAGATCCGACTCGCCGCGCTCGCCGAAGATCTGGCCGAGCATGCGACAGGCCTGGCCGTAGCTGACGTCGCGCAGCTCGATCAGCTGCAGATTGCGGATCGCGCGGTCGGCGTCGCCCAGCTCCAGCGCCGCGCGCGCCGCGTCGAACGGATTGGCGGTCTTCTCGAGCAACTCGCAGACCTTCTCGAGATTGCCGGCCTCCCGGTAGCACTCGACGGCGTCCTCGTACTGGAAGGCGGACTCGAAGCAGCTCGCCGCCTTGCCGGGGTCGCCGCTGGCGCGGTAGGTGACGGCGGCCTTCTCGTAGTTGCCGGCTTTCTCGTAGAGCGCGGCCGCGCTGGCGGGGTCGACCTTCCCGGACAGCAGCGACGCCGCCTCCTCGAAGCGCCCCGCCTTCTGGAAGCAGTTCGCGGCCTTCTCCATCTCGCCCTGCTCGGCCCAGTACTCGCCGCGCACGCGCGAAGCCGCGGTGTCGATCCCGGCCTCCTCGAGGGCCTGCGCCGCGGCCGGCAGGTTGCCCTGCAGGTACGGCTCGACGGCGCCCGGGCAGCCGTCGAACAGCAGCGCCGACTCGTCTTCCACGTCGACCGCCAGTGAGCGCGGCGTGAAGCCCTCGATCGTCACCTCGCGCTCGAGCACGCGGCCGTCGACCCCGACCAGCACGCGCTGCGCGCCGGGTCCGAGGTAGTAGAGCGTCCGCCCGTTGCGGGCGTAGCGCAGGCTGTCGCGCTGGCCGCGCAGCGCCACGAGACCCTGGGCGACGGGATCGTTGCCGCGGAAGATGCACACCTCGAGGGGGCACTCCTTCGGGCGGAAGTCGAAGTCCACGCGCGAGCTGCGCCCGCGCTTCACGACCACCGGCTCCTCAGCGAAGTAGTTGCCCACCACGCCGTCCGAGACCGGATCCTGGAGCAGCCCGTGCACTGCGACGTAGTAGCGGCGCGCCGGGATCCAGCGGAACTGCGTCTCGCGTCCGACCAGGCTGCGCTGGAAGCGGCTCATGAACTTGAGGCGCCGCAGGAAGCGGGCGTCATTCGCGCGGCCGGCCTGCTTGCCGGCTCCAGCGCGCTCGGGCCGCCGCGACAGCTTGATGCTGAAGAAGCCCTTGCCGAGCGTCGAGTACTGGATGCCGACGGTCACCTGGCCCCAGCCGCGCAGCAGCGGCAGCACGCAGAGCACCAAGGCAAGCGAGTAGATCGCGAGCGCGGCGGGATTCCAGGCGAGGAAGCGCGCTTGGCCGCCCGGCACGAGCGCGTCGTTGCGGAAGCGCCGAACCAGCGAGTCCTGGTTGCCGACCAGCATGCGCATCTCGATATGCAGCGCGCCGGCGGACTCCTTCGCGCCGCGCTCCGGAAAGCTCACGCGCGCGACGAAGACGGCGTCGGTGCCGAGCGCGTCGTTCATGCGAGCGACGGTGTGCTCGTTGCCGGCGAAGCCGCGCAGCGCCTCCTGGTCGGCGCCGCCCAGCTCGCGCGGGATCTCCGTCGGGGGCACCACCTGGTACTGGGTTCCGAGGGCGCGAACCAGCTCGCGCGTCACGCCGTCCGGGTCGATGCGCCGCGGCGCCAGCCAGCGCTCGACGCGGCTCGAGGGCGCCACGGCGCTCGCCGCCAGCAGCGCGACGACCTGCACCGGCGCGTCGCGGCCGACGAGCTCGGTCGGAAATGTCGCAACCAGCTCGGCCAGGCTCTCCGCGCCAGCCGCGTGAGCGTCGCCCGGCGCCGCGCCCTCCTCGGACGCGCCGCCCCTGTGGCCCGCCGCAGCTCGAGCGCTGGAGAGGCGCTGGCCCTTCTCGCGCGCGGCTTGTGCCCCCGCCGCGTCGCCGCCCGCCTCGCGCACCTTGGCGAGCGCCTCCTGCAGCGCGCCGCTCTCGGGCTCGATCTCGATCGCCTGTTCCAGCAAGTGCTGGGCCTGGTCGCGCTGGCCGCGCTGCGCGTGGATCTCGGCGGCCTCGCGCAGCAGCTCGGGACTCGCTGCGGGCCCGGCTTCGAGCACGGCGAGCGCCTCGTCGGCCTTCCCGGTGCCCTTCAGCAGCGCGGCGAGCCTCGCCCTCGCCTGGCTCTGGCCGGGCGCCAGCTCGACGGCGCGGCGCAGCTGCTCCGACGCCTCCTGCGTGTCACCCGCCTCGCTCGCCAGCTCACCCAGGCCCAACAGCGGCGTCGGGTCGCTCGGCGCCATCTCGTGGGCGTGCTCGAAGGCCTGCCTGGCGCCGGCCGCGTCGCCCGCCTGGCGGCGCGCGCGGCCGAGCAGCTCCCAGAGCGGCGCGTCGGCCGCGCCCAGCTCGACGGCGCGCTCGGCGGCGGCCTGGCCCTGGTCGGCGTGGCCGAGAGCGCCGTGCAGCAGCGCTGCCGCGCGCTGCGTCGCCGCCTCGCGCGGCGGATCGAGCTGCGCGGCTTCGGACCAGTGCTTCTCGGCGCGCTCGGCGTCGAAGCGCGCCGCGGCCGTCTCGCCGATCCGCTGATCGATCTCCGCGCGCGCGTGGTCGTCGATGCCAGGCAGCTCCGCCAGCGACTCGAGGTCGCCGACGTCGATGCCGGGAGCCGCCGGCGTCGCGGCGAGGAGCGGCAGCGCTTCGGAGGCGCGGCCGAGCTGGACGAGCACCCGAGCGCGGCCGAGCGTGGCGCTCGCGTCCTTCGGATCGAGCACCAGCGCGCGCTCGTAGAGCGAGAGTGCGCGCGGGAAATCGCTGCGCTCCTCGGCCGCTTCGGCGGCCGCCGCCACGAGCGCCGCGTCCTGCGTCGTTCCGAGCAGCGTGCGCATCCAGACGCGCGCCTTCTCGGACTCGCCTTGCGCCACGGCCAGGCGCGCGCGCTCGCCGAGTGGCGCCGATTGCGCGACGCGCTGGACGCGCTCGCGCAGCGACGCCGAGGTCGGATCGATCTTGTTCACGAGCGCGCGCCATGCGGAGGCGAGATGCTTCGCCTCGATGTCCTCGAGCGCGCGCCCGTAGCGCTCGACGTCCACGAGGGACGGCGGCGCGGGGGTCTGCCCGGGCAGCCCCGCCTGCGCCAGGAGCTGGTCCGCGGCGTCGCCGAGCGCCGTTCCGAGCTCGTCGAGCGCCGCTTCGGCACGCCCCGAGGCGGCCAGCGAGCCCGTCTTCAGGTCCGCGAGCAGGATCCGCACGGTCGCGCGCCCCGCGTCGACCGAGAGCGCGAGGACCCAGGCGCGGTCGCCGCCCGTCTTCGCGCCGAGCGCGCGCAGCGCCTCCGCGGAAGGAAGCGCCGCCGCGCGCGCGCGCGCGCCCGGGTCGACCGCCGCGGTGCGCTCGTCGGAGGGCAAGCCCGCGGCCGCGAACCGGCCGCGCGTCCACTCGGTGGCCCCGATCGCGAGGCGCTCGAAGCGTGCTTCCGCCTGCGGCGCCAGCACCAGGGCGCGGCCGCTGTCCGCACGCGCCGGCAGCGCGGCGAGCACGGTGCACGCCAGGGCGACCGCGAGGGCGGCCTTCGGCGCGCGCCAGCCCGCTTCCTTCGAGCCGCGCCAGCCCGCTTCCTTCGAGCTCTGGGTACAACACCTCACAGCGTGAGAATCGGCAAGGCGCCGGCAGGCATTGAGGCGAAGTTTCGGCCCGCCGAAGGAAGCCGACTCGCGGGTCAGGCGAGGCCGGGGGCCAGGATCGCCAGCACCAACAGGCGCCCGCTGCCGGTGTTGCGGATCCCGTGCGGGACGCCTTCCGGCGCCACCAGCATCACCCCGGCCTGCATCGGGATCGCGCGGTCCGCCAGCAGGAAATCCCCCTGGCCGCTGAGCACGTGGTAGACCTTGTCCATGCCCGTGTGGGCGTGGAGCGCGTGCTCCTGACCCGGCTCGAAGGCGTTGAGCCCCACGAGGATGCGCGCGGATTCGAAGAGCGTGCTCTTGCCCATCTTGTCGGACCGGTAGGCGGCGTGCGCTTCGGGTCGGATCGCGCAGGGATGCTCCATGGTCGGGTTCTCCGCGGCGGGTTCCGCGGATATACTGCCGCGAGATGCCGAAGTCGCTAGCCGATCTCGTGGGCGAGGCGCTGCTCGAGGTGCCGGAGATCACGCCCGAGGAGGCGCGCCGGCTGGCCGAGCTCCCGGACCACGGCGGCTGGCACTTCCTCGACGTGCGCGAGGCCGACGAGTTCGAGGCCGGCCACCTGCCGGGTGCACGCCACTACCCGCGCGGCTTCCTCGAGGTGCGCGCCGACCTCGAGCACAAGAAGCGCGACCCCTGGCTCGCCGACCGCTCGCGCAAGCTCGTGCTCTACTGCGGCGGGGGCCACCGCAGCGCGCTCGCGGCGCAGTCGCTGAAGCGCATGGGCTTCCGCGAGGTGCGCTCGCTCGCCGAGGGCTGGACGGGCTGGACGCAGCGCGGCTACCCGACCGAGCGCTAGCAGGATGCGGAAGAACCCCTCGCGCCGCCTGCTGAAGGCTGGTAGATAGCGAGCGGGGGGTAGGGATGCGCGGAACGCTCGACGATCAGGACGGGATGTTCAGCTACGTGTCGCTGGAGGCCCGGATTCCAGCGGATCACCCGCTGCGCCGGATGCGAGAGATGACGGACGCGGCGCTTCGTGCGTTGTCGCGACGCTTCGATGCGCTGTACGCGAAGACGGGCCGCCCCTCGATCCCGCCCGAGCAGCTGCTGCGGGCGCAGGTGCTGCAGATTCTGTTCTCGATCCGGAGCGAGCGGCTGCTGATGGAGCAGCTCGAGTACAACCTGCTGTTCCGCTGGTTCGTGGGGCTGCGCATGGACGATCGTGTCTGGGACGCGACGGTCTTCACGAAGAATCGGGAGCGACTGTTGCGCGGAGAGATCGCGGAAGGGTTCCTGCGGGCGGTGATCGTGCAGGCGCGCGAGGCGGGGTTGCTCTCGGACGAGCACTTCACGGTGGACGGGACGCTGATCGAGGCGTGGGCCGGTCAGAAGAGCTTCCGTCCGCGAGATGGAGGTGACGGGGGGACAAGCTCCGGAGACTTCCACGGGCAGCGGCGCAAGAACGAGACGCATCGCTCGACGACGGATCCCGAGGCCCGGCTATATCGCAAGAGCGACGGCAAGGAGGCCAAGCTGTGCTTCCTGGGCCATGCGGTGGCCGACAACCGGCACGGGCTGCTGGTGGCGGCCGAGACCACGCTCGCCACGGGGACCGCAGAGGTGGAGGCCGCGCAGCGCATGCTGCGCCGGGCGAAGCGCCGCCGGCGTGCGACGGTGGGAGGCGACAAGGCCTTTGATCAGCACGCATTCGTCGAGGGCGTTCGGGCGCGGGGCATCACACCGCACGTTGCGCAGAACACCTCAGGCCGCTCGAGCCGGATCGACGACCGGACCACGCGGCACGCTGGCTACGCGATCAGCCAGCAAAAACGGAAGCTGATCGAACAACCTTTCGGCTGGATGAAGACGGTCGGCTTGCTTCGCAAGACCCGACATCGAGGCAGACGCCGCGTGGGCTGGATGTTCACCTTCACGGCAGCCGTCTACGACCTGGTGCGGATGAGGACGCTGCTGTGGGCGACCTGATGTCCCACGAGCCTGCGACCCAGCGACCGCTGCCGATCGGCAGCGGAGCAATACGGCCCTTCAACCCTTCGAGAAACGCTTCGATGCGGCCAGTTCGGCTCCATCGGCTGCGTTTCTCCGCAGCCTGCTAGCCCTCAGTCACCGACCGGACCC
>Ga0335070_10000297_pt1 | contig 58085 bp, 58 predicted proteins | sample Lox_Sample_13_FD_206722 | JGI IMG/M metagenome (GOLD analysis project Ga0335070, IMG submission 206722) | Soil microbial communities from Loxahatchee National Wildlife Refuge, Florida, United States - Lox_Sample_1.3 | ecosystem: Environmental > Terrestrial > Soil > Wetlands | place: USA...
CGACGGCGTAGTCGCGGACGAGGTAGCCGGGGGTCAGCGGCACGAGCAGGCCGCCGACCCCCTCGGCGACGAGCACGCTCGCGCGCGCGCCCGCCGCGCGCGCGGCCATCACGAGCGCCGCCGGCTGGATCTGCGAACCCGCGAGCTCGGCGGCCAGGTGCGGCGAGAGCGGGGGGGCGAAGGTCAGCGCCGTCACCTCCGCCGGCGCGCAGCCCGTCGCAGCGGCGAGCAGTTCGTGGTCGGCGGGCGCCGGCCAGGCCGGGTCCGGTGGGTCCTCGAGCCCGGTCACGACCGGCTTGACGGCGGCGACGCGCTCGCCACGGGCGCGCAGGGCGGCCGCGATCGACGCCGCGAGGACGGTCTTGCCGACCCCCGTGTCGGTGCCGGTGACGAAGAGCCCGCGCATCGACCCGCGGCCGGCTCAGGCCGCGGCGCGCTGCGGCGGGACCTCGCGCGCTGCGGCCACCGGGGGACCGGCCGCAGGCCGGAACCCCGCCTGCAGCGCCGCCCGCCCGAGCACGCGCGCGGCCCCGCGCAGCTCCTCGCGCGAATGGGTGGCCATGACCGCCAGACGCAGCCGAGACGTTCCCTGCGGCACGGTCGGCGGCCGGATCGCCTGCGCGAAAACGCCCTGCTCGATCGCGTGCTCGCAGATCGTCATCGCCTGCGCGGCGTCACCGATCACGAGCGGCACGATCTGGGTGGTCGAGCAGGCGACGTCGAAGCCCTCGCGCGCGAGCTCGTCGCGCAGCGCGGCGCTGCCGGCGGCCAGCCGGTCGACGCGGCGCGGCTCGTCGACGAGCAGCTCGAGCGCCGCCAGCGCGGCCGCGACCGACGGTGGCGGCGGAGCGGTCGAGAAGATGAACGGGCGGGCGGTGTTCACCAGCAGGCGGGCCATGCTCCGGTCGCAGGTGACGTACGCGCCGTAGGAGCCGAGCGCCTTGCCGAGCGTCCCGACGACGACGTCCACCTCGCCCTCCAGGCCGGCCTCGTGGACGGCGCCCCGCCCACCCGGCCCCAGGCAGCCGACGCCATGGGCCTCGTCCACCGCGACCCGCACGCGGTGGCGGCGCGCAAGCTCCACGATGTCGACGAGCGGGGCGACGTCGCCGTCCATCGAGAAGACCGAGTCGGTGACGATCAGCGCGCCGCGGCGCTCGGCGCGCTCCAGGCCCCACGCGAGGTGGTCCACGTCGTTGTGGCGGTAGACGAACGTGCGCGCCCGCGAGAGGCGGCAGCCATCGATGATCGAGGCGTGGTTGAGCTCGTCGGAGAAGACGATCTCACCCTCCCCGGCCAGTGCGCTGACGACGCCGGCGTTCGCGAGGTAGCCGGACCCGAACAGCAGGCCCGCCTCGCTGCCCTTGAACGCCGCGAGGCGCTCCTCGAGCCGGCGGTGGACGCGCATCGTCCCGCAGACGAGCCGCGAGCCACCCGCGCCCGCGCCCCAGCGCATCGCGGCGTCCGCCGCCGCCTCACGCACGCGCGGGTGGTCGGCGAGCCCGAGGTAGTTGTTCGAGCACAGCAGTAGGACCGGGCGGCCGTCCAGCACGACGCGCGGGCCCTGCGGGCCGCTGATCAGGCGCAGCCGGCGGTAGAGCCCGAGCTCTCGGAGCTCCTCGAGCCGGCGCTCGACGTCCAGGCCGCTCACGCGACCCGGTCGCGCCGGCGACGGCGGTAGCGCAGCTGCGTGGATGGGTCCCACAGGCGGACCTCGAAGCTGCCCGCCCCGGCGGCCGGGTCGCCGCGGGGCACCTCCTCGTCGACGACGTCCGGGGTCTCGCCGTCGAGCCACCCGCTGCGGTTGTCCGGACGCGGGTTGGCGCCGTTGTCGGGTTGGCGCGCGATGTTGAGCCCCAAGTCGGTGAACATCCGCCGGTCCTCCTGGGGCGTGTTGCCGAGCGTCGTGAGGAAGTTGCCCATCATGACGCCGTTGACGCCGGCCCTGACGGCCAGCGGCTGCAGCTCGGCGAGGTTCTCGACACGCCCGCCACAGAGCCGGAACAGCGCGTCCGGAAGGATCAGGCGGAAGATCGCCACCCACTTGACCGCCTCCCAGGGATCCATCAGCTCACGATCGCCGAACTTCGTGCCTTCCTTGGGGATGAGGAGGTTCAGCGGCACGCTCGTCGGGTCGATCGCGGCGAGCTCGAAGGCCATCTCCACGCGCTGGTCGGGCGTCTCGCCGAGGTTCAGGATCCCGCCGACGCAGGTCTCCAGGCCGGCCTCGCGGATCGCGTCGATCGTGCGCAGGCGGCCCTCGTAGCGGACCGTCGTGGAGACCTCGTCGTAGTAGGACTCGGCGGTCTCGACGTTGTGGTGGACGCGCTGGACCCCGGCCTCCTTCAGCTGACGCGCGCGTGCGGCGCTCATGTGCCCGATCGACGCGCAGCGCTTGAGATTCGTCTGCTCGGCGACGAGCCGCACCCCTGCGAGGAACCGGTCGAAGTCGCGTCGTGAGAGCCCCTGCCCCTGCGTGACCATGCAGAACCGGTGCGCCCCCGCGGCCTCCGCGGCGCGCGCGTGCTCGAGGACCTGCTCGGGCTCCATCATCGCGTGCATCGGCGTCGCGGCGTCGGCGAAGCGCGACTGGGCACAGAATCCGCAGTCCTCGGCGCAGCCGCCGGACTTCGCGTTCACCAGCGAGCACATGTCGGTGGCCTCGCCGAAGCGCTCCACTCGTGCGCGCCAGGCGCGCTCGACGAGCGCCTCGATGGCCTGTGGTTCGGTGAGCGCACCAAGCTCGAGCGCTTCGCGTTGCGTGATCAGCGGCGGCATGGTGGGCAGCCTGCCACCGGCGGCGGACGGTGTTCCGACGGCGACTAGCGCATGCCGTCGAGCACCGCGTCGAGGTGCTCGCGCAGCAGCAGATGGCCGGCCTGCGGCACGATCCGGACCTCGGAGGCGGGCAGGCGGGCGTCCAGCCGGCGCGTCTCCTCAAGGGGGACGACGCGGTCCTCGGCGCCCTGCCAGAGGATGACCGGGGCGTGCACCTCTTCGAGCGCGAAGCCCCACGGACACGTCAGTGCGCGGTAGTCGTCGACGATGCCCGCCGTGCCCTGGCGAGCGGCCTCCCGGAACCAGCCGACGAGCTCGTCCACGCCGAGCGCGGCGGCGGCTGCCCGGTCGGCCGCGGAGTCGAACGCCCCCATCACGCGGCTCGCCAGCACCTCCCGCGGCATCGCCAGCGCGAGCGTGAGCGGGACGCGCGCGAGCAGCGGCGCGGCGCGCGCCAGCGTGAACAGCACGCGGTCGGCGTCCAGTCCGAGGCCGCACACGAGCTCGGCCGTGTTCAGCGGCCCCGCGCCGCCGACCGTCGCGACCGCGCGCACGCGCCCGCCGAGCCGGTGTGCGCACGCGAGCGCATACGGGCCGCCCGCCGACCATCCGAGCAGCGCGACGCGCTCGAGCCCGAGCGCGTCGACGAGCGCAACGGTGTCGTCGGCGACATCGGCGATCCGCATTCCCGGGCGCCGCGAGGACGTCCCGGTTCCCGGCCGGTCGGGAGCGATGAGCATGACCCCGCGCTCGCGGCAGCGCACGTCGGCGAACGCGGCGTCCAGGCGGCAGCTGAGGCCGCCGTGGTGGTAGACGACTGGCGTCCCGCCCGGGTCGCCGTAGCGCGCATAGCCCAGCGTGCGCCGGTCGGGCAGTGTCAGCGCATCGTCGCTCACGGCCTCAGGTCGGCGAGCAGGGGGGCGTGGTCGCTCGGCTTCGGGCCCTTGCGCAGGTCCCGGTCGATCCCGCAGGCCGTCAGTCGCGGCGCGAGCGCCTCGCTCACGAGCAGCAGGTCGATCCGCATCCCCAGCCCGCGGTGGAAGTGGCCCTGGCGGTAGTCCCACCATGTGAACTGCTGCTCGTCGGGGTGCACCGCGCGGTAGGCGTCCACGAGGGCGCCGGCGTCGAGGATCGCGGCCACGCGCTCGCGCTCGGCGCCGGTGACGTGTGTGGCCCCGACGAACGCGGCGGGGTCGTAGACGTCGAGATCGGCGGGGGCGACGTTGAAATCCCCGCCGACGACGAGCGGTGCGCCGCCCGCGTCGCGCAGCGCGCCGGCGCGCTCGGCGAGCGCGTCGAGGAAGCGCAGCTTCTCGTCGAACGTCGCGCTGCCGACCTCGCGGCCGTTGACGACGTACGCGCTGGCGACGCGCACGCCCAGCCCAGGCACCTCGGCCTCGATCCAGCGCGCCTCGTCCGCGCGCGCCTCGCCGGGCAGACCCGCGCGCACGCAGGTGAGGCCGAGCCCGGAACGCGCCAGGACCGCGACGCCGGCCCACTGCCCGCCGCTGTGGTGACGGCTCTCGTAGCCGGCGTCGGCGAGCTCGCCTTGGGGGAAGGCGTCCGCGGCGACCTTCGTCTCCTGCAGCAGCACGACGTCCGGGTCGTGCTTGGAGAGCAGCTCGAGCACGCGCGGCAGCCGCGCGCGCAGGGAGTTGACGTTCCAGGTGACGACCCTCACGCGCCCTGCCAGCGCGCGGGGCGCTTCTCGGCGAACGCCCGCACGCCCTCGCGCATGTCCTGCGAGGCGAACGACGCCTCGCGCAGCGCGATCAGCTCGGCCTCGACCTGCGGGTCGAGCGGGCCCCGCGCGGCCAGCAGCGTGCGGATGACGCGCTTGTTGCCGCGCACGCTGAGCGGCGCGTTCGCGGCGAGCTCGGTGGCCCAGTCCAGCGCGGCCTCCTGCAGGCCGGCGGGCGTCACCACGTCGTTGACGAGTCCCCAGCCGAGCGCGGACTGCGCCGCGATGCGCCGGCCCACGAGGAACAGCTCGCGCGTGCGGGGCGCGCCGATCGCGTCGATGAAGCGCCGCAGCCCGGTGTGCGAGTAGACGAGGCCGAGCTTTGCCGGCGGCATGCCGAACTGCGCACCGTCGGCCGCGATCCGCAGGTCGCAGCACAGCGCGAGCTCCAGCCCGCCGCCGATCGCCGGCCCGTTGACCGCGCAGACCGTCGGGACGTCGGTGGCGTCAAGCGCGTCGAGCGCGTTCGTGAACGGGTGCGCGACGAGCTTCTCGGCCTCCACGGCGAAGACGTCGTCGGGGATGTCCCCGATGTCGTAGCCGGAGGAGAAGTGCGAGCCCTCGCCGGTCAGCACGATGCAGCGCGCGTCAGCCATCTCGACGGCCGCCGTGAGCGCGTCGAGGATCGGGTGGTCGAGCGCGCCGCGCTTGTCGGGGTTGGAGATCGTGAGGCGCAGGACGCCGTCCGCCGGCCGGTCCTGCCGCAGTTCGCCGGGCATGGGGCGACGAGGCTACCGGCGCGCGGACTACTCGAGCACGACGAGCGTGTCGCCCTCGTTGACCGCCTGACCCTCCTCGCAGAGGATCTCGCTGACGGTTCCCGCGTCCTCGGCCTCGACCGGCATCTCCATCTTCATCGACTCGAGGATCACGACCGTGTCGCCCTCCTCGATCGCGTCGCCGATCTGGCACTCGATCTTCCACACCGTGCCGGTGATGTGGGCCTCGATGTCGGGCACGAACGGGACCTCCGGGGACTGCGGGACGGGAGCGGTCTGGCACGATAGCCCGCGCCATGGACGCACCCCGACCGACCGTCGTCATCGCCGCGCGCGAGGAGGCGGACCGCATCGGGGCGACGGTCCAGGCGCTGCGCGGAGCGTTCCCCGGCGCGAGGGTGATCGTGGCCGACGACGGCTCGCGTGACGCCACCGCGGCTGTGGCGCTCGCCGCGGGCGCCGAGGTCGTGCGTCTCGAGCGCGCGGTGGGCAAGGGCGGCGCCGCGACGCGCGCCGCCCGCCGCGCGCTCGAGGATGACCCGGAGATCGTCCTGCTCTGCGACGCCGACCTCGGCGCGAGCGCGGAGCGCCTGGCCCCGCTGCTCGACGCGGTCGCGCGCGGCGAGGCCGACCTGGCGGTGGCGGCGTTCGCGCGCCGCGTGGGCGGAGGGTTCGGGATCGCGCTGAGCTTTGCGCGCTGGGCGCTGCACGATCTCACGGGGATCGAGCTGCGCGCGCCGATCTCCGGTCAGCGCGCGCTGCGGCCCGAGGTGCTCGCCGCCGTGCTGCCGTTCGCCCCGCGCTTCGGGATGGAGATCGGGATGACCGCCGACGCGGTGCGCGCCGGCTACCGCGTCACGGAGGTCGACGTCGATCTCGAGCACCGGGCGACCGGCCGCACACTGCGCGGCTTCACGCACCGGCTGCGCCAGCTGCGCGACTTCACCGCCGTGTGGCTCTCGCGGCGCCTGCGCCCGCGCCGCTGAGCAGGCCGAGACCCGGGCGGTGTGTCCCCCACCGCCCGGGTGTCACTCGGCCCGGTCCCCTGCCCGGGGACGCGCCTGCCGGAGGGTCAGGCCCGCAGGCGCGTCAGCGTCGCGACCGGGCGCTGAGCCGGCTGCCGAGTCACAGGAGGAGACTTCCACGGCGGGCTCATCACATCGATCACGCTCGGAACCGTACGGCCGCCCGGGCGGTCCTCCTACCGACACTTGGTCGGAACCTGCACGGCCGATCTTCGCCCGCAGGTCGAACGGCGCCGACGGCCCCGGGTAGGCTCGCGCTCGTGATCCTCGCGATCGATCAGGGCACGACCGGCACGACCTGCCTGGTGTTCGACGCGCAGGCGCGGCTCGTCGGCAGCGCCTACCGCGAGCACCGTCAGCACTTCCCGCAGCCGGGCTGGGTCGAGCACGACGCCGCCGAGATCTGGGCCGCGGCGCGCGAGCTGGCCGCGGCGGCGCTCGAGGACGCGGGTGCCGGGCCTGGGGAGCTGCTGGCGATCGGCATCACGAACCAGCGCGAGACCGTCTGCGTGTGGGACCCGAATACCGGCGAGCCGCTGCACCGCGCACTCGTCTGGCAGGACCGCCGCACCGCCGCCCGCTGCGACGAGCTGCGCAACCAAGGCGTCGAGCCGCTCGTCCGCGAGCGCGCGGGACTGGTGCTCGATCCGTACTTCTCGGCGACGAAGATCGAGTGGCTGCTGCGCGAGGTCGACGGCCTCGCCGAGCGCGCGCGGTCGGGGAGGGCCGTGTTCGGCACGATCGACGCCTGGCTGGCGTTCAAGCTCACCGGCGAGCACGTCACCGATCCCTCGAACGCCTCGCGCACGCTGCTCTACGACCTGCACACGGGAGCGTGGTCGGACGAGCTCTGCGCGCTGTTCGGCGTCCCGCAGGCGGCGCTGCCGGAGGTCTTGCCGTCGATGGGGGTGTTCGGCGCGGTGCGCGAGGAGGCGCTGCCAGGCCACGGCGGCGTGCCGGTCACGGGCATCGCTGGTGACCAGCAGGCGGCGCTTTACGGCCAGGCCTGCCTGGACCCGGGGGAGGGGAAGAACACCTACGGCACCGGCTCGTTCGTGCTCGTCAACGTCGGCGATGCCGCGCCCGCCCAGGCGCCCAAAGGCCTGCTGGCGACCGTCGCATGGGCGATCGGGCAGCGGACCTTCTTCGCGCTCGAGGCGTCGATCTTCGTCACCGGCGCGGCGATCCAGTGGCTGCGCGACGGGCTGGGGATCATCCGCGACGCGGCCGAGAGCAAGGCGCTCGCCGCCTCCCTGGACGGCAATGATGGCGTCTACTTCGTGCCGGCACTCACCGGCCTGGGGGCTCCGCACTGGGACCCGTACGCGCGCGGCACCCTCGTCGGCCTGACGCGCGGAACCGGCCGCGCGCACCTTGCGCGCGCGGCGCTGGAGGCGATCGCCTACCAGACCGCTGACGCGGTCCGCGCGATGGAGGCGGCCGGGGGGCGCCCGCTCGCCGCGCTGAAGGCCGATGGCGGCGCGACGGCCAACGGGTGGCTCATGCAGTTCCAGGCCGACATCCTCGGCGTCCCCGTCGTCGTGCCGCAGGTCGCCGAGACCACGGCGTTCGGTGCTGCGCTGATGGCCGGCGTCGGCGCCGGCGTCTGGACGCAGGCGGCGGTCCGCGGGCTCTGGCACGAGGGCGCGCGCTACGAGCCGCAGATGGCCGGCAGCGAGCGTGAGCGCCTGCTGCACGGCTGGCGCCGAGCGCTCGAGCGTTCCCGCGGCTGGGTGGAGGCGTAACCTCGAGGGCCTGGAAGGGTCTGAGACGAGATGAGCGAGGCGACCGAGACGCAGGCGACCGACACCCAGGCACCCGAGGGCGAACCCGGCCTGGCGAAGATGCGCGAGCAGGTCTACAAGGACCCGCGCCCGCTCTCCGAGCTGCAGAAGTACTACGACTGGCCGCTGACCCACAAGCCCGGGTGGGTCTACGACATCGTCCGCGTCCTGATGTCGCTCTACGCCTGGATCGGCTTTCGGACGACGTGCATCGACGCCCAGAAGGTCCCGACGAGCGGCCCGGTGATCTTCGCGCCCAACCACTTCTCGAACATCGACCACTTCTTCCTCGGCGTCTCCACGCGGCGCAAGGTGCAGTTCATGGCCAAGTCGCAGCTCTACAAAGGCTGGTTCGCGTGGGTCATGAAGCGCGGCGGCGTCTTTCCCGTGCGCCGTGGGTACGCCGATGACCTGTCCTTCCAGGTCGCGAATTCGATCCTGTCGCGCGGCGGGACGATCTGCATGTACTGCGAGGGCGGGCGCTCACGCACCGGCCACCTGGCCGAGCGCGCCAAGCGCGGCATCGGGCGCCTGGCGCTCGAATCCGGCGCGACCATCGTTCCAGTCGCGATCAGCGGCTCGCAGCGCGTGCGCAACTGGAAGCGCCTGCAACTGCCGAAGGTGACCGTGCGCTACGGCGACCCGCTGCGCTTCGAGGTGACCCACGACGCGACGCGCGAGCAGCAGCAGGCGGTCGCCGACGAGATCTTCGCCGAGATCCGTGTGATGTTCGAGGACCTGGAGGCGCGCGGCGGCAAGGCCGTCCGCGCCGAGCGGCGGGCGGCACGCCGGGTGGCGCCGCGCTGATCGCGGCCGCCCAGGCGGGCATCCTCACCGACGCTCACGCGGCCCTGGACCAGGCGCTGCCGGCGTTCGCCCTCGTCGCCGCGCTCCTGCTCATGGGGGCGCTGGCGGCGGCTGACGGGCTGTTCGCTTGGTCGGCCCGCCGGCTGGAGCGCCTCCCGGGCTCCGCGCACGCGCTGTACCTTGCGACGCTCGGCCTCGTCGCCGCCGTGACGATTGTGCTGAACCTCGACACGGCGGTCGTCTTCCTGACCCCGGTGGCGATCGGCGCCGCGCTGCGCCGCCGCGTGCCGGTCGCGCCGTTCCTGTACGGCACCGTGATCGTCGCCAACGGCGCGTCGCTGCTGCTGCCAGGGTCGAACCTCACGAACCTCATCGTGCTGGGCGCCGAGCACGTTCCGGGCGGCGCCTACCTCGCGCGGATGGCCGCCCCGGCGGCCGCTGCTCTGGCCGCGACGGTCGCGGTCCTGCTCGCGCGCTACCGCCGTTCCCTGCGCGCCCGCTTGGCGAGTCCGGCGCCAGGGCGCCCCGACGCGACACCGCCCGCCGGGGCGCTCGGCATCGCGGCGACCGTGAGTGCCGGCCTGCTGGTGCTGGCGCTGCCTCATCCGGCGCCGTGGGTGCTGCTCGTCGCCGTCGGTTTCACCGTGGTCGCGGTGCGCCGCGGGCTGCTCGAGCGCGGCGACGCGCTGCGCCGGCTGGACCTGCCGGTGCTGCTCGCGCTGCTCGCGCTCAGTGTGCTGCTCGGGACGCTGGCGCGCCAGTGGGCCGGCCCGCACGACCTCGTTGCCGGGCTCGGGCGCTGGCCGACGACCGCCGTCGCGGCGCTCTCCAGCGTCGCGCTGAACACTCTCCCGGCCTCGGTGCTGCTCTCGTCCGGCCCGGTGGCGCACCCGCGCGCGCTCATCATCGGGCTGAACCTCGGGCCGAACCTGTTCGTCACCGGGTCGCTCGCCGTCTACCTGTGGTGGCGCGCGGCGCAGGCGCACGGCGAGGAGCCGAGCGTCACGGGGTACGTGCGCGCGGCTCTGCCGGCCGCGCTGGCGGGCATGGCGGCGGCGCTGCTCGCGCTCGGCGCCTGAGCCGCTCGCGCCTACATCTCCGGCTGCGCCCCGAAGCCCGGCGCGACCGCCGGGCCGAGCGCGAGCTCGTAAATACGCCAGTCACCGGGCACCGCGCCGACGCGGTCGTAGACGCGCTGGGCGCGGTGGTTGTCGAGCGCCGTCTCCCAGACGAGCGTGCGCGCCCCGCGCTCGGCCGCGCGAGCGGCGCACGCCCGGATCAGGTCGTCGGCGACGCCGGTGCCGCGCGCGTCGGGATGCACGAACAGGTCGTTCATGACACCGACCCGCCCGGCCTCCAGCGTCTGCCAGCTCCAGAAGATCGTTGCGAAGCCGAGCGCGCGCCGCCCGTCGCCCGCGTCGCGCGCGATGAGCTGGACGCCGTCGTGCACCGGGTCGGCGATCAGCGCGCGCGAGAGCGCGAGCAGGTCCTCGTCCGCAGGCTCGACCTCGTAGAACTCGCAGTAGCTGCGCATCAGCGGAAGCAGGTCGGCGAGGTCCTCCTCGCCGACCGTCGCGATCACATGGGCCATCAGCTGGTCATCCCGGTGAACTGCCCGCCGGTGATGTTCAGGACCTGGCCGTGCACGTAGTTGCTCCACGGCGAGGTCAGGAAGAAGACGCCGCCGGCCGCCTCTTGCGGCGTGCCCGGCCGTCCGAGCGGGATCAGCATCCCGGCCATCCCGCGCATCTGCTCGGGGATCCCGAGCTGCACCTTCTCGCCGCCGATCTCCATGACGTTCTCCTCGACCTTCGGAGCGGTCAGGCGCGTCTCGATCCAGCCGAAGGCGACCGCGTTGCAGTTGACCTTGAACTGGCCCCACTCCTTGGCGAGCGTCTTCGTCAGGCCGACCACGGCGCTCTTGGCGGCCGAGTAGTTCGCCTGCCCGGCGTTGCCCATCGTGCCCGAGATCGAGGAGACGTTGACGATCTTGCGGAACACCTCCACGCCCTGCTCGCGCTCCTGCTTGGCCGGCTCGCGCAGGTACGGGGCGGCCTCGCGGACGATCCGGAACGGCGCGATCACGTGGATGTCGAGCATCCGCTGGAACCAGTCGTCGCTCATCTTGTGGATCGGCGCGTCGAGCGTGTAGCCGGCGTTGTTGACGATGATGTCGAGCTTGCCCCAGGCGTCGATCGCGGTCTGCACGAGCTCGGCGGGAGCGCTCGGCTGCGTGAGGTCGCCGGCGTAGACCGCGGTCTCACCGGCGATCTCGCCGGCGGTCTGGCGCGCGACGTCGCCGTCGAGGTCGTTGATCACGACCTTGGCGCCGTGCTCGCTGAGCAGCTCCGCGGTGGCCCGGCCGATGCCGCGGGCCGAGCCGGTGACGATCGCCACCTTGTCGTCGAGGACTCCCATTGCGCTCTCCTGGGTCGGGATCGGGAGCCGCGGATCCTATGGAACGCACGCGGGCCCCGGTCTCCCGGGGCCCGTGGCGTTTCCCCCCGTCGGCGCGCGGCCGTCAGCCGTCCCAGCTGTGACGCGCGCCGGGCGTGCGGACGACCTCCCAGGTCTCGTTGTCCCCGTGCTGCTGGGTCCAGAACAGGCGCCAGCCGCCGTGGAACAGCGTCGGGATCTGCGCTCCGAGGATCCCCTGGCGGGTCGGGTCGCCATCGGAGGCGTGGATGCCGGTGATCTCGTTGTCGCCCTCGTTGCCCGCCACCAGCGGGCCGCCGGCGGAGTCGATCGTCGCCGACGGGTCGCGGCCCTCGGCGATGAACCGCACCGGCTGCGGGGCGCTCGGCGCCGAGTAGTCGACCTGCGTGTCGAGCGCGTACGCGGAGTCCAGTGCGCCGCGCTGCGTGTGCAGCGTGTCACAGGCGTCCTCGACGAACGCGACCTTCGTGCGCGAGAGGAACGTCACGTTGTCGAAGCCGGCGTGGGCCTGGTCGCTCTTGTAGAACAGGCGCAGCGTCCCGGTGTCCGCCGTCGGCGAGGACTGGTCGAGTCGCTGGACGTCGCCGAAGCCGCCGAGGTCCGGGATCGCCTGCGAGGTGTTGTCGGTGTCGCCCGTCTCGTCGAAGAAGAACGTGCGGAAGCCCGTACCGGGCTGGAACTGCCCGTTCTCCGGGCGCTTGAACGGCGTTGCGCGCAGCTTCTTGGCGAGCGCGCCTGCGTCGAACGGCGTGGTGCCGTCGACGGCGGTGTCGTGGATCGTCACCCACGTCGTCGCGAACGTATGCCCGTAGGTGTGCAGGTCCTGCGTGTCGGGTGAGGTGATGTCGGCGTCGGCCTGCGCGCCCGTCGGGCTGCCGGTCGCCGGCGTGAAGGCGATCGGCTGGCCGGGGTTGCGCAGCGAGGTCACCTGCAGCGCCTGCAGCTTGCCGCCCTTGGTCAGGTCGGTCGGGTCGACCGGCTTGAAGCGGTAGATGAAGCTGTTTGGCTGCTTGGCGTTGGTGTTCACGGTGCCCTTGCGCCCGCCGGAGTCCTCGACGATCCACAGGTCGCCCGCCGAGTCGTTCTGGATGCCCTCGTAGCCGGCCTTGCCGATGATGCCCTGGAGGTTCACGACCGTCGAGGGAACCGTCGCGGTGGCCTGCCACACGCCGCCGCTCGAGCCGCCCTCGTAGGTGAACAGCAGGCGCTTGGCCCACGGATCCCACGTCGAGCCGTCGAACTGCGGCAGCGGCGTCTTGCCGTCCTGCTCCGTCGTCGCCAGCAGCGTCACGCGGTGCGCGGCGTCGGCGTCGAGGTTGATGCGGGTGATGTAGCCGGGGGCGCCGCCCTCATGGCCCTGGAAGAGGAAGTGCGTGCCGTAGTCGTAGCTGGGGTCGGCGCCGGTCTGGCCCCACAGGCGCAGGTAGGTGTTCTTGTCGGGCTCGGTCTTCTGGGCCTCCTGGCCGCTCGGCTGCAGCGGGAGGAAGGGGGCCTGCTTCGAGCAGTCGCTCGACCCGGGCACGGTGGCGTCGTAGCCGTAGTACTGCACGCACGGGACGCCGTTCTCGAGCTTCGTCGAGCCCTGGGCGACCACGTACTCGCCCAGGCCGGGCGACAGGACGTTGGGGAGCGTGATGCCCGGCGTCTTGGGTTGCGCCGGGACGGACGCGAAGTCCGTCGGGTCGCCGGGCCAGGCGGAGACGACGCCGGCGCTGATGCCGGCCGTCGCCAGGATGCCGGCCGTCAGCGCCGCGGCGCTGCGGGTGCGGATGCGCATCTGGTGAGTCCTCCCAGAGGAGTGGTTGATCGGACGGCCCGCATCCCAGAGCACGGCGCGCCGAGCGGTGTCACGCGGCTGTCACCGTCGTGTGACGAGGCTGGGAAGAGTCGTGACCGCGCTGTGAAGCGGGTGGCCCGCAGCCGGAAAGGGCTGGCTCCTACAGGCCCATCGAGCGGCCGAGGATCTCGCTCATGATCTCGTCGGTGCCGCCGCCGATCGGGCCCAGGCGCGCGTCCCGCGCCGCGCGCTCGATCCCGTACTCCTTCATGTAGCCGGCGCCGCCGTGGATCTGCAGGCACGCGTCGGCGATGTCGAACGCGGCGCGCTGGGTGAGGAGCTTGGCCTCGGTGACCTCGCGCAGCGCGTCCTGCCCGCCGGTGAACAGGCGCAGCGCGTGGTAGGTCAGCGCGCGCCCGGCCTCGATTGTGGTGGCCATCTCCGCGAAGCGGTGGCGGATCGCCTGGAAGTGGCCGATCGGCCTGCCGAAGGCCTCGCGCTCGAGCGCGAAGCGCAGCGTCGTCTCGAAGCAGACCTGCGCCGCGGCGACGGCGCCGACCGCCATCGACAGGCGCTCCCATTGGAAGTTGGCCATGATGAGCTTGAAGCCGCCGTGAAGCTCGCCGAGCAGGTTCTCGGCCGGCACGAACACGTTGTCGAGCCCGATCAGCGCGGTGTCGGAGGCGTGCCAGCCGAGCTTCTCGATCTTCGAGGCGGTGTACCCCGGCTGGTCGGTGTCGACGATGAAGAACGAGATGCCGCCGTGGCCGCCCTGCGCCGTGGTCCTCGCGGCGAGCACGACGTAGTCGGCGCGCACGCCGTTGGTGATGAACATCTTCGAGCCGTTGAGAGCCCATCCGCCGTCGACCTCGGTGGCGCGCGTGCGCAGCCCCGCGACGTCGGAGCCGGCGTCCGGCTCGGTGATCCCGAGCGCCGCGATCTTCGTGCCCGCGATCGCCGGCACGAGGTAGTGCTGCTTCTGCTCCTCGGTGCCGAACTTCCAGACCGGCGGCGTGGCGATCGTGATGTGCGCGCCCAAGCCCGCCGCCACGCCGCCCGAGCCGCAGCGCGCGAGCTCCTCGGCGAGCACGGCGTCGTGGATGTAGTCGCCCCCCTGGCCGCCGTAGCGCTCCTCGTACTTCAGCCCCAGGAAGCCGAGCTCGCCCATGCGCGGGAAGAGCTCGCTGGGGAACCAGCGGGCGTCCTCCCACTCGACCGCGTGGGGGAGCAGCTCGGCCTCCACGAAGCGCCGCAGCGAGGCGCGCAGCTCCTCGTGCTCGGCGGTGAACGGCGGGATCAGCTTCCGGGGGGCCGGTGGGGCGGGGAGTCCCTTCATCGCGCGCGGATCGTATGTCGCGACCTACACAGGGGCGAGCGTCGTGTGGCCCCGGCCCGCGTGGTCGAACTCGACGAGGTCGCCCTCGCGCGAGTAGTAGGCGCGGATCTCGCAGATCAACCCGTCGCGGAACGCGAGGAACTCCGCGCCACGGTCCAGGCAGCGCTCGCCGCTGCGCGGGTGGTCCCAGGCCATCGTCCACTCGATCGCGACCTCGTCGGCGCCCTCCACGAGGTGCTCGACCGTCCACACGGCCCGCAGGTGCTCGACAGCCAGGTGCGTGTGCTCGCCGATCTGCGCGGCGCCGCGCGAGGGCGGGCGCCGCGTGTACCAGTGCGTCGCGTCGCTCGTGAAGTGGGCGGCGACCACCGCGGCGTCGCCGATGTTCAGCGCCGCGTAGTAGCTGCGCACGTGGTCGGCCAGGGCGCCCACGTCAGCGGTGTCGCCCTACAGCCCGTACGAGCGGCCGATCACGTCGAGCATGATCTCGTCCGTGCCGGCGCCGATCCGGTTCAGGCGCATGTCGCGCCAGACGCGTTCGACGCCGTACTCCTTCATGTAGCCGGCGCCCCCGTGGATCTGGATGCACTCATCGGCGACCTCGACGGCGATCCGCGACGCATACAGCTTGGCCATCGAGATCTCGCGCACCGGGTACTCGCCGTTCTGAAAGCGCCATGCGGTCGTGTAGACGAGCTGGCGCGCCGCCTCGATCTTCGTCGCCATCTCGGCGAACTTGTGGCGGATCACCTGGAACTTGCCGATCTGGCGGCCGAAGGCGGTGCGCTCGAGCGCGTACTGGAGCGTGCGCTCCATGCACAGCTGTGCGCCGGCGACGGAGCCGGCGGCGCCGATCAGGCGCTCGCCCTGGAGCTCCCACATGATGTGGTAGAAGCCCTTGCCGACCTGGCCGAGCACGGCGCTGTCCGGCACGCGCACGTCCTGGAAGGCGAGCAGCGCGGTGTCGCTGGCGTGCATGCCGAGCTTCTCGAGCTTCTTCTCGCGGATCACGCCCGGCGCGTCCATCGGCACGAGGAACAGGGTGAAACCGTCGTAGCCGGCATCGGGATCGGTCTTCGTGACGAGCACGATGACGTCCGCCCGGTGGCCGTTCGTGATGTACGTCTTCGAGCCGTTGATGACGTACCCGTCGCCATCCCTGACCGCCCGCGTCTTGATCCCCGACACGTCGGACCCGGCGTCGGGCTCGGTGATGCCCAGGCACAGGATCTTCTCGCCCCTGATCGCGGGGACGACCCACTCCTGCTTCTGCTCCTCGGTGCCGAAGGCGAGGATCGGCGGCATCGCCATGTCGGTGTGCACGGCGATGCCCATCGCCAGGCCGCCGGAGTTCGCATGGGCGATCTCCTCGGCGAGCACGAGCGAGGTGTAGTAGTCGCCGCCCTGGCCGCCGTACTCCTCGGGCTTGTCGAGCCCGAGGAAGCCGAGCTCGCCCATTCGCGGGAAGACCGAGTTCGGGAAGGTCGTCTCCTCCCACTCCTCGGCGTGCGGGGCGAGCTCCTTCAGCGCGAACGCGCGGATCGACTCGCGCAGCTGATCGTGCTCGTCGGTGAAGATGAAGTGCTTGCGCCTGGCGCCGAAGTCGGGCTTGAGGACCGAGGAGGTGGTGGCCATGTCGGTGGTGGCTCCTTGGGGTGGCGGGGTGCGCGGACCGTAGCGGCAGGCCGGGGAAAAGTAAACAGTGGTACGTCCTACTTTCGGCGGCGCGCGGCGCGCCGGGGCGTGTAGCGTGCCGCCCATGTCCGACCCGGTCCGGTATGCGCAGGCGGCGGGCGTCGCCACCATCAGCCTCGATCAGCCCGACACGCGCAACGCGCTCTCCGATGAGCTTCTCGACGGGCTGATCGGCGCCTTCGAGCGGGCACGCGACGACGAGGACGTGCGCGTCGTGGTGCTGGCGAGCACCCACGAGACGGTCTTCTCGGCCGGCGGCAACCTCGGCGGCTTCGCGGCCGACACGCCGCTGGCGCGCAAGTACCGGGGGATCGAGCGCTTCCCACGGCTGTTCGAGCTGATCGGGACGCTCGGCAAGCCGACGATCTGCGCCGCCGGGGGACACGTGCTGGCCGGCGCGCTGGGGCTGGCGCTGGCGTGCGACCTGGTGATCGCCAAGGAGAGCGCGACGTTCGGGACGCCCGAGATCACGGTGGGGGTCTTCCCGTTCATGATCATGGCGCTGATCTACCGCAACATCGGGCGCAAGGCCGCCAGCGAGCTGCTGCTGCTCGGCGAGCGGGTCGACGCGGCCGAGGCCCATCGCCTGGGGCTCGTCAACCGCGTCGTGCCCGACGAGGAGTTCGGCGCCGCGGTCGCCGAGTGGGCGGCCAAGCTCGCGTCGCGCTCACCGCTTCTGATGCGGATGGGCAAGGACGCGATGTGGCGCCAGCAGGACATGGCGCTGATGGACGCGCTCGACTACCTGCGCTCGCAGCTCGCGCTCGCCTTCGCCACCGAGGACATCCAGGAGGGCGTGCGCGCGTTCTTCGAGAAGCGGGAGCCGCGGTGGACGGGGCGCTGAGCGCGGCGGTCGTCGCGCTCCTGTGCCGCACCTGCGAGCGCGACGCCCTTGGGGCCGAGGGGGCCCGCGTGCTGGCCGAGGCGCTCGCCGCGCGCGCCGGCGTCACGGCGCGGATGGTCGGCTCGCCGGGCGCGCCGCACGCCGGCGACTACGAGCAGGACCTGCGCGACGCGCGCGGTTGCCTGCTGGAGGCCGGCGGCCAGCTCTCCGACGCGCTGCACGCCGGGCGCTTTCCCGTGCTGACCGCCGGGACGTGCGCGATCTGCCTGACGACGCTGCGAGCGCTCGCGCGTGAGCGACCCGACGCGTTCGTCCTCTGGCTCGACGCGCACGGCGACTTCAACTCGCCGCAGACGACGCCCTCGCGCTTCCTGGGTGGCATGTGCCTGGCCGGGGCCTGCGGCGTGTGGGAGGCCGGGCTGGCGGGCCCGCCGCTGGACGCCTCGCGGGTCGTCATGTGCGGTGTGCGCGACCTCGACGGCGGCGAGCGCGTGCTGCTCGAGACGCACGGCGTGTCGGTCATCGACCGCCCGAGCCGCCTGGCGGATGCGCTCGCCGGCCGCGAGGTGTTCGTCCATCTGGACGTCGACGTGCTCGACCCGAGCGCCCTGCCGGGGACCGCGTTCCCGGTTCCGGGCGGCTTCAGCGCCTCCGGTCTCGCCCGCATGCTCGCGGAGGTCGCCGGCGCGGCGAGCGTCGTGGGCATCGAGATCACCGGCTGCCCGGGGGCGGCGGGCGCGCAGACGGTCGCGCCTGCTGCCGCCGCGGTGCTGCCCGCGGACTGGTCGAGTTGAGCACGCATATGGTGTCCGACTCGCCCCGGAGGAGCTACTTCTCGCGCTGCGCCGCGACCGCGCGTACGTCGAGGTCGGCCAGCGTCAGCGGGTGCGCCGGCGGGCTCGGCAGCACCGTCGTCACGTGCGGCTCGAGGTCGACGCCGACGCGGAGCAGCTCGCCGGGCTGCAGCGCTCGCCAGTCGGCCTCGCCCATCGGCTCGCTGGCGACGCCGATGCCCGGCGCGGGAACGTCGACCCCGAAGCGCAGGCGCCGGCGGCGGTCGTGGCGCTCGGGGATGTGGACCTCGCGCTCGTCGAGCCAGAGCAGCTCGTGCGTCTCGGGGTAGCGCAGCGCCCACAGCGTGTCGGAGGTCGCAAGCAGGATGTTCAGCGCGTACAGCGGCAGCTCTGCGGCGATCCACGATGTCGCCTCGATGAGCCCGGCGGTGACGTCGCCGGCGTGGTCGTCGACCTCCTGCGTGATCAGCGCGAAGACGCGCTCGGAGTCGGTCTCGCCGTGCACGAGCGCGCGGTACTCGGGGCGCAGCCGCGCCTCGAGCTCGTCGAGGCCGTGGACCACGCCGTTGTGGGCGAGGATCCGGTTGTGCTGGACGAACGGGTGGGTGTTGCGCTCGAGGTCCTCGCCGTTCGTCGCGAAGCGGATGTGCGCCACGAAGATCCGCGAGCGCAGCTCGTGCGCCTCCTGTGTGAAGCGCCGGTCCAGGTAAGCGGCCTTCGCGCGGCGCACCACCTCGGCGTGGCCCTCGGGGGAGAACGTCCCGATCCCGTAGCCGTCCGGCTCGCGGCGGCTCTGGACGACGAGGCTGTCGTCGGTCTCCAGGAAGCCGAATGTGGCGGGGTAGGCGTGCGCGGAGATGCGCGCGAACAGGCGGCACATGCGCCGGAACCTAGCGCGCGTCCGCGAGCGCCTCGAGGTCGGCGAGGTCCTGCGCGGTCGCCCGCGCGCGCTTCATCGCGCGCAGCCGCTCGAGCGAGGCGATCCTGACGGGCACGCCGAAGGGGTCGGCGTGGAGGGCGTCGCCGTCCAGCTCGGTGAAGGTCGGCGTGCCCGGCAGCCGTTGAACGATGTCGAGATCGCCGAGCGTCGTGCGCAGGCTGAGGCTGCGCCCCTGCGCGAGCGCCGCCCGCTCCTCCGCGCCGAAGGCGCGGGCGGGCTCGCGGACGAGCCGGGCATCGAGTGCGGCGAGCAGGTTTCCGAGCCGCAGCAGGTTCTCCGCATCCGGGGCCGGCACGATGTCGAGGTCCTGCGTCGTGCGCAGGTAGCCGTGCGCGACGACCGCGACACCGCCGATCACGACGTAGCGGATGCCCGCCTCGTGCAGCGAGCCCAGCAGGCCGCCGAGGTCGGTGCCGGTCATGCGCGGCGATCCGTCGCGCCGGCGACCTCCGACGCCTGGCGGAGGAGGGCGGCGAGCATCTCGATCCGCCGGCCGGGCGTCATCGCCGCGACCTCGTGGCGCCGGGCGGCCGCCGCCTCGTCCATGGCGCGGGCGTCCTGGGCCGCGATGCGATCGGGTTCGGACGTCACGCCGTGATTGTGCCTGCTCGTGTGGCAGATGGCCCGCGGACCGCGGTCACACCCCGCCCGGGGCGAGTTGTGCACCGCATGCGTGCACAACTCGACCAAGGGTCGGCGCGAGCGTTGGTCAGGAGAACCGACGCTCCTCCCACCATGGGAAGAAGTCCGGCATGTCGGAACTGACGCGCAGCGGGAACTGCGCGGGGCGCTTCTCGAGGAACGCCGTGACGCCCTCGACCGCATCAGCCGACGCGCCGCGCGATGCGATCGCGCGCGAGTCGACGCGGTGGGCCTCCATCGGGTGGTCGGCGCCGGTCATGCGCCAGAGCATCTGGCGGGTCAGCGCGACCGAGACCGGGGCGGTGTTCTCGGCGATCTCGGCGGCGAGCGCGTAGGCGGCGGGCAGCAGGTCGCCGGGCGCGTGGACGCTGCGCACGAGGCCGCCCTCGAGCGCCTCGGCGGCGTCGAAGACGCGCCCGGTCAGCGTCCACTCGAGCGCGCGGCTGATGCCGACGATGCGCGGCAGGAACCAGCTCGACGCCGCCTCCGGCGTGATGCCCCGCCGCGCGAAGACGAAGCCGAAGCGTGCGTCGGACGAGGCGAGCCGGATGTCCATCGGCAGCTGCATCGTGGCGCCGACCCCGACCGCCGGGCCGTTGACCGCCGCGATCACCGGCTTGAGGCACTCGAAGATCCGCAGCGTGACGAGCCCGCCGCCGTCGCGGTGGGCCTCCTCGGCGCCCTCGCCGCGGTCGAACGTCGCGCCGCCGGCCGTGAGGTCCGCTCCCGCGCAGAAGCCGCGGCCGCGGCCGGTCACGATGACCGCACGCACCTCGTCGTCGGCGTCGACGAGGTCGAACGCCTCGATCAGCTCGCGCGCCATCGTCGCGGTGAACGCGTTGAGCCGGTCGGGACGGTCGAGCGTGATTGTCGCCGTGCGATCCGCGACCGCGTAGTGGATGTGCTCGAAGGCGTCTGGGGCGGGCATGCGCGGGAGCCTACGTGCAGGCCGTCGGCGCGGCCCCAGGCCCCGGCCGGTCAGCTCGGCCGGCGTACGGTGCGCGCCGCGACCCCCTGCTGGTTGCGCGAGATCGCGACCAGCCGCAACGACACGCCGTTCGCACCCGCCTGCGCAAGCGCCGAGCGGGAGAGCCGGAGCTTCACGGTCACCGTCTGCCCGGCGTCGGCGTCGAAGGTCGGGGTCCCGAGCAGCGTGCCGCGCTGCGTGCGCACGCGCACGCGCCCGTCGCACAGGCCGGCGGCCTTCGGGCAGGTGAGCCGCACGCGCAGGGTCCGGCGGACGATGCGCACCCCCGCGATGCGCACCGGGGTGCCGGAGGCCGGGGACGGCGTGCCGGCCGGCCCCGGCGGGCCCGCAGGGCCGGTCGCGCCCGTGGCACCCGTCGCACCGCTCGCTCCGGCGCCACCCGTCGCACCCGTCGCTCCCGTCGCACCGGTCGGCCCCGCGGGCCCGAGGTCCGGGCTCGCCGGTGGCGTCGCCGTCGACGAGGCGATCGAGAGGGCGTCGATGAGAAACCCCTGGGACAGGAGCGCGGGCTGCGCCGTGCCTGACGCGCGGATCAGCAGGTCGTCGGTCAGCGGAACGAGGTTCCCGCCGCCCGCCGCCTCGTCGTCGTTGCGGTCGTAGTTCTCCCAGGTGGTGCCGGTGATCTTCGGCGTCGTCATGTCGTCGACGTAGAGCTCGGCGATGTCGTTGTCCGGCCCGGGAACGAAGTAGAGGACGAGCTTCACCCGGTGGGTGAGCGTGCGGTCGAGGTTGCGCACCGTCTGCTGGACGAAGTCCACGTGGTAGGCACTGCCGTCGAACTCGACCGCGGGCGAGGGCACGTCGACGAAGTCCACGGCCAGGCCGGTGGGCGTGTCGCGCAGGCGCAGGAAGCTCATGCGCGCGCCGTCGCCGCGGTCGGGGCTGAGCGTCGTCGCCAAGCCGCTCTGCTCGGCGCCGGGCTGCGCCGAGGCGAACGTGAACGACAGTTCGAAGCGGTTCTGGCGCGGCGCGCTCTCGTCGGCGTAGCCGCCGCCGACCGAGTCGGGCTCGCCCGCCGGGTCGGCGAGCGAGGGGGAGAAGGTCTGGTCACCGAACGAGCCGCTGGTGGCGGCGTTCGAGACGCGCAGGCTCTGCGCGCCGAACGCCGGCGGCGCCTGCAGCGGCAGCACGAAGGTGCTGTTGTCCGCGACGGCGACGTCGTAGGCGCCGGTCTTCTGCCAGCCCTGCTGGCCGTTGATGTTGCCGGGGATGAACCCGGACTCGAAGTCGGTGCTGTACGTGTCCGCGCGGGCGCTCGGCGCGAAGGCCGGAACGAGCGCGAGCGTCAGCGCGAGCAGCGTCATCCGTGAGCGGTGCATCGCGCCATCGTGACGCCGGAAGCGGTCGGCACGCGCCGCCTCGGCGCAGCGCGGCGCGCGGGATGCGCCGTCCGGGAGCCGGTCGGCGGCGTACCCTGGGCGCACGATGACGATCACCGGCACCGACCTGAGAACCATCGGCCACTGGATCGGCGGAGCGCCCGAGACGAGCGCCGAGCGCTTCGGCCACGTCCACGACCCGGCCACCGGACAGGTGACCGCGCGCGTGGCGTTCGCCTCCGAGGCCGACGTGGATCGCGCGGTGCACGCCGCGCGCGAGGCGTTCGCCGGCTGGAGCGCCGCGTCGCTCTCGCGGCGTACGGCCGTGCTGTTCCGCTTCCGCGAGCTGCTCAGCGCACGCCGCGACGACCTCGCGCGGATCGTCACGGCCGAGCACGGCAAGACGCTCGACGACGCACGAGGGGAGGTGCAGCGCGGCTTGGAGGTCGTCGAGTTCGCCTGCGGGATCGCGCACCTGATGAAGGGCGAGGCCTCCGAGCAGATCTCCACGCGCGTGGACTCCTCGAGCTTCCGCCAGCCGCTCGGCGTCGTCGCCGGGATCACGCCCTTCAACTTCCCGTCGATGGTCCCGATGTGGATGTACCCGATCGCGCTCGCGTGCGGCAACGCGTTCGTGCTCAAGCCCAGCGAGCGCGACCCCTCGGCCTCGCTGCTGATGGCCGAGCTGCTCGCCGAGGCCGGATTGCCGGCGGGAGTCTTCAGCGTCGTGCAGGGCGACCGTGTCGCGGTGGACGCGCTGCTCACGCATCCGCAGGTCGACGCGGTCTCGTTCGTCGGCTCGACGCCGGTCGCCCGGCACATCTACGAGACGGCGACCGCGCACGGCAAGCGCGCGCAGGCGCTCGGCGGCGCGAAGAACCACGCGGTCGTGCTGCCCGACGCGAACCTCGAGGTCGCCGCGGACGCGATCGCCTCCGCGGCGTTCGGCAGCGCGGGCCAGCGCTGCATGGCGATCTCGGCGGTCGTCAGCGTGGGGGACGAGACCGCCGACCGGCTCGCCGCGGCCGTCGTCGAGCGCGCCCGTGCGCTCACCGTCGGCCCGGGCGCCGACCCGCAGAGCGAGATGGGCCCGGTCATCACGGTGCAGGCGCGCGAGCGCGTCGCGGGCTACGTCGAGCGCGGGGCGGGTGAGGGCGCGCAGGTGCTGCTCGACGGCCGCGACCTGCAGGTTCCCGGGCACCCGGAGGGCTTCTTCATCGGGCCGAGCGTGCTGGACCGGGTGACGCCCGAGATGGGCGTCTACCGCGACGAGGTCTTCGGGCCGCTGCTCGTGCTGCTGCGCGCGTCCTCCTTCGAGGACGCGCTCGCGCTGGTCAACGCCAACGAGTACGGCAACGGCGCTGCGATCTTCACCGCCGACGGCGGCGCGGCGCGCGAGTTCCGCCACCGTGTGCGCGCCGGCATGGTCGGGATCAACGTCCCGATCCCCGTGCCGATGGCCTACTACTCGTTCGGCGGCTGGAAGAGCTCGCTGTTCGGCGACCTGCACGTCCACGGGCGCGAGGGCGTGCTGTTCTACACCCGCGGAAAGGTCGTCACCGAGCGCTGGCCCGAGCGGGCGCACGGCGTCGACTACGGCTTCCCGACGCAGTCCTGAACGGCCGCGGGCGCGGCGCTTGACGCCCCGGCCCGCGATCCGTCACAGTGGAAAGTGGCACGTCCCACTTCCCACGGAGCGCCCCGCGTGAGCCTCGAGGACCCCGTCGTCATCACCTGCGCCATCTCCGGTGCGATCGCGAACCGCGAGCAGTGCCCGGCGATCCCCTACACGCCCGAGGAGTACGCCGCCGAGGCGCGGCGGATCGTCGACGAGGGGGGCGTGATGATCCACATCCACGCCCGCCGGCCGGACGGGACGCCGTCCTACGAGATCGAGGACTTTCGCGCGATCACCGAGGCGATCAGCGCCGAGGTCGGCGACGTGATCATCAACTACTCGACCGGCACGATCGGCGTGCCCGTCGAGAAGCGCCTGGCCTACCTGCGTGAGCTGCGCCCCGACGTCGCGGCGCTGAACATGGGCTCGATGAACTACGCCAAGTACTCGCGCGCGCGGCGGGAGTTCGTGTTCGACATGGTCTTCACGAACCCGTTCAGCGAGATCATCGAGTTCCTCACGGTGATGAACGAGCTGGGGATCCGCCCCGAGCACGAGTGCTTCGACGTCGGCCACGTCGGCAGCCTCGCGCCGCTGATCGACATGGGCGTGCTGCACGCGCCGCTGCACGTCGACTGCGTGATGGGCGTCGTCGGCGGCATCCCGCCGAGCGCGCGCAACCTCGCCGCGATGGTCGACAACATCCCGCACGGTAGCCACTGGGGCGTCGTCGGCATCTCCCGCGCGCAGTGGATGCTCATCGGCGCTGCGCTGACGCTCGGCGGCTCCATCCGAGTGGGCCTCGAGGACAACCTGTACCTGCCCGACGGGACGATGGCGCGCTCAAACGGCGAGCTCGTCGCAAAGGCACGCCAGATGACCGAGGACCTCGGCCGCCGTCCCGCGACCGTCGCCGAGGCGCGCGAGATGCTCGCCGCGCCGCGCCGCGCCCCCGCCTGACCCACCGACCGACTGGAGCGCCTGACCGATGAGCCTGCCGCTTGAGGGCATCCGCGTCCTCGACCTCTCCCGCCTGCTGCCAGGCGGCTTCTGCTCGCTGCTGCTCGCCGACTTCGGCGCGCAGGTCGTCAAGGTCGAGGACCTTGGGATGGGCGACTACGTACGCTGGTCGCCGCCCTACCACGAGGGTGTCGACGACAGCGCCAAGGGCGCGCTCTTCCTCGCGCTGAACCGCAACAAGACCTCGGTGCGCATCAACCTCAAGGAGGAGCGCGGGCGCGAGGTCCTGCTGCGCCTCGTGCAGGGCGCCGACGTCGTGCTCGAGTCCTTCCGCCCGGGGGTGCTCGACCGCCTCGGCGTCGGGTACGAGGCGATGCGCGCTGTCAACCCGCGCATCGTCTACTGCGCGATCACCGGCTACGGCCAGGACGGCCCGATGCGCGAGCGCTCCGGGCACGACCTGAACTACCTGGGCCTGATCGGGCTGCTCGGCCTGACCGGCGAGTCCGGCGGGCCTCCGGTCCAGTCGGCCGGGCAGATCGCCGACATCGGCGGCGGGGGGCTGATGGCGGCGTTCGGGATCCTCGCCGCGTTGCGCGAGCGCGAGCGCTCGGGTCAGGGCCAGCTCGTCGACGTCTCGATGGCCGATGGCGCGCTCTCGTGGCTGGCGATGGTCGCGGGGCAGTACCTCTGCGACGGCGTCGTGCCGCGGCGCGGGAACCAGGTGCTGGCGGGCAGCGTCATCTGCTACCGGCCCTACCAATGCGCCGACGGCTGGGTCACGCTCGGCGCGCTCGAGCCGAAGTTCTGGCAGAACTGGTGCCGCGGCGTGGGGCGCGAGGACCTCATCGAGCATCAGTTCGCCGCGCCGGACTCCGCGCCGCACACCCAGGTCCAAGCGGTCTTCATGGAGCGCACGCGCGAGCAGTGGGCGGCGTTCGCCGCCGAGCACGACTGCTGCCTGGAGCCGGTGCTGGGCCTCGACGAGGCGCTCGACTCCGAGCTCGTGGCTGCGCGCGACATGGTCGTCGAGATCGACCAGCCGGGCGCGCAGCGCCCAGTGCGCCTGCTCAGCGTGCCGGTGAAGCTCACGCGGACCCCTGGGGACCCGCGGCGCCTCCCCGGGCCGGCGCTCGGCGAGCACACCGACGCGCTGCTGCGCGAGGCCGGCTACGACGACGCGCAGATCGCGGCGCTGAAGGAGGCCGGGGCGGTCGCCGGCCCCGCCGAGCAGGCCGCCGCGCCGGGGTCGTTCCTGGCGTGAGCGCCGAGCCCGTCATGCGCGGCGCCGGCGCCGCCACCGCCGGGATGCTCAAGATGAGCGAGCTCGCCGAGCGCTCGGGCGTGAGCGCGGGCACGATCAAGCACTACCTGCGCGAAGGGCTGCTGGGCGACGGCGACGAGGTCGTGCGCACCTCGCGCAACATGGCCTGGTATCCGCCGGACTACGTCGAGCGGATCACGCTGATCAAGCGCCTGCAGGAGGAGCGCTTCATGCCGCTCAAGGCGATCCGAGCGGTGATGGCCCAGGGGCCCGAGCGCGCCGCCGCGCTGGTCGAGCTCGAGGACCGGATCCTCGAGCGCGCGATCGAGGGCACGGCCGGCGAGCGCGTCAGCGCGGCGGAGGTGCGCCGGCGCTACGCGATCCCGCAGAACGTGCTCGACCGCCTCGCCGAGCTCGAGGTCCTCACCCCGAGCTCGCGCGGCTACGACCGCGACGACGTGCAGATCATCGACGCGATGTCGCGGTTCCGCGCGGGCGGCTACGACGAGACGCTCGGCTTCACCGTCTTCGACACGCTGCGCTACCGCGAGGCGCTCGCACCGCTCGTCGCCGAGGAGGTCCGCACGCTCCTCGACCGCCTGGCCGGCGAGGTCCCGGTCGAGCGCGCGGCCGAGATCATCGCCAGCGGCGCCGAGCCGCTGCGCGACCTGATCGGCGCGATGCACGCCAAGCTCCTGCTCGCCGAGCTGCGCCGCCAGCGCGGGGCGGGCGCGGGCGGCTGAGCGCATCGGGCGGTCGGCGGGCGCGGCTGGCGGCCGCCTGGCGTCCGCTTCACGCCACGCGGGGCGACTTGTGCACGCATACCGTGCACAACTCGCCCAGCAGGCCGTCGGCGGTGCGGGGCCGCGCCCGGTGGGCCGGATCGGGGACACCTGTCGTCCGACATCCGGCCCGCCGCTCCGGTCGAGGGCGCGAGCGGCCGTGGCGGGATCGCGGGCATCGAAGGGGGGTACGCCCTTTGGCGCCCGTGCAGGACCCGGGCGTATCGGGCCGCCGCCCCGCGCGCCATCGGTCGCTTCACCCTACGCGGGGCGAGTTGTGCACGCATGCCGTGCACAACTCGCCCAGGAGGCCGCGACAGCCCTGGGGATAGCCCGAGCATCACGACGCCGGGCCGCAGGATGGATCCCGGCGCCCGGAACCGCGACGATGTCGCCATGACGTCCGCCACGGCCACGCAGCCCGCAGCGCCCGCGCCGGCGCCCTCCGGCGGCCCCGGGGCCCGTCGGCGCCTGGGCGCGCAGATCGCGCGCGACACGCTCTACCTCGTGCTGAGCCTGCCGATGGGCGTGCTCGCCTTCAGCCTCGTGGTCGCCGGCTGGTCGACGGCGATCAGCTCGCTCGTGACGCTCATCGGGATCCCGGTTGCGCTGCTGACGATCTTCGTCACCCGCGGGATCGCGTGGGTCGAGCGCGCCCGCGCGCGGATCGTCACGGGGCAGCCGGTGCCCGGCAGCTACCGCACCACGCTGCCGCTGCACCTGGACGACTGGCGCCAGGGGCGCGGCACCTGGGAGCGGATCAAGGCCGTCGTGCTGGACCCCCAGACCTGGCGCGACACCGGCTACGAACTCCTGCTGCTGCCGCTCGGCGTCGTCGGCTTCACCGTGGCGGTCGCGGGGTGGAGCGCGTCACTCGGCCTCATCACGGCCCCGCTGTGGTGGTGGATCCCGCACGGGACCGGGCCCGTTCACGTCGGCGGCTACCACGTGAACGGGTGGGCGGCGGCGGCCGTCGCGGCGCTGCTCGGTGTGCTGCTCGTGGTGGTGACCGCGGCGCTCGTGCGCGGGCTGTCGGCCGCCTCGCTGGGGCTCGTGCGCTGGCTGCTGGGCTGCGACGTGCAGCAGCTCGAGCAGCGCGTCGAGCACCTGGCACAGACGCGCGCCGGCGCGGTCGACGCCGCACAGGCCGAGCTCGAGCGGATCGAGCGCGACCTGCACGACGGGGCCCAGGCGCGGCTCGTCGCGGTCGCGATGGATCTCGGGCTCGCAGAGCAGCGCATCGCCGAAGGCGAGGACCCCGCCGCGGCGGCGGGCCTCGTACGCGAGGCGCGCGAGGAGACCCAGCGCGCGCTCGCCGAGCTACGCGACATCGCGCGCGGGATCCGCCCGGCGATGCTCGCCGAGCGCGGCCTCGAGCCCGCGCTCACCTCGCTCGCGGCGCGCGTCGGCGGCGTCCCGACGAGCGTCACCGTCGACGTCGGCGAACGCCTGCCCACGCCGGTCGAGACCGCCGCGTACTTCGTCGTCGCCGAGGCGCTCACGAACATCTCCAAGCACGCGGGCGCATCGGTCGCGAGCGTGCGCGTGCAGCGCCGTGGCCCGCGCCTGGAGATCGACATCCACGACGACGGCCGCGGCGGGGCGAACCCGAACGGGACCGGCATCGACGGCCTGCGCAAGCGCGTGGAGGCGCTGGACGGGACGCTCGCCCTCACGAGCCCGCCCGGCGGGCCGACCGACCTGCACGTGGAGATCCCGTGCGTGTCGTGATCGCCGAGGACCTCGCGCTCCTGCGCGACGGCCTGACGCGCATGCTCGAGGACAACGGGTTCTCGGTCGTGGCGGCCGTCGAGGACGGCGACGCGCTGATCGACGCGGCCGAGCAGGAGCGCCCGGACGTCTGCGTGGTCGACGTGCGCCTGCCGCCGACCTTTCGCGACGAGGGCATCCGCGCGGCCCTCGAGGCGCGCCGCCGCGTTCCCGGGCTGCCCGTGCTCGTGCTCTCGCAGTATGTGGAGCGCGTCTTCGCCAAGGAGCTGCTGGCCGACGGCAGCGGCGGCGTCGGCTACCTGCTGAAGGACCGCGTGGCGGAGATCGGCGACTTCGTCGACGCGGTGCGCCGCGTCGCCGCGGGCGGCACCGCGATGGACCCCGAGGTCGTCGCCCAGCTCGTCGCCGGGCGCGGCCCCGCGCGGCTGGAGGAGCTCACGCCCCGCGAGCGCGACGTGCTGGCCCTGATGGCCGAGGGGCGCTCGAACAGCGCGATCGCCGCCAAGCTCGTCGTCACCGAGGGCGCCGTCGAGAAGCACGTCTCGAACATCTTCGGCAAGCTCGTGCTGCCGCCCAGCGAGGACGACCACCGCCGCGTGCTCGCCGTACTGGCGTGGCTGGGGGAGTAGCGCGCGACTACCAGCGCACGTCGTGCCACTCCATCACGCCGTAGCCGCGCGCCAGCTCGATCCCGCCCGGCAGCGTCCCGGAGAACGTCCCGAACGGCTGGCGGTAGTGGCTGCGCACGATCCGCAGGTCCTCGCTGCGCGCGCGCTCGGCCTCGGCGGCAAAGCGCAGGGCCGCGCCCTCCTCGGCGAACGCGACGCCCTCCAGGTCGCCGGTGAAGCGCACCGGGCCGACCTCGTGCGCCAGCCCGCCGACCCAGACGGTGCGCTCACTGGCCGCCGGGAGGTCATGGACGCCGGCGACGAGGTTCCAGGCCAGGCGCCGCCCGTCGCGCGCGAGGCCCACCCCTGCCGCCCAGCGCCAGGTCGTCGCGCGCGCGTGGTAGCCGGCGGACGCGTCGATGAGCCCGGGGGCGTCGAGCTTCCAGCGGCGCGCGCCGACCGTCACGGTGCCGATCGCGTGGACGGGGTCCTTGCGCGTCCAGATGTAGGAGCGCCCGTGCGGGCTCGTGACCTCGACCGGCTCGCCGGCGGCGGTCAGCGCGAGTTGGATGTCGACCCCGCGCCCGCGGATCGCGAGATGCCCGTCGCCGATCCCGACCAGCCCGGGAGTGAAGCTCGTGCGCCCGTGCAGCGTCCCGCTCGCGCGGTCGAGCACGGCCCAGAACGCCTGCGGCACGCCGGCGATGCGCACGGCGGCGGCGCACAGCATCAGCTCCTCGCCATAGATGCCGACGTAATGCCAGCGCTTCAGCGGGCGCCCGCGGTGCAGCGGCGGCATGCGCGCGGGGGGCAGCGCGAGGCCCGCCGGGCGCACGCGCCCGTCGCCGCGCAGCGGCAGCGCGGCCATCGCCCTTGCCGTCCGAGCCATGCCCGCAAGCCTACGGGCGGCCGACCCGCCGGCGCGCGGCGGATATGTTGTGCGTGAAGATTGACTCGTCAGTCAATCTCGCTGAACGGAGAGACCGCTGCGCGCCGCCGCCATCCAGCTCACGGCCACGCCCGATGTCGCGGCGAACCTCGCGCTCGCCGACTCGCTCGTGCGCCGCGCGGCGCACGACGGGGCGCGCCTGGTGCTGCTGCCGGAGAAGTGGAGCGTGCTCGGTCCCGGTGAGGCCCTGCGCGCGGGCGCGCAGCCGCTGGACGGCGAGGCGATCGGCTGGGCGCGCCAGGTCGCGCGGGAGCTCGCGATCGACCTCGTCGCCGGCTCGATCGCCGAGCGCGTCGAGGGTGAGGGCAAGCTGCGCAACACGTCCGTGCACGTGGGTCCCGACGGCGAGCTGCGCGCCGTCTACCGCAAGATCCACCTCTTCGACGTCGAGATCGGCGGCACCGTCTACCGCGAGTCCGAGCACGAGGAACCCGGCGAGGAGCCGGTCCTCAGCACCCTCGCCGACGGCACGCCGGTGGGCATGAGCGTCTGCTACGACGTGCGCTTCCCGGAGCTGTACCGCGCGCTGACGCTCGCCGGCGCCCGCATCCTGCTCGTGCCGGCGGCGTTCACCGTGCCGACGACGCACGACCACTGGGGGACGCTGCTGCGCGCGCGCGCGATCGAGAACCAGTGCTACGTCGTCGCGGCCAACCAGATCGGCGAGCACGCGCCGGGGCTGCGCTCGGGAGGGCGCTCGATGATCGTCGACCCGTGGGGCGTCGTGCTCGCCCAGGCGCCGGACATGCAGACCGCGATCTGCGCCGACCTCGACATGGCGCGCCTTCAGGACATCCGCCGCCGCCTGCCGGCGCTGGCTGGCCGGCGCCCGCAGGCGTACGCCGCGGAGGTGGTGCGCTGATGGCCACGCGCAACCCGCAGCAGGCGGCCGAGAAGCGGCGCCTGATCCTCGACGCGGCCGTGCGCGTGTTCGCGCGCCAGGGCTTCCACACCTGCCGTGTCTCGGACATCGCCGACGAGGCCGGCGTCGCCTACGGGCTCGTCTACCACTACTTCCGCTCGAAGGACGAGGTCCTCGACACGCTCTTCCTCGAGCGCTGGGACGTCCTGCTCGACGCGATCCGCGAGGTCGACCGGCGCGAGGTCTGCGCGCGCGACAAGCTCTACGCGATCGCCTCGTTCATCGTCGACTCCTACCGCCACGATCCGGACCTCATGAAGGTGATCATCGTCGAGGTGACGCGAGCGGCGAACTCGTTCGGCCGCAGCCACCTGGCGAAGATCCGCGAGGCGTACGACTTGATCGCGGCGATCGTCGCCAAGGCGCAGGCGTCGGGCGAGTTCAAGGACACGGTGACCCCCGCGTTCGCCGCGCTCGCGTTCTACGGCGCGATCGAGCAGGTGCTGACCGGCTGGATCTTCGAGCTGCTGCCGGGCGCGCCCGAGGACTTCGACCAGGCGAAGGCGTTCGTCGTCGAGACGATCTGCGGCGGCCTGGACGCCCGTCCGGCCGCGACCTGAACTCCGGCGGGCGAACTCGCTAGGGTCCGCGGTGATGCAGAACGACCTCGTCAAGCGCCTGGTCTGGATGGGGCTGATCTCCGGCATCGAGGCCCTCGCAAGCATCGCGGCGGTGCGCGCCGCAGGCTACGTCTGGCGCCGGGTGTTCGGAGAAGAGCCGCCGCAATGAGCAGCGAGCCGCTCGGGGCCCCCGCGGCCGACGCGCCCCCCGCGCCGCCACCGCTGGCGCCCCCGCCGCCCGAGCGCCCGCTCACCGAGCGGCGCCCGGAGATCCTCGTGGGCGCCGCGCTCGCCGGTGGGTTCGTCGCCGCGCAGATCCTGGGGCGGATCCGTGGCCGCTGAGCCGCCGCCCGCCACGACCGAGACGGCGATGGCCGACGCCATCCAGCGCGTCACGGCCCACACGCAGGCGCTCGTCAAGGACCAGGTCGACCTGGCCAAGCTCGAGCTGCAGCAGAAGGCGATCGTGTTCGGCCGTGGCACGGCGATCGCCGTCGCGGCCGGCGTGTTCGTCGTCGGGGCGCTGATCCTCATCCTCGAGGGCCTCGCCTGGCTCGCGTGGTACGAGCTCTTCCCGAACGACGAGTTCTTCTGGGGGTTCTTCTTCGTCGCGGGCGTGCTCCTCGTGCTCGCGGCGCTCGCCGGGGGCCTGGCCGCGAAGGTCCTGAAGAAGGCGCAGGCGCCGGTACCGCAACAGGCGCTCGAGGCCGCGCGCGAGACGCAGGCCACGATCAGCGAGGAGACGCACCTGCTGCGCGAGCAGGTGCGCGAGGTCGTCGTCAAGCCGGAGGACCAGAGGTCGTGAGCCCGCAGCAGCGTACCCCCGAGGAGATCCGCGCCTCGATCGCCGCCAACCAGGCCGGCCTGGCGACCTCGCTCACGCAGCTGCGCACGGAGGTCGTCGCGGTCGCCGACTGGCGCCGGCAGATCAACACGCACCGCCGCCAGGTGCTGATCGGCGCTGCCGTCGCGGGGTTCGTGATCGGCGGCGGGATCGCCGCGATCTTCGGCCGCCGCCGGTAGGCCGCGGCGTTCTGCGACGGTCCCGCCCGACGACTACGCTGCGCACCTCGTGGCGGTCCCGGACTTCCAGACCCTCATGCGCCCGATCCTCGTCCAGCTCGAGGACGGGCAGCCAAGGGCGATCGGAGACGTACGCGCTGCGCTCGCGCGGGAGTTCAACCTGAGCGACGAAGACCTCGCCGAGGAGCTGCCGAGCGGCCGCGCCAAGACGTTCAACAACCGAGTGGGCTGGGCTACCACCTACCTGTACCGCTGCGGGTTGCTCACCCGCCCGAAGCGCTCTGTCTACCGGCTGACGGACCGCGGCAGGCAGGTCCTGGCTGACAATCCCGAGCGCGTGGACGTCACTGTCCTCAGCCAGTTCCAGGAGCTCGAGGAGTTCCTCTCGACCCGAAAGCTCGGCGAAGAGCAGCGGACCGGCTCGCCGGCGCAGCAGTCCTTCACCGCCGATGCGGCGGTCATCACGCCCGAGGAGCTGATCGACCGCGCATACCGCGAGATGCGCTCCGCGCTCGCGGCGGAGCTGCTCGACCAGGTCGGCGGCCAGGGCCCGGACTTCTTCGAGACCCTTGTGCTCGACGTCCTGCAGGCCATGGGCTACGGCGGCAGTCGCCACGATGCTGCGCAGCGACTCGGAGCCAGCGGCGACGGTGGCGTGGATGGCGTGATCCGCGAGGATCGCCTGGGCCTGGACCAGATCTACATCCAGGCCAAGCACTGGGCCGCTCCGGTGGGGCGCCCCGAGATCCAGAAGTTCTTCGGCGCCCTGCACGGGCAGCGCGCGACCAAGGGGGTGTTCATCACCACCAGCACGTTCAGTCGCGAGGCACGCGACTACGCGAACGACGTCACGCCGCGCGTAATCCTGATCGATGGCCGCGAGCTGGCCGACCTGATGATCGACTTCGGCGTCGGCGTGACGCCTCGCCAGATCTACACGCTCGCGCGCATCGACATCGACTACTTCGAGACGGACGGCGGCTCGAGCTAACAGCTCGGTACGCGCGCGGTGGGCAGGGTTGCGGACGTGTGACGTCCAGTTACCAGCCCACCTCTGGGGTTTCGGGGCGTCCCGACGCCGGTGGGCCGGGTTTCGGACGTATGTCGTCCGCGTTCCGGCCCACCGGCCTGCTCGGCCCCAGTCACCCGCCGTGCCCCCCCGCGCACGGGGTGCCGCGGGCGCACGTCGCGGCGGCGACTCAGGGCCGCAGCAGCGCCGGATCGATCCCGCCGACGCCGATCAGGCCGGGCCCGGCGTGCGTGCCGATCACGGCGCCGATCTCCGAGCAGAACACCGGGTCGGTGCCGAAGATCTCGCGGCCGCGCTCGACGAGCTCCTGCGCGCGCTCGGCGGCCTGGATGTGCTGAACCACCCAGGCGGTCGCGCCGTCGGCCTTACGGTCGCGCATGTACTCGACCATGCGCTCGAAGGCACGCTTCTCGGTGCGGACCCGCTCGATCGGGGCGACGACGTCGTCGAACGTGAGGATCGGCTTGATCTTCAGTGCGCCGCCGACCCATGCCTGCGCTGCGCCGATGCGCCCGCCGCGGCGCAGGTACTCGAGCGTGTCGAGCGCGAACCAGATCCGCGTGCTCTGGATCGCGGCGTTCGTGCGCTCGGCGACGCGTTGCACGTCGGCGCCGCCTCGCGCCGCAGCGGCGGCGGCGAGTACGATCAGCCCGAGACCGCCGCAGGCGCTGCGCGAGTTGACGACCTCGACTTGCCGCTGGCCGCCGCGCGCGGCGATCTCGCCCGCGGCCTGGCGTGCGGCCTCGCAGGTCCCGGAGATCCCGGCGCCCAGGTGCACCGAGACGATGTCGTTCCCGTCGGCGAGCAGCGGCTCGTAGATCGCGAGGAAGTCGCCGATCGACGGCTGCGAGGTCGTCGGCAGCTCACTCTCGGTGCGCAGCCCCTCGTAGAACGCGTCGTAGTCCGCCATCTCGGACTCGCGTGTCAGCGTCCCGCCGCGGTTGACGTAGAGGCTGACCTCGTGGATCCCCGCCTCCGCGAGCAGCTCGCGCGGCATGTAGTGCGTGGTGTCGGTGACGACGGCGACGGGCATCAGCGGGAGCCTACGCGACGCCGCGCGAGCGCGGACGCGCCACCGGCGGGCGGCTCCGCGGACGCGGCTGCGAGACTTCGCGCCGTGACCGTCACCCTCGTCACCGGTGCAACCGGGCTCGTCGGCTCGCACGTCACGCGGCTGCTCGTGGAGCGTGGCGACCGCGTGCGCGTCACGACGCGCGTGGGGTCGCTGACCGAGCAGCTCGAGGGCCTGGATGTCGAGATGGTGCGCGCCGACATCCTGGACCGCCAGGCGGTGCGCCGTGCGATGCGCGGCGTTTCGCGCGTCTTCCACATCGCCGGCCTGACCTCGTTGCGAGCCGGCGAGGAGTCGATGTTCCGTGTGAACGTCAGCGGCACCCGCATCGTGCTGGAGGAGGCGCTGCGCGCCGAGCCCGAGCGCGTCGTCTACACCTCGTCGGTCGCCGCGATCGGGCCCGCGCCCCGCGGCGGGACCGCCGACGAGACCCAGGTCTTCCGCGCCGGGCGCTTCAACCTGCCGTACGTGAACTCCAAGCACGAGGCCGAGAACGAGGCGCTGCGGATCGCCGCGCACGGCCTGCCGCTGGTGATCGTGAATCCCGCGCACGTGCTCGGCAAGGGCGACGTCTACCACTCGTCGACCGAACTTGTGCGGCGTTTCCTGCGCCGCCAGATCCCGGCGTATGTCGACGGGGCGCTGAACGTCGTCGACGCCGAGGACGTCGCTCGTGGGCACCTGCTCGCCGACGAGCACGGACGGCTCGGTGAGCGCTACATCCTCGGCAACCGCAACTTCACGCTCGACCGGCTGTTCGCCGATCTCGGGCGTCTGTCGGGGGTCGAGCCGCCCGCCGTGAAGCTGCCCCTTCCCGTTGCGCTGCAGCTGGCCGCGGCCGCGCAGTCCCTGCCGGGCAAGCCGGTCGCCACCGTCGCCGAGGTCCGGGCCGCCTCGCTGTGGTGGGCGTTCCGCTCGACGAAGGCCAAGCGCGAGCTGGGCTGGAAGCCCTCACACCACGAGGACACCCTCGTCGACACGATCGAGTGGTACCGCATGCGCGAGCCTTCGCTGCTCGCCGAGCCGGGGTCGCGCCAGCCGCTCGCGTTGCGCCTCGCGGGCTTCGGCGTGCGGCGGGCCACGTCCGCCGTCTCGGCGCTCACGTTCTAGCCATGGCGACGCTCTACCGCTGCCGCACGCCCACCGATCACCTGTGCCCCTGCGGGCGCGTCGCACGCGAGCTGCGCCGCCGGGGAATCGCCGCCGAGGAGGTGCGGGTCCCATGGCGGCGCTCCAGGCGGGAGGAGGTCGCCGCGCTCAGTGGCCAGGCGGTCGTGCCGCTGCTCGTCATCGACGGCGAGGCGATCTGCGATTCGCGGCGGATCGTCGAGCACCTGCGCTGGCTGGCCGGACAGGAGGAGGAGGGCACGCGCTGAGCGCGCTACGCTGCGCGTTCGGCCGGTCGCCCACTTGGCCTGGGGCGTCATCGAGCGCCCGACCGGGTCCCGCGCCGGCTCTCGGGCCGGCGGACCGCCCCGGTGGCCAGGAGTGTCACACCGCCCAGGCGAGACACACCGTCCTGGGACGTAGCAGTTCAGTGGCGACCGATGTCCGGGGGAGGCCCGGGGCCCGCCGAGTGCGGCCCCCGGGCCCCTACCCCAGCACAAGCGCCTTCAAGGCCCTCCCGCTGCGCGCCAGCTCGAGCGCCGTCCCGGCCTGCTCGAGCGCCAGCCGGTGCGTCACCAGGCCGGAGGGGTCGACGGCGCCCCCGGCGATCAGCGCGAGCGCGGCGCGCATGTCCGCCGGCCCGGCCGAGTAAGAGGCGCAGACGTCGACCTCAGCCCGGTAGAGCGCCAGCCCGTCCAGGCCGAGCGGGTCGCCGGGGTACGGTGGGGCATACAGGCACAGCGTGCCGCCGGGGGCCACCGCCGCGGAGGCCCCCTGGATCGCGTCGGGGTCCGGCGTGCAGATGAGCGCGACGTCGACCAGCTCGTTGCCGTGGCGCTCGGCGCCGAGCGCGAGCGCGCGCTCCAGGCGCTCGGGGCGCGGCTCGCGCACCCAGACCGCCTCGACCGCGCGTGCGTGGGCTGCGGCGACCGCCAGCAGGCCGCTCGTGCCGGCGCCCACGACGAGCAGCGCGTCGCCCCCACGCAGGCGCGCGCGGTCGAAGGCGCGCAGCACGCACGCCAGCGGCTCGACGAACGTCGCGCGCTCGTCGTCGAGCCCGTCCGCCGCCAGCAGCTCGGGCACGAGCGCGGCCGGCACCCGGAAGCGCTCGGCGAAGCCGCCGGGGTCGAGCCCTGAGGCGCGGAAGGCCTCGCACAACGTCTCGTGCCCGCGCCGGCAGCGCCGGCACTCGCCGCAGGGCGCGTGGTGGTGGACGATCACGCGGTCGCCCGCCTGCCATGCGCCGACCTCCGGCCCGGCCGCGACGATCTCGCCGACCAGCTCGTGGCCCAGGACCGCGGGCAGCTTCGGCGCGACCCAGGCCGCGCTGACGTCCGATCCGCAGACCCCGCAGGCCAGCAGGCGGCAGACGACGTCCGCCGGCCCGGGTTCGGGTTCCGGGCGCTCCTCGATCCGCACCCCGTCGACCGCCACCGACAGCGCGACCCTCACGCGAGCAGCTCCGCGATCCCTGCGGCGTCGGGCGCCCGCGCGATGCCGCGCTCGGTCACCAGCGCGGTGACCAGGTCGGCGGGCGTGACATCGAACGCGGGGTTGCGCACGCGCGTGCCGGAGAGCGTCAGCGCCGTCCCCGCGAGCGTGCGCACCTCGTCGGCGTCGCGCTCCTCGATCACGATCGCCGCGCCGTCGGCGAGCCCCGCGTCGATCGACGAGGTCGGGCCGGCGACGACGAACGGGATGCCCGCGGCCCGCGCGGCGAGCGCCAGCGGGTAGGTGCCGACCTTGTTCGCCACGTCGCCGTTGGCCGCCACGCGATCGCAGCCGACGAGCACCGCGTCGGCGGCGCGGCCGCGGATCAGCCCTGGTGCCGCCGCGTCGACCACGAGCTCGTGGGGGATGCCCGCGCGCGCGAGCTCCCACACCGTCAGGCGCGCCCCCTGCAGCAGCGGCCGCGTCTCGCAGACGAGCACCTCGACGCCGCCGGCGTCGTGGAGCGCCCGCGCGATCCCCAGCGCCGACCCGCGGCCGCCGGCGGCCAGCGCGCCCGTGTTGCAGTGGGTCACCACGCGCCGCGCGCCGGCCAGCAGCTCGGCGCCCGCGGCCGCGATCGCCGCGCCGGCGGCGTCCTCCTCGGCGTGGATGCGCTGCGCCTCGCCGCGTGCCGCGGCGGCCATCCGCGCCGGCCCGGCGGCGAGCGCGGCGCTTCGCACCCGGTCGACCGCCCAGGCGAGATTGACGGCCGTCGGGCGCGCGCTGCGCAGCTCCTCCGACGCCGACTCGAGCGTGCCGAGTCCCGGCAGCGCAGCGAGCTCCATCGCCAGCCCGTAGCCGGCGGCGATGCCGATCATCGGCGCGCCACGGATCGCCAGCCGGCGGATCGCGGCGGCCGTGTCGCGCGCTCCGGTCAGCTCGAGCCAGCGCTCGGCCGCGGGCAGCAGCGTCTGATCGAGCGCGTGCAGGCGCTCCCCGTCCCAGCGCAGCGCGCTCGTCGTGCCCGCGGCCATCGACGCCGATGCTACGCCCGGGCGAGTGCCGCGGCCGCGTGGGCCGATCCACTACGGTCCCGCGCGATGATCCGCCGCGCCGCCGCCGCCGTCCTGCTCGCGCTGGCGTGTGCGCCCGCCGCGCAGGCCGCCGGGCCGCCGACGATGCCGCTCGACCAGGTGCGCGCCGGGATGGACTGCACCGCGGCGTCGGTGATCCAGGGCACCGCCATCAGCACCTTCGACGCCCACGTCGACGACGTCATCGGCAATCGGGACATCCGCCAGGCGCGGATCCTGCTCACGCTCTCCGGCTCGGCGATCGACGCCACCGGCGTCGGGCCGGGGTTCTCGGGCTCGCCGGTCACCTGCGCCGCCGCCGACGGCACGCCGCAGATCATCGGCGCGATCTCCGAGACGATCGGCGCCTACGGCGGCAAGCGCGTCCTTGCGACCCCGATTCAGGCGATCCTCGGCGAGCCCGCCGATCCGCCACAGGCCGCGAGTCCCGCGCGCGCCGCGCGCCTGCATGCGCTGCTGCGCACAGCGCGGCCGATCGCCGAGCCACTGAGCATCGCCGGGCTCTCGCCCGCGATCGGCGCCGGCGTCGCGCGGGCCGCGCGGCGCGCGGGGCGCACGGTCGTCAGCGCGCCCGCCGGCCCGCGCCAGGCGCATCCCGTTGCGCCGCTGCAGCCGGGGTCGGCGATGGCCGTCAGCCTGGCCACCGGCGACGTCAGCGAGGGGGCGATCGGCACCGTCGCCTACACCGACGGCGACACCGTCTGGGCGTTCGGCCACGAGCTCGACGGCGCGGGGCGGCGCGAGCTGTTCCTGTCCGACGCCTACGTATTCGGCGTGATCGACAACCCGCTCGCAACCCAGGACTCCTCGACCTACAAGCTGGCTGCGCCGACCACGGACGTCGGCACGCTGCGCCAGGACGGGATCAGCGCCGTCGTGGGGAGCGTGGGCGCCCTGCCGCAGCATTTCCCGCTCACCCTGAACACCCGCGACCTCGACACCGGCAAGACGGCGGCGCTCCGCGTCCAGGTCGCCGACGAGCGCGCGATCGGCCTGCCGACCGGCGTCTCCGCGCTCACGACAGTCGCGCCCGAGGGCGCCGCGCAGGCCGTCTACGACGCGCTCGACGGCTCCCCGGTGAACCAGACCGACTCGCTCTGCCTGAAGATCGCGGTGCGCCAGTCGGGGCGGCCGCTCGGCTTCTGCAACCGCTACGTCGGCGGCGGTGGGGACGCCGACGCGCTGCTCGGCGGGCCGCTGGTCGGCGACGTCGTCGCGGCCACGCAGGCGCTGGACGCCTACGACGCGACCGGCCTGGACATCACTCAGGTCAGCGCCGACATCCGCGTCCAGCGCGGCCCGCAGATCGCGACGCTCGCCTCGCTGCGCGGGCCCTCGCGCGCGCGGCGCGGCTCGGACATCGGCGTGCAGGCCCGGCTCGTGGCGCCGGGCGGGGCCAGGCTCAGCCGCACGATCCGCGTGCACGTGCCGCGCGGGATGCCCGCCGGCCCGCGCGACCTCTATCTGGAGGGCACCGGCGCCGACGCCTCCTCGGGGTCGAGCAGCGCCGACACCACGACCGTCGACCTCTCGAGCTCGTTCGCGCCCGCCGATTCCGCCGACGCGCCGCGGACCGTGAAGGAGCTGGGCTCAGAGCTTTCGGCGATCCACCGCTACGACGGCGTGCGCGCGCGGTTCCTGCCGCCCGGCGCCGAGCCGCAGAGCGCGCTTCCCGGCGGTGCCGAGGGCATCGCGCAGCGGGCGCGGCGCGTCTACCGCGATCCGGCGCTGCGGATCGCGGGCACCGCGCGCCTGCAGCTCGACGTGCGGCCGTAGCCGCTCAGCCCAGGCGGTTGTCGATCTGCAACGGCGGCGCGCCGGCGGGCGCCGCCTCTGCGGGCGCCTCGGCGGGCGCGTCCGCGGGCGGCTCGACCCCGAGGATCTGGGCGAGCTCGCCGGTCTCGTAGAGCTCGCCGACGATGTCGGCCCCGCCTACGAGCTCGCCGTGAACGAACAGCTGCGGGATCGTCGGCCAGTTCGAGAGTGCCGAGAGCTCTTGGCGGATGCGCGGGTCCGGGAGGATGTCGACGGCCGCGAACGGGGCGCCCGTGGCCTGCAGCGCGGCGACGGTCCGCGCCGAGAAGCCGCACATCGGCTGCTCGGGCGTGCCCTTCATGAAGAGGATGACGTCGTTCTGGTCGATCGCCTCGGCGATCGCGTCGCGCAGCGGGTTGTCGCTCATGGGGTCTCCGTCTTGAGTGAGAGGGCGTGGATCGCGCCGCCGAGCTCGCCGGGCGCGAACAGGCCGTAGACGAGCTGGTGCTGCTGCACGCGGCTCAGCCCGCTGAAGGCGCCGGCGACCACACGGGCGCTGAAGTGCACCTCGTCGGCGGTCTCGACCTCCGCGCGCGAGCCCGGGATCCCGGCCTCGATGCGCTCCTTCAGCTGCTCGGCGGTGGGCATGCCTGCACAGGGTAGACGCTCGCTATACTTCCTGAAGCATGACGACCGAAGTCACGTTCAAGGCCAAGGGCATCACGCTCACCGAGCAGGGCGCGCAGAAGGTGCGCGAGTTCCTCGCCGCGCAGGATGCGGACGTCGCGACCGCGGGCCTGCGGGTCGGCGTCAAGGGCGGCGGCTGCTCGGGGTTCCAGTACCAGCTGGCCTTCGATGAGCAGCGCGACGGCGACATCGTCTTCGAGGACCACGGCCTGAAGCTGCTCGTCGACTCGCAGAGCCTCTCGTACGTCGACGGCTCGCAGATCGACTACGTCGACTCGCTCCAGGGCGCCGGTTTCAACGTCGTCAACCCCAACGTCGTCGCGGCCTGCGGCTGCGGCTCGTCCTTCCGCGTGAAGGACGACGACGAAGCGGTCTCGGCGCTCTAGTCGCCTCCCACGCCGAAGTCGCGCACAGGCAGCGCTCGGCGCCGCCAGAGGCCGAGCAGCGACTCATGCCACGAGGCGGCGAGCGCCTCGCTGTCGAGCACCCGGCGGATGAGCGCCGCGTCGCGGCGCCCGTCGCCATATGTCGCGTCCATCACGTCGGCGACGGTCACGCCGCCCGCGGCCTCCAGCAGCTCGAGCGTGTCGCCCGCGCCGACCTCCCCGGGCTCCAGGACGCGCAGGTACCACCCGCTGATGCCGGCACGCGCCATGAGGCCCGGGAGCGTCCGGTGGCCCCAGCGGGCCGCGAGCTTGTAGCACGGGCCGCGCGGCTGGCTGACCTGCACGACCGCGGTCCCGGCGCGCAGGACGTCGCCGATCCCGGCGGCGGCCTCGACCAGCCCGTGCGTCGAGAGGTTCTCGCCGAACGCTCCGTGGGGCAGTGCGACGCCGAGCTCGGCCTCCCAGCGTGCCCGGTGCTCGACCGGGTAGCAGCAGACCGCCTTGTCCGGGCCGCCGTGGACGGCGCGGTCCGCCTGCTCGTCGCCGGCGAGCCCGAGCGGGCCGAGCGCCACGCGGCCGGCGACCGGCGTCTTGACGATCGCGCTCGGCACCGAGCCTCCGCGCCAGGGCAGCGGCGCCGGGCGTCCGACCTGGAGCGAGACGATCTCGGCGCTCATCCGCCGGGCTCGTTGTCGAGCGAGTGCCACAGGACGCGGCACGCGGCGGTGCGGTACGGCGCCCACGGCTCGCCGAGCTCGGCGACCCTGGCAGGCTGCGGGAGCTTCTCCATCTCGTAGGCGAGTTGCACCGCGCGCCGCACGCCCAGGTCGCCGGCGGCCAGGACGTCCGGACGCCCGAGCTGGAACATCAGGAACATCTGGGCGGACCACTCGCCGATGCCCTTGACTGCGACGAGCTCGCCGATCAGCTCCTCGTCGGGAAGGGTCGCGACGTGGTCGAGGTCGAGCTCGCCGGAGAGCACGTGCTCGGCCAGCGAACGCACGTACGTCGTCTTCGCGCGCGAGAGCCCCACCGCGCTGCGCAGCGCTTCCGGGTCATCGTCGAGCACCTGGCGGGGAGTGGGCGCCGACCCGCCGTAGCGCTCAAGCACGCGGCCCCAGATCACCGCGGCGACGCGCGTCGAGAGCTGCTGGCCGACGATCGTGCGCAGCAGGGCGGCGTAGTGCTCGCCCGGGGCGCGGTCCGGCCGCGGCGCGAAGTCCGGGCTGCCGTACTGGTCGATCAGGCTGGCGAGGACCGGGTCGCACGCGCGCAGGTGCGCGAGCGCGCGCGAGGGATCGAACCCGGCCGGCATCGTCCGGCACAATAGTGGCGATGCTCGCCCGGCCCCGTCCGGCGGCGCGGCCGTCGGCGTGGCTCGGCGCGTGCGCCGCCGCCCTCGCCCTCTGCCTCCCGGCCGCGCCCGCGCAGGCGGCGGCCGGGCCGGTCGGAGCAGCGGGCGGCGCGCGCGTGTTGATCGCGTTCCTACCCGAGCCGACAGTCGTACCACCGCCTGTGCCCGTCGCCGAGCCGCCACCGGAGCCCGAGCCGGTGCTCGACCGGCTCGCGGCGCAGCGGGCGCTCTCGATCGGCCTGTCCAGCGCGACGCAGGGCACGTATGACCCCACGCAGGCGCTGCTCGACATCACGCAGGGCACGCGCGCGTCGCTCTCCGCCTACAAGCCCAAGCGACCGTTGCCGCTCGTGTTCGTGCCCGCCGGCCGCGGTGCGCTGTTCGGCGGCTGGCTCGACGTCGTGGCCCGCGCGAACGGTGCCCCCGCGGAGGTCGAGCCCGGGCTGCTCGCCGGGTCGGTCCCGGGCGGCGCGGGATACGCCGGCGTGCGCGGGCGCTCCCAGCAGGAGGCGATCGCGGCGGCCAACCGTGCCGGGCGCGTGTCGCTCGTCTCGCTCGGCCCCCCGAACACCGTCGCGCGGCGAGCACAGGCGCTCCTGCACCTGCGCCGGCTCGTCGTCGCCGGGCTGCCCACCGGCGACGAGGGCGACCGAGCCGTCGCGGAACTGGTGCGCGCGCGCGGTCCCGGCGAACTGCTGCTCGTCATGCAGACGCCGCCGCTGACCACCGGGCCCCAGCTGCTGGCGATCGGTGCACTCGGCCTCGGCGGCCCCGGGCAGCTGACGTCCGAGACGACGCACCTCGACGGGATCGTCGCCGGCATCGACGTCCTGCCGACCACGCTGGACTGGCTCGGGCTGGCGGTGCCGTCGGTCGTCAAGGGCCAGCCGATGCGCGTCGTGCCGGGGCGCGACGCCGCGGCGCTGACGACGTTGGAGCAGCGACTCCACGTCCTGCTCTCACGGCGCCTGCCGGCGCTGTGGACGGTGCTGGGGGCGTGGCTGTTCGTCCTGCTCTGCGCCATGCTGATCGCCGACCGGCGCGGGCTTCGGTGGGCGATGCGCATCGGCGCCCTGGCCGTGCTGTGGATCCCGGCGGTGCTACTCGTCACGGCGCTGCTGCGCCCGGCGCGCGGACTCGAGCTCGCGCTGATCGCGGTGCTGACGCTCGTGCTCGGGGCGCTCACCGACCGGCTCGTTGCCTGGCCCCGCGGCCCGGCCGTGCCGGCCTTCGCGGCCGTCGCGGCGTACGCCGTCGACCTCGCGTTCGGCTCACCGCTGATCATCCGCTCGCTGCTCGGCCCCAACCCGCTGTACGGGTCGCGCTTCTACGGGGTCGGCAACGAGCTCGAAGCCGCGCTGTCCTCGCTCCTGCTGATCGGCGTCGGCGCCCTGCTCATGGGCCGCGGGCGCTCGCGCGCGGCCGTCGTCGCGTTCGCCCTGGGCGGCGTCGTGCTCGGCCTGGTCATGGGCGCCGGGCGGCTCGGCGCGGACGTCGGCGGGATCATCACGATCGGGGCGGGCGCCGCGACCGCCGCGGTGCTCATGCTGCCCGGCGGGGTGACCAAGCGGGCGCTCGCGGCGGTGATCATCGCGCCGGTCGTCGGCCTGGCGGTGCTCGCCGCCCTGGACGCCGCCACCGGCGGCGACTCGCACTTCACGCGCACGGTGCTGCACGCCAACGGCTCGGGCGCCCTCTGGGACACCGTGATCCGCCGCTACGGCCTGGCGTTCCGCGCCCTGCGCCGCGGCTTCATGCCGGTCGCCACGCTGCTGGCGCTGCTGACGGTCGCGCTCGGCGCGCGTCGCCAGGCACGGTTGCTCGCGCCCGTCGGCGGGGACCCGGCGTATCGCGCCGCACTGTGGGGCCTGGCCGCGGTCGGGATCGCCGGGGCGCTGTTCAACGACTCCGGCCCGGTCCTGCTCCTGGTGGCCGTCTTCCTCGGGCTCGGCGTCGCGGTCTATCTGCGCGGCGATCCGCGCCTCGCCGGGCCTGGAACCGACGCCCCCGCCCGCTAGACTCCGATTCGATGCGCATCGCCCTGGTGTCGCCCTATTCGTGGACGTACCCGGGGGGCGTGACGCGCCATATCGAGGCCCTCGCAGAGCAGTTCCAGCAGGACGGCCACGAGGTGCGCGTCCTGGCGCCCTTCGATCCCCCCGACTCGCTGAGCGTCCGCCTGCACCGCGGCGCGGTTCCGCAGTCCCATCCCGCGCCCGAGTACCTGCAGCCGCTGGGCCGCACCGTCGGCATCCCGGCGAACGGCGCCGTGTCGAACCTCTGCCTGTTTCCGAGCAGCGTGTTCGCGATGCGCAGAGCGCTGGCGGAGGGCGGGTTCGACGTCGTGCACGTGCACGAGCCGATCGCGCCGGTCCTGAGCTGGGACGCCCTCGACTTCGACAGCGCTCCGCTCGTCGGCACATACCACACGTACGCCACCAGCCCGGTGACGCACAACCTCGGCAACGTCGCCGGCGCCGCGCGGCGGATGCATCGCCTGCACGCGCGCATCGCCGTCAGTGAAGCCGCCGCGTGGACGGCCCAGCGCTTCTACGGCGGGCGCTACCGGATCATCCCCAACGGGGTCCACCTGCCCGCCGAGTCGCCGGTCGCCGCCGAGGGCGAGGCGGGCCGCATCCGGATCGCCTTCGTCGGCCAGGCGGTCGAGCGCAAGGGCCTGCCGATGCTGCTGTCCGCGTTCGAGGGGCTGCGCGAGCACGTCGACGCCGAGTTGACCGTGGTCGGCGCGACCCCGGAGGAGGTCGAGCACATGCTGCTCGACGGCCGCGGCATCAGCGTGCTCGGCCGGGTCTCCGACGCTGAGCGCACGCGTGTGCTGCGCGAGGCCGACGTCCTCTGCGCCCCGTCGCTGGGCGGTGAGAGCTTCGGCATGGTGCTGACGGAGGCCTTCGCCCAGGGAACGCCCGTCGTCGCCAGTGACATCGCCGGCTACCGCGACGTCGTGCGCGACGGGCGCGACGGCATGCTCGTCCCGCGTGGCGACGCGCATGCGCTGGCCGAGACCCTGCGCGACCTCGCGCTGGACCCGGCGCTCCGCGCCACGATGGCGCGCGAGGCCGCCGTCCACGCCCATCGCTTCGACTGGCCGCGCGTCTCGGAGGAGATCCTCGGCGTCTACGAGGAGGCGATCGCCGCGCGCCAGCGAGTCGCCCCGGCGACGGCCTCCCAGCGCGCGGCCGCGCGCCTGGCACTGGTCGCGGCGGACGGGCGCCCGAAGGTCCTGCCGCGGCGCCTGCCGAGCATCGAGCCTGCGCCCGCCGGCGGCGGCCGTGCGCGCACCCGCGCGATCGCCCGCCGCGCTGGCCTGGGTGTCGCCGCGGCGGCGGGGCTCGTCCTCACGGCGCTCGCGCTGCAGCGCATCGGTGTCGACAAGGTCGCCGCCAGCCTGCTGCATTCGAGCCCGCCGTGGGTGATCGCCGCCGTCGGGGTGATGTGCGCCTCGATGGTGCTGCGCGCGGTCTCCTGGCACGCCATCCTGAAGGCCGCGCTCCCGGAGAGCCGGCTGTCGCGCTTCGCGGCGCTGCAGGGCACCTCGATCGGGGTGCTCATGTCGGCGACGCTCCCAGCGAGACTCGGGGAGCCGTCGCGCGCGCTAATCGTCGCGCGCCGGGCGGGACGCCCCCGCGAGACGCTGCCGACCGTCGTCGGCACGCTCGTCTCCCAGACGCTGCTCAACCTGCTCGCGCTCGCGATCCTCGCCGTGGTCGCGTTCTCGTCGGTGCACATCTTCGATGCGCACCACGGCGCGCTGTTCCTCGTGGCGATCGCGCCGCTGGTGCTGCTGCTCGCGGTCGTCACCGTGCCCGCGATCCTGCGCGCGGGCGGGACCGAGCGGTTCGGACGCCTGCACGCGATCGCGCGCCCGGTACGGCGCGCCGCCTACCAGGTGCGCCAGGGCCTTGAGGTCTTCCGCCGCCCGCGTGAGGGTGCCACGGCGATCGCCGCCCAGCTGGGAGCGTGGGCGCTCCAGGCGACGAGCTGCTACCTGCTGCTCGTCGCGATCGGCCTGCACGGCGCCGTCGGCGTCGGCGCCGCGGCCGCCGTGCTGCTCGCAGTGAACGTCACCGCGGTGCTGCCCGCCACGCCGTCGAACGTCGGCGTGTTCCAGGCAGCCTGCGTCGCCGTCCTCACCGGCGCCTACGGCGTGAGCACCGCCGACGCGCTCGGGTACGGGATCGTGCTACAGGCCGTCGAGATCGCCACGGCGGTGATCATGGGCGTCCCAGCGCTGCTGAAGGAGGGCCTCAGCTGGCGCGACGTTCGCCTGCGGGCGATGCACTCCACGCCCGTGCGGCTCGGCCCGGCGCCGGCGCGCAAGGCGCCCGCCGAGCGCCAGCTCGTCGTCGGCGACGTGTAGGAGCGCCGCCCCGGGCGGCGAATGGCTCCGCGTGGCCTGGGTCTACCTGCTGCGCTGCAGCGACGGGACGCTCTACACGGGTTGGACGGTCGACGTGTGGCGCCGCCTCGCCGCGCACGAGGCTGGTAGTGCGAGCCGCTACACGCGCAGCCGGCTGCCGGTGCGTCTCGCAGCCGCGTGGGAGGTCGCCGATCGCAGCGCGGCGATGCGCGAGGAGGCACGGATCAAGCGTCTGTCGCGGGCGCAGAAGCTCGAGCTGATCGCCGGCGCGGCCACACGCGGGTGAGCGGGCCTTGCACGCCGCGGCGCCGTGCGCTACCACGGGCGTCGTGGCCACGTTCTGCCTGATCCACGGTCAGTGGCACGACGCGTCCTGCTGGGACCCGGTCGTCGCCAGCCTGCGAGCGGCCGGCCACGAGGCGCTCGCGCCCGACATGCCGTTCGACGATCCGCGTGCCGGCTACGCACAGCGCGCCGGGCCGGCGATCGACGCGCTGAGCGGCGTCGAGGCTCCCATCGTCGTCGGCCATTCCATCGCCTCGGCCGAGGCGGCGCTGGTCGCCGCGGAGCGGCCGGTCGCGCTGCTCGTCCATATCTGCCCGCGCTTCGGCGGCTTCGCGACGCCGGCCGAGGCGCCCGCCGCCTTCCGCACGGGCTTCCCCTTCCCGCCCAGGGACGCGCTCGGGCGGACCGTCTGGGATCCGCAAGCGGCCGTCGAGGTGATGTACCGGCGGCTGCAGCGCGACACGGCGCTGGCGCTCGCCCGGCGCCTGCGGCCAGGCGCGGCCCCCGTCGGGCCGTACCCGCTCGAGCGCCACCCTGATGTCCCGGCGGCGCTCGTCTACGCGCTCGACGACGAGTTCTTCACGCCCGAGTGGGAGCGCTACGTGGCCCGCGAGCTGCTCGGCGTCGAGCCGATCGCGATTGCAGGCGGGCACTTCCCGATGGCAGAGGGCCCCGGCTCGCTCGCCGGGCTGCTCGACCGGCTCGCGTCCGATGCGAGCCCGCTGGGCTAGGCCGTCTCGCCCGCGAGGATCTCATCCGCCGGGTCCTCGTCGGGGAGGTCCGCGAACAGCGCCGGGTCGCGGTCGCTGCCGGCGATCACGTCGTCGCGGCGCTGGCGGTCGGTCTTCGGCAGGAAGCCCGACTTCATGCCGAAATACGTCGCGTCCGGATGGTGGGCGATGAGCGCCAGCGTCGACTGCTCGGGCTCGGGGGCGAACCCGTCGGTCAGCGACATCCCGATCCGCGAGAGGTCCAGCAGCCGGTCGACCTTCGCGTGCTCGGACTGCTCGGGAACAGCGGGATAGCCCCAGGAGTAGCGCCGGCCCTGGGTGCGCTCGATGCCGAGGTCGGCGCGGACCTTCGCGTGCAGCCACTCCGCCAAGCCCTCGGCGGTCTGCACGCCGAGGCCGTGCACGAACAGCTGCTCGGCGTACTCGCCGTCAGCCTCGAGCTCGGCCATCCGCTCGGTCACCTCGGAGCCGACGGTGACGGCGGTGAGCGCGACCACGTCCAGCCCGCCTGACGTCTTCGGGCGGAAGAAGTCCGACAGGCAGATCCGGTCGTGGCCGGGCTGGCGTGGGTTGACGAAGCGCACGAGCTCGGTCTTGCGGTCGTCCGGGTCGAGCACGACGAGGTCGTTCCCGTCGGCGTAGCACGGGAAGTAGCCGAGCAGCGCACGCGGGTGCAGGTAGTCCTGATCGGCCCACATGCGCTGCAGGCGGGGGCGGAAGTCGTCGCGCAGCAGCGCGGTCCACGCATCGCCCTTCACGCCGCGACCGCCCCAGTGGAGCTTGAACAACACGTGCGTATCGAGGTGGTGGTAGAGCTCGTCCATGTCGACGGGGACCTCGCGCACGCCCCACCACGGGGGGGTGGGGACCGGCACGTCGGTGCGCGCCGCCGAGCGCACGCTCGCGTCGTCGGTCGGCAGCGCGTCGGGCTCGGGGCCGCGCTCGCGCAGCGCGCGCGCGTCGCGGCGCACCTGCTCGACAAGCTCGGCGCGCCGCTCGGGGTCGACCAGAGCGTCCATCTTCGCCAGCCCCTCGAACGCGTCCTTGCAGAAGAACACGCCGGGCTCGTAGAGCTCGTCGGACTCACGGCCGAAGGGGTAGAGCGCCCGCAGGCCGAAGTCGCGGTTGATGGCCGCGCCGCCGATGAGCACCGGGTAGCGCAGCTCCTGGGCGTGGAGCTCCTGGACGCAGGCGGGCATCTGCTTGGAGGTCGAGACCAGCAGCGCGCTGAGACCGATCGCCGTGGCGTCGTGCTCCCTCGCCGCATCGAGGATCGTCCCGATCGGAACCTGCTTGCCGAGGTCGACGACCGTGTAGCCGTTGTTCGTGAGGATCGTGTTGACGAGCGACTTGCCGATGTCGTGGACGTCGCCGAAGACGGTCGCCAGCACGACCGTGCCCTTCGTGTAGCCCTCGATGCGGTCCAGGTAGCGCTCGAGCTGCGCAACGGCGCGCTTCATGACCTCGGCGCTCTGCAGCACGAACGGCAGGATCAGCTCGCCGGCGCCGAACTTGTCGCCGACCTCCTTCATCGCGGGCAGCAGCACGTCGTTGAGCGTGGGCACGGCGCCGAGCTTCTCGACAGCGCGGTCGATCCACTCCTCCACGCCCTCCTTGCGCCGGCGCAGGATGTGGAAGTGCAGCGCCTCCTCGGGCTCCATGCCCTCGGTCGGGTCGCCGGCGCCCGCGGCCTCCTCCTCGGCGCCGCGGCTCTCGAAGTGCCCGATGAAGCGCTCGAGCGCGTCTGGCGCCCGGTTGAAGACCAGGTCGTCGGCGAGCGTGCGCTCGAGCTCGCTGATCTCGCCGTACGGGGTGATGTGGTTCGGGTTGACCATGGCGAGGTCGAGCCCGGCCTCGACGCAGTGGTGCAGGAAGACGGAGTTCAGCACCGCGCGCGCCGCGGGGGAGACGCCGAAGCTCACGTTCGAGACGCCGAGCGAGGTCTTCACGCCCGGGATCTCCGCCTTGATGCGCCGGATGCCCTCGATCGTCTCGACCGCCGAGGGGCGCCACTCCTCGTCGCCGGTCGTGAGCGTGAAGGTCAGGGCGTCGAAGATCAGCAGCTCGGGGTCGAGCCCGTGCTCCTCGCAGCAGAGCTGTGTCAGGCGCCGCGCGACCTCGAGCTTGCGCTCGGCGGTCTTGGCCATGCCGTCCTCGTCGATCGTCAGGGCGATCAGCGCCGCGCCGTGCTCAAGCGCCACGGGCACCACGCGGTCGAGCTTCTCGCGGCCGGCCTCGAGGTTGATCGAGTTCACGATCGCGCGGCCCGGGATCTGCTCGAGCGCGAGCTCGATGACGTCGGGCTCGGTCGAGTCGACCTGGATCGGCGCGGGCTGCGAGAGCGAGACGCGCTTTGCGACGACCCGCATCTGCTCGGCCTCGTCCTGGCGCTCGGTCAGCGCGACGCACAGGTCGAGCACGTGCGCCCCGCCCTGCACCTGGTCCTCGGCGATCTGGATGATGCCGTCGTAGTCGTCGGAGAGCAGCAGCTCCTTGGCCTTGCGCGAGCCCTGCGAGTTGACGCGCTCGCCGACGAGCGTCGGCGCCGGATCCTGGACGAGCGGCGCGGCGGTCATCATCGAGCTCAGGCGCGGCGGCCGCGGCGCAGGCCGTGCGCCGACCGGCAGGTTGCGGCAGCGCTCCGCGATCGCCGCGATGTGCGCGGGCGTCGTCCCGCAGCAGCCCCCGACGATGCTGACGCCGTAGCGCTCGACGAACTCGCCGAGCGTCTCGGCGAGCGGGCCGGGCTGCTCGGGGAAGATCGTCTCGCCGTCCGGGCCCTGGAGCGGCAGCCCGGCGTTCGGGACGCAGTGCACGGGCACGGCGGCCCACTCGCCGAGGAAGCGGATCGCGTCGCGCATGTCCTCCGGGCCCGTCGAGCAGTTCAGGCCGATCGCGTCGACCTTCAGCGCCTCGAGCGTCGTCAGCACAGCGTCGATGTCGGTGCCCAGGAGCATCTTGCCGCCGTTGGGCAGCAGCGAGACCGAGCATTGGATGGGGACGGCGCGGCCGACCTGCCTGAAGGCGTCGCGCGCGCCGAAGATCGCGGCCTTGACCTCGAGGATGTCCTGCGCGGTCTCGATGATCAGCAGGTCGGCGCCGCCCTGGACGAGACCGCGAGCCTGCTCCTCGAACACGTCGCGCAGCTCGCGGAAGGTGATGACGCCGAGCGCGGGGTCCTCGGAGGCGGGGAGGTGCCCCGTCGGCCCGATCGATCCAGCGACGAAGCCGTGCTCGCCGACCGCGCGGCGCGCGATCTGCGCGGCCTTGACGTTGATCTCCAGGGTGTGCTCGCCCAGGCGCCACTCGTCGAGCTTCAGGCGGCTGGCCTGGAAGGTGTCGGTCTCGACGACCTCGGCGCCCGCGGCGACCATCGACGCGTGCACGCCCTCGATCACGTCGGGGCGGTTGAGCACCAGCGCCTCGTGGCACTTGCCCTGCAGCCCGCCGTAGTCCGCGCTCGTCAGGTCGAACTGTTCGAGCGTGGCGCCCATGCCGCCGTCGAACACGACGACGCGCTCCCGGACCGCGGCGAGGTAGTCACGCATGTCGGCAGCCTAGCAGCGATTCGGCAAACCTTGACACGGCCGTGTCAAGGCTGGGGAGTGGGCTGGGTTCGGGCCGCCAGGCGTCCGCGATCCGGCCCACCGCGGTCGTTCGGGCGTCCGGTCGGGGCGGTGGGCTGAGTTCAGGACGTCAGGCGTCCGCGATCCGGCCCGGTGCCGAGCTCCCCGGAGTGCGGCGGACCGCGAGGATGCGCCGGAGCTCCGCCAGCGTTGCCTCCTGCTCGTGCACCACCCGCCGCCAGGTGAGCCGCACGACCACGTAGCCCTCGGCCGCGAGCATCGCATCGCGGCGGCGGTCGGTCTCGAAGGCGCGCCGCGTCAGATGAGCGCCTGCGCCGTCGAGCTCGACCACAAGGCGTTCCCGCGACCAGAGCGCGTCGACCTCCGTCAGGCGCTCGGGCAGCGCCACCGTCGCATTCAAGCGGGGCTGGGGGATGGCGCCGGCGCGGCAGAGCGCGAGGAACCGGCGCTCGAGCTCGCGTCGTGTCGGCCCCGGGGAGGGCTGCGCCAGAAGCGCCCGGAGCCGACCGGTTCCACGCCGGCCCGGAAGTCGATCGATGGCCGCGATGACCTCGGGGACGTCGAGCACTCGGAGGACCTCCGCCTCGTGCACCGCGCGTTCGAGCCGGTCCTCGTCGAGCACGCCCGCAAGGTCGACCAGCGTGCGCGCAAGCGAGGTCACGGGGATGCCGTCGACGATGGCCGTGTCATCCGGCGCGAGGACCCGCGTCCGGTGGACGAGCACGCCGCGCGGACCGCTGCGCCCGCGCTGGGGCGTCGTGACCTCGATGGGCCCCGCGCCGGCGGGGAGCACGCCCCAGAGCGCGCCGGCGCTTCTGCCGGCCAGGCGGGCGCCCCGACCGCATGCGAGGACGGCCGCCATTCGCACGCCCGCCAACGACACGCGGTGGTGACCGACTGCGAACACGCCGCGGTGCATGCGGTGCAGGCGCCCGGCGGCCACGCGATGGCCTGCGGCGCGCGTGCTCAGGCCGAGCTCGCGCAGCTGTGCCACGGTGATGACGCCATGCTGGCGGGCGGCCAGCGCCGCGATCCGCGCGTCGAGCGGTGGGCCGGATCGCGGACGGTCCGTGTCCGCTACCCGGCCCACCGCGGCACTGGGGAGGGCCTCGGGCCGCGCTGGGCCGGATTGGCGACGGTGTGCGTCCGCGTTCCGGCCCACCGTGCCATGGGGGAGGTCCTCGGTGTGCGGTGGGCCGGCCGGTGAGCGGTCCATGTCCCCGATGCGGCCCACCGCAGCAGCGTCGCGCCGAAGGTGTTGCGCATGGGTCGCGGAGTGCCACGAAATCCGCAACCCGCGCCCACGACTTCACCCCCCAAACGACGACGACCCCGCCGCCACGAAGGGCCACGGGGCCGTCGGCACTGCGCGGCGCCTGCGCGCCGGCGCCTACTTGATGAACAGCATCTCCGAGTACTTCGGCAGCGGCCAGAGGTCGTCGGCCACGAGCTTCTCGAGCCGGTCCGCAGCCTCGCGGGTGGCGTCCATCGCCGGAATGACCTTGTCGCGCATGTACTTCGCGAGCTCCAGGCCCTCCTCGGCGGGGTGCTGTGCGTTGACCCTCTCGAGCACCTTGAGCGCTTTGATGAGCGCGTCCGCAACCGACTTGACCTCGGTCGCGGCGGCGGTCAGCCCGGCTGACTTGAGTTCGCTGATGTAGCGCACGGCCGCCGGCAGGATCATCGTCCGGGCGATCGACGCAGCGGTCTCCGCCTCGATGTTGAGCTTCGTCGAGTACTGCTCGACGGCAACCTCGAAGCGCGACTCGAGCTCACGCTCGCTCAGCACGCCGTAGCGCTCGAAGAGCTTCACCGTCGGCTTCTCGATGAGCCACGGCAGCGCGTCCGGCGTCGTGCGCAGGTTCGCGAGCCCGCGCTTGGCCGCCTCCTTGTGCCAGCCCTCGGAGTAGTTGTCTCCGGCGAACACGATCCGCCGGTGCTTCTTCCAGGCGCCCTTGACGACCTCCAGCACCGCCTCGTCGCGCTTGGTGCCCTTGGCCTGCAGCGCCTCGACCTTGTCGGTCAGCTCATCGATCGCCTGGGCGGTGATCGTGTTGAGGGTCGCGTTCACCATCCCCAGCGACATGCTCGAGCCCAGTGCGCGGAACTCGAACTTGTTGCCGGTGAAGGCGAACGGCGAGGTGCGGTTGCGATCCCCGCCGTGCAGCGGGAGCGGCGGCAGCACCGGGCTCCCCAGCCCGAGGAAGTTGCCCTTGGCGTCCTTGGCCGGCTTGCCGGAGGCGACCGCGTCGAACGCGGTCTCCAGCTCGCTTCCCAGGAAGATCGAGATGATCGCCGGGGGCGCCTCGTTGGCGCCGAGCCGGTGATCCTGCCCGACGTTCGCGACCGTCGCGCGCAGCAGCTGCTGGTGCGTGTCGACGGCGGCGATCACGGCCGCGCAGAAGAACAGGAACTGCAGGTTCTCCGCCGGCGTGTCGCCCGGGTCGAGCAGGTTCGTCCCGGTGTCGGTCCCCATCGACCAGTTGTTGTGCTTGCCCGAGCCGTTGACGCCCGCGAACGGCTTCTCGTGCAGCAGGCACACCAGGCCGTAGCGGCGCGCGACGTTCTGCATCACCTGCATCGTCAGCTGCTGGTGATCGGAGCCGACGTTCGAGTTCTCGAAGATCGGCGCGACCTCGTACTGCGCGGGCGCGACCTCGTTGTGGCGCGTCTTGACCGGCACGCCCAGGCGCCGCAGCTCCTCCTCGAAGTCGAGCATGTAGGCGAGCACGCGCTCGGGGATCGAGCCGAAGTAGTGCTCGTCCAGCTCGTGGCCCTTCGGCGGCTTGGCCCCGAAGAGCGTGCGACCGGTCGTGTAGAGGTCCGGGCGCTCGTAGTAGTACTGCTCGTCGATCAGGAAGTACTCCTGCTCGGGCCCGACCGTCGTGAACACGCGCGAGGAGGTCTTGTCGCCGAACAGCCGGAGCGCGCGCAGGGCCACGTTCGACAGCGCGTCCATCGAGCGCAGCAGCGGGATCTTCTGGTCCAGCGCCTCGCCCGTCCACGAGACGAACGCGGTCGGGATGCACAGGTACGCCCCGTTCGGGTTCTCGAGGACGAATGCCGGCGAGGTCGGGTCCCAGGCCGTGTAGCCGCGCGCCTCGAACGTCGCGCGGATGCCGCCGGTCGGGAACGACGACGCGTCCGGCTCGCCCTGGATCAGCTCCTTGCCGGAGAACTCGGCGATCGCCTTGCCCTCGCCGGTCGGGACGAAGAACGAGTCGTGCTTCTCGGCCGTGAGGTTCGTCAGCGGCTGGAACCAGTGCGTGTAGTGCGTGGCGCCCTTCTCCATCGCCCACTCGCGCATCTCCTTGGCGACGGCATCGGCGAGCGCGGTGTCGAGCGCCTCGCCCTTCTCGAGGGTCGCCTGCAGCTTGCGGTAGACCTCCTTCGGCAGGCGTGCCTTCTGGACCGCCGGGCTGAAGACGTTCTCGCCGTAGCTCGTCGCGCCCGGCTCCATCAGGTCGGTCTGGCCGGCTGAACCGCCGTTGGCGGTCCACTGGGCGGCGCTGACGTTGTGCTGTCGGGTCTTGCTGGCCATCGTGCTCTGGGTTCCTCCTGCGGGGCTCGGATCGCGGCGCCGTCGACATACATGCAACGCGCTCGCGCGCGCGGGAAGGACGTGCCGTACGGGTTCCAGGCTAGGGGCGGCGCCGACCCCGCACCTTATCCCGATGTCCAACATCGCGGATCCAGCCTTCGCCACATGGTCTTCGCCCCAGCGAGCTCCCGACCGGCGGGCGAACCCCGCGCGCCGATGTTTCGACAGCCGTCCAATGCGCCGGCGTGCGCCGGCCCACAGACTCAGCGGCGCACAATCGACGAGGAGGCTCGATGAGACGTTCGCTAGCGGTCGGCGCCGGATGCGCCGGCCTCGCAGGACTGCTGCTGCTCCCCACTGGGGCGATGGCCGACACCTACGACGCGGCCGCCGCCGGCGTGCTCCCGCAGTCGGTCGGCATCAACTCGCTGTGGGTGTTCATCGCCGCGGTCCTCGTGCTGTTCATGCAGGCCGGGTTCATGTTCCTGGAGATCGGCTTCTCCCGCGGCAAGAACGCGGGCACCGTCGTCGCCAAGGTCCTGGTCAACTTCTCGATCGCCGCGCTGCTGTACTGGGCATGCGGCTTCGCGTTCGCCTTCGGCGGCGCGCCCGGCCACGTGATCGGGGACACCGGGTTCTTCCTGCGCGACTACGGCAACCCGCTCACGGCCTTCCCGGTCATGGGCCTGTCGGACGCGACGATCGAGTCCAAGTGGCTCTTCCAGTTCGCCTTCTGCGCCGTGTCGCTGGCGATCGTCTGGGGGACGACGCTCGAGCGCATCAAGTTCGGCGTCTACGTCATCTACGCGATCGTCTTCGCGGCGCTCATCTACCCCATCTTCTCGGGCTGGGTCTTCGGCGGCGGCTGGCTGCAGGCGAACCTCGGCATGCAGGACTTCGCCGGCTCGACGGCGGTCCACCTGATCGGAGCCACCGGCGGCCTGGCGGTGCTGCTGCTGCTCGGCGCCCGACGGGGCAAGTACGGGTCCGACGGCAAGCCGCGCGCGATCCCGGGGCACAACATGCCGCTCTTCGGGCTCAGCGTCGTGATCCTGCTGATCGGCTGGTTCGGGTTCAACCCGGGGTCGACCCTCGGCGCGCTCGACGGGCGCTTCACCGAGGTCGGCCTGGTGACGCTCGTGGCGGCCGCCGCCGGCGTGCTCGGGGCCGTCTTCACGAATCGCCTGATCACGGGCACGATCGACATCGGCATGGCCGGCAACGGCATGATCGGCGCGCTCGTCGCGATCACCGCCGGGTCGGGCTACGTGGCGCCGTGGGCAGGCGTCGTCATCGGCTTCCTGGCCGGCGTGATCATCCCGTTCGGGGTCTACGCGATCGACAAGCGCCTGGACGATCCGGTCGGCGCGCTCACCGCGCACGGGCTGTGCGGCGTGTGGGGGACCCTGGCCTGCGGGCTGTTCACCCTGCCGGCGCTGGCGAAGTACAACGCGGTCGGCGACCCCGGCCTGGTGTACACCGGCTCCTTCCACCAGCTCGGCGTGCAGGCGCTCGGCGTGGTGATCGTGTTCACGTCGGTCCTCGTCTCGAGCCTGCTCGTCTTCTGGCTCGTCAAGAAGACGTACGGCCTGCGCGTGACGCCCGAGGAGGAGGACGCCGGCCTCGACATCTCCGAGCACGGCATGTACGGGTACCCGGAGCAGTTCATCCCGGCGCCCGAGCTGGTCGGCTACGGCGCGGCGCCCCAGTACGGTTCGCCGGCAGTGGCCACGGCGACCGCGAAGGAGGTCACGGCATGAAGAAGATCGAGGCGTACATCCGCCACGAGGCGTTCGAGCCGATCCGCATGGACCTGCTGGATCTGGGCTTTCCCTCGCTGACGATCAGCGAGGTGAAGGGCTCCGGCCGGCAGAAGGGGATCGTCGAGACGTACCGCGGCGCGGTGCTCACGAACTACCTGCGACCGAAGGTCAAGGTCGAGTGCGTCGTAGCCGACCGTGACGTGCAGACGATCGTCGACACGATCCTCAAGCACGGGCGCACGGGGGCCGTGGGCGACGGGAAGGTGTTCGTCCTCCCGGTCGAGGAGGCCTGGCGCGTGCGCACCGGCGAGTCCGGTGAGGACGTGCTGCAGGCCCACCCGGACGCGGCGGCCACCGCCGCGTAGCAGGGGTTCAGGTGAGCGGGGCGGCGGAATCCGAGCGTGGGTCCGCCGCTCCGCGGTCGCCTGCGGGCGACCGGCGGCGCGATCTCGTCACGCGGCTGCGCGAGGTGCACCTGCGTATGGTCGACGCCGTCCTGGGCGGCGAGGGCCTGGAGCGGGTGGCGGCGCTGGCGGCCGACGCCGCCGGCGCGCCCGTCGTGATCGTCGTTCCGCGTCTGGGCGCGGCGGTTGCGGGTCCTGCGCCCGAGTCCGTCGACGAGCGCGCACTCGGCGCGCTGCGCCGCTACGTGGCCGACCGGGTGCGCGACCGGCCGGCCCCCGTTCCGGTGGAGGTCGTGGCCGAGGCGCCGATCGCCACCGGCGACGAGCTGCTCGGGTCGGTGCTGCTCGTTCGCGGCAGGGGCGAGCACGACCCTGACGCCGCAGAGTTCCTCCACACCGCGGCGATGACCTGCCTCACCGAGGTCGCCGTCGAGGAGGCGCGCGAGGAGGTCGAGGAGAACCTGCGCGGCTCCTTCCTCGAGGACCTGCGCGCGCGGCCCGACCTCGACCCGCGCGAGGTCGTGCGACGCGCGGGACGCCTGGGCTGCGACCTCTCGCGCGGCGTCGTCGTCCTGTGCGCGGAGCTGGCGACCGAGCGCCCGCGCCACGTCGTCGCGACGATCGCCGGCGACCATCCCGGTGCGCTGGCCCAGCATATGGGGGGCGCGGGCGAGGCCTCGCGCGTGTACGCGCTGCTGCCGGCGGTCGGCGCCGACGACGCCCCGGAGCAGACGCTCGCGCGCGCACGCGCGCTCGCCGAGCGACTCGGTCGGCACGGCACCGTCGGGCTCTCGAGCTTCTACGTCGATCCGGCCGAGCTCGGGCGTGCCATCGAGGAGGCCGAACTCGTGCTCGACGTCCTGCGCCGCGGCGAGGGCGCGCCGACGAACGGCGCGCTGCGGGAGATCGGCAGCGGCACCTACCGCCTGCTGTTCCGCGTGCTCGCCTCGCACCCCGAGGAGGTGCGCTCGTTCTACGAGGACACCGTGGCGCCGCTCGTGCGCTACGACGACCAGTACCACACCGACCTCGTCGGGACGCTCGAGGCCTATTTCGAGCAGAACTGCAACATGAACGCCACCGCCGCGGCGATCTACGCCCATCGCCACACGGTCGCCTACCGGCTGGACCGCGTGCGCGAGCTCACAGGCCTGGACCCCACGCAGTCCGAGGACCGCGAGCGGCTGGGTCTGGGGCTCAAGGCATACCGCATCATCGCCCCTCGGCTGCCTCGCTGAGGGACCGTGCGCGGCGCCGGATCGCCACCTGCGGCATGCCCGGTACGGGAGTACACGGGCATGGCCGCCGTGCGGCGCCCGGCATCCACGCACGGCGCCTCAGCGCGCCAGCCGGATGGGGTGGGGGGCTTGTGACTCGCGGCGTTCGGGCGGGCCCGCGGCCTCGGTCGCGTCGGGTGGGCTGAGTTTCGGCCGATGGG
>Ga0335070_10000298_pt1 | contig 58038 bp, 55 predicted proteins | sample Lox_Sample_13_FD_206722 | JGI IMG/M metagenome (GOLD analysis project Ga0335070, IMG submission 206722) | Soil microbial communities from Loxahatchee National Wildlife Refuge, Florida, United States - Lox_Sample_1.3 | ecosystem: Environmental > Terrestrial > Soil > Wetlands | place: USA...
TTCACCCGCAAGCCGCCACAGCCACCACAGCTGCCCACCGGCTCCTGGATCAACCCACCCCACCAGCCAGAGGAGACCACTCACTAAATGCCGCTCGACAGTGCCTCATTCAGGTTGACAGCTTCCGCCGGCGTCGCCTTGCTGTCCTACGGCGCTCGGGCCTTATGACCTCCGCAACGGCTATGTACATTCGCTGCAGACTGCTATTTCGCCTCCAGCCGGTGCCCTCTTGTGACGAACACGCCAAGAGCGTACGCCGCGTCGCGCATCTGGAAGGCTTTGGCCTCGGCTTGCCACTGCGCGGTCACCCGGGTGATCGCCGACGCCGAAAGGCCCGCACCCGAGCCCAGGAACTGCTCCAGCGCCGCACCGAAGTCGCTGGTCGACAGGCCGTGCAGATACAGCAGCCGCAGCACCTCGGTCATCTGTGGCGACTTGCGTGCCCACGCCGGCACCATGGCAAGGGGTGCTGCAGTACAAGCTCGAGTCCATCGACGGAGTCAAACAAAGGCTCGCGTAGGTGCCGTTTCCACGCACTCCGCGGCATGAATCGCGGTTGGTGACTTCACCGGAGACGGCAGGCTTGGTTTAGCAACTACCGGCTACCACACGATCGGCTACTACGTGGCACCCAATCCTGAAATTAGGGTGTTACGCAACCAATATGGTAATCCGTTAGCCCTCCCGCCGCCGCGATCCAACAGGTTACTGACCCATCAGACGGTAGTTTATCGTGTTGTGCCACAACATGATGAAGAAAACGCAATCGTCTACTGGTGCAGGATCGACCTGGAGGGAAAATTCTGGTTGGGCGGATGTGCGAACCCCTGGTCAACAGATGGCCGCACATCGGCGCCACCTCTCGAGTGCGATTGCAACCACGAAGGGACAGCAATGGTCGACCAGTTGCTGCGGTGGGCAGACCTACAGGCCGATCGCCGGTGGGACACGCTAGTCGTTGGAAACGGTCTCAGCATCAACATATGGAGTGACTTCGCATACACCCGCCTGTTCGAGAAGGCAGACCTAAAACATTCTGCGCGCCAACTGTTTTCCGACTTTGCGACGGAGAATTTCGAGACGGTGCTCCAGGCGCTCTGGCACGCCGAAAGGACGCTGACGGCGTTGGGGCGACGGACCGCTGCAGTCACGGCACTCTACGACCACGTGCAGTCCGCGCTATTTCAGGCGGTGCATCAAGTTCATGTGCCGTGGAGACGCATCGATCGATCCTCGCTCACACGGATTTACAAGGCCATGAAGTTGTACCGGCATGTATTCACCTTGAACTACGACCTATTGACCTACTGGGCGGCTATGGAGAGCGGCGCAACCTCGGCTATTCGGGACTTCTTCTGGTCGCATCACAACACCTTCGACATCAAAGACGCCACACTAGAGCCGGACAATACCGGCCTGCTCTACCTACATGGCGGTCTGCACCTTTGGCACGACTCGAAAACTGGTCTGACCGGGAAGTGGACCAAGCGCTCCGGAGGCACACTGCTCGCGAGCCTAGAGACCAACTTCAAATCGATTCCCAGTCGCCGGCCGCTGTTCGTCAGCGAAGGCACCTCGGCGCAAAAGATGGCGGTGATTCGACGATCCGACTACCTCACGTATGCGCTCCAGACATTGTCCGATAACACATCTGACACCGTAATATTCGGCGCCAGCTTCGGAACGCAAGACAAACACATTGTCACAGCGATCGCTTCAGGTCCACGGCGACACATCGCGATCTCAATACGTCCAGGAACTCCGGCTCAGAATGACGCCGCGATGGCCAAGTACCGGTCCAATCTTCCCCAACACGAGCTGGTGTTCTTCGACAGCACTTCTCACCCATTGGGAGACCCATCGTTGACCATCCGCTAACCACCCGCGTTTTCGTAGTAAGCAGCGGCCGGGGGCGTTGACGGTATATGAAGCCAATCAGGATGCCCGAGCGCAACGTGGCGGAGTGGTTTACACACAACGGTCGGTCAACGACAATGACCGCGAACCGCCGGCGATAGGGGAGTCATGGAGTTTCGTCGACCCGACATGCTGATCCCGGTCGAGCCCAGGTCGGATTGGTTCATGACTTCTGTCGGTTGCTGGTCGCGGCAATGGAGATCACTGACACCAACGTGCCAGTGATAGTCCACCCCCCGATGGGGGTTTTGGTGTCGGTCACGGTGCTCTGGTAGGCGTGGGTGCCGTCGGGGCTGATCACGACACCGGCCTGCCACTCTGTCGAGAATGTTCGGCCGGGCGGTTCGTAGGGTGGTCTCCCAGCTATGGGCGGCAGGGTGGTGACAGTGTTGTCGGCGCTGATCACTGACACCAAGGTGCCGCTGTAGTGGTCAGTGACGCTGTCGAGCAGGGCAGTGGTCTGGAAGACCTGGTCGCCGTCGGGGCTGACCACGACACCGCCAGTCGCGTCGCCGTCGAGGGACAAGGTGGTGAAAGTGTTGTCGGGGCTGATCACCAACACCAAGGTCTCAGTGGCGGTTTGGATGGTTTGGTAGGCGCGCATGCAGTCGGGGCTGACCACGACACCGCCAGTCGCATCGCCGTCGAGGGGCAGGGTGGTCACAACGTTGTCTGGTTCGATTACCAATACCGAGGTGCCGGTGGGGGTGGGCCACCGGTCCGTGTCGAAGTCGAAGGTCTCGATGGTCAGGTAGGCTCGGGTGCCGTCGGGGCTGACCACGAGAGCGTCGAGCGGACGGCCCTCGATCGGCGGCAACGTGGTGATGGTGTTGTCGGCGTGGATCAGCGACACCGAGGTCTGATAGACGCCACTCCCAGTGTCGGTGGTTTGATAGGCGCGGGTGCCGTCGGGGCTGACCACGACAGCGTTGAGCGGACGGCCCTCGATCGGCGCCAACGTGGTGATGGTGTTGTCGGCGTGGATCAGCGACACCGAGGTCTGATGGACGCCACTCGCGGTCTCAATTTCGGTGGTTTGGTAGGCGCGGGTGCCGTCGGGGCTGACCACGACACCACCGCCGAGCGGGCTGCCCTCGATCGGCGGCAGCGTGGTGATGGTGTTGTCGGCGTGGATCAGCGACACCGAGGTCTGATGGACGCCGCTCGCGGTCTCAATTTCGGTGGTTTGGTAGGCGCGGGTGCCGTCGGGGCAGACCACGACACCGCTAGCCGGGCTGCCCTCGATGGGTGGCAGGGTTGTGAGGGTTTTCTCCAAGTCGATGACTGACACGTGGGTGCTGTGGTTGACGGCGTCCACCACTTCACTGGTGTAGTAGGCGCGGGTGGCGTCGGGGCTGATCACGATGTGGCTGGCCAGTGTCCCCCTGATGGGCGGTAGGGTCGTTACTGTGTTGTCCGGGTGGATCACCGACACCCAGCTCTGGTCAGGCCCAGCGGCTTCAGGTATGGGCCACAGGTCTCCTAGACCGTCTACTTGGACAAAGACTGGCACGGTGATCTGGTAGGCGCGGTAGCTATCAGGGCTGATCACGACACCGCCGAACGCAGCGCCGTCAATGGACGAAAGGGTGGTGACGGGGTAGTCAGCCAAGATCATCGCCACCAAGATTCCTGCAGCGTGGGTGCAGGTACAATCGCTACGTGGGCGTCGCCACTGGTGGTCCGGCAGGATGAAGCCTGCGGCACTTGCATGAGTCCTCCCCATGTGAGTGATACCACCAGCCCGGCGGCTACGCCAGATTCCGACGCCATCTTTCCCTCCTGGTCCACCGTTGTCGCTCCGACTCGATCGTTGCCCTTCACGTTGTATACAACAGGTGTTATACACCGCGCGCATGCTGCTGCTGCGCCGGTGGACCGAGGACGATTCCACTAGCAGCGCCACTGCGGTCAGCAACACCACAGGCGGCGACGCTCACGTCGCCTACATGTTCATCGACACAGTCAGCCGCTGCCCGACGACGGCACCGAGTACCAATGTGAGAGTCCAAGCTCGCTAGAGGCCGGAGCGACCCTGTTCCCCAAGCGTTGCGGTGTCCCGGCCTCAACATCATCCAAGATCGGCCCGCCAAGTGTGGCTGGGCACCGACGACCATGGTCATCCGGTAACGATGATCTTTGATTTTTGCCGGTTGACCGGCTTGTAATCATGACCCAACCGTTCGCCGGAGCGTGCAGCGCGCAGTTCGCTCATGATTGATTTCCGCTGCGCGCACAGACTTTCGTCAGAGATTCGATTTCGGTGATCATGACCAGAGTTGACCACGCATCACCGACCTGTTGCGAAACCCCGGTAAACGCGTTCACGCTGCACCGGCGATATCGCTCCCCTTCGCGGCACCGCATCCGCCTGGACAGCGCACTGCGGCTGGCTGGCCCGCGGACGGCCGGGAAGCGTTTTTACGGCGCTGAACTGCTACGGCAGCGCGCCCAGCTCCATCTAAAGCCCATACAGCGCCAAGTACTGCCTCATCGCTCGGACGTTGCGGGGATCCATGTAGGAAATTTCATCGGCGCTTACCACCCACGGCAGGGGCGACCTTGCGCTTGTAGCAAGAATCCAGGGCCGTCAGCGTGGGATTCGTCGTTGCGTATCAGGTAATACCCGACGGCGGTACCAACGACATTCGGCTTGTTCAGCAGATGGAAATGGTAGGTGTCGCGGGCACGGAGCAAATCCGTGAGGCTCAGCTGGCCGTATTCGTAATGCAGTGCGAGCGGATCCCTTCCATAGGAAGCCATAGTCATCGCCCGAGCTCTTGCCAGGCGGCTGTGACGCGCTCTCGTAGAGCCGACTCGTCCGCGGTTTCAGGCGGTCGTGTGAGAAGGTCGTGGGTAGCTGCCTCGATCCGGGCGGCTTCCTCATGGTCACCTAACTTGCGTAGTTTCGTCTCGACGAAACCGGCTTCGATCGCCAACTTCACCCGTGCCACCCCGTCACGCGTAGGAAACCTTTCGGCCGCTAGGCCCGGGTCGGCTTCGTGATCCGGTCCGACGGCGCGTAAGCGGGCAACGGCGCTCGTCACGTACAGACCGAAGACCTCGAGCCGCGCAAGCTCGTAGGCCTGCGCGACGGTGATGCCGCCTGCCCACAGCACCTTGACACCTCGGTCGCGGGCGTACTGGTCGAGCTTGTGGATCGCATCGAGGGTGAAAATGCCCGCCGAGTCATTCGGATCCGTCTTTAGCAGGTGTCGGCCTTCGCTCTTGAGCACGGTATCGATGAGCACAACTTGAACACCGTTGGCGGCGACCATGTCCAGCCATACCATCGCCGCTTCCCGAGCTCGGCGACGGGGGAAGACCTGCCCCTCGGTGATGGTGTCGATGTCCACGTAGAACGCGGGCGCCGCCGTCCAATCACCCAACCATCGCTGGATCGACTCGATGACCTGCGCACTCTCGTCGAGCGTGAGGGGAAAGAGCGCGTACTTGCCCAGCTCCAACCCCATCCGACGCGCTGTCGCAAGGCCCGTCCATATGAGCCGAGCCACGCTCTGACAGTCGACACGGTTCCTGGTGGTTACCTGGACGCCGGCTGCGTCCGCCACGTCGAAGATGCGGGCTGCCTGTGTGGGGTTGAAGTAGTTCAGCAGCCCCGGAAGCGACAACATTTCATCGGCTGCCTCCCGCGTGGTGCCCTGAACGGCGAGCTGGTTGAGTCCAGCGTCAGCGGCGAAGGCGATCGCCTCAAGCGTGTCACGCACCCCGGCGGAACCCTTCCGCACGGCTTGGACGAGGACGAGGGAATGCGTTTCTGGATGCTGGATCTCGCCCCTGAGGGCACGTATCAGCGCCTGCCGCTCGTCCGGCGCGACCTGCGAACGAAATCGGACATACACGGTTGTGGGCCGCGGACGTCCATCGGGCGTGTTGAGGAAGGGGGCGAGACGCTTGCGGAGCGATTCGATGGCCGTTTGCTTCATGTCGTCAAGCGGAGCCGGATTGACCCATATATCGGCGGCATGTCCGTAGAAACGCAGGTTTACCCGCGAACCGATGTTGGTTGACGTAAGGATGCGGCCGACGCATTCGAGCCTGATCTCCCGGTACTCGTCGGGCCCGCTCGGGAGTTCGCCGATGGAGCCAAGCCGCTCAGCATCGTGAGCGACACCGACCTCTAGCGGGTCAGTAAGAGCGAGCGCAACAACTTTCGGTGAGGCGAGCGCAGCCTCACGGATTGAGGCCGCGGCATCTGGCTCACCGCTCACACCGAGGTAGGGTCCGAAGCGGTCATGGTTGTAGTCGCGCAGTGACAGTGAAGCCAGTTCTGGCTGGCCGCCCAGTTCGTCGAATGCCTTGGCAGCGCGTTTCCGCAGCTTTGCGAGTTGCTGGGCGGCTGCACCACTTCGCGCTGCGTCCTCGTAGCGATGGAAGTCCTCGCGGTAGCGGTGGAAGTCGGCACGCAGCGCAGCACAACGAGCCTCGCGATTTTGATCGTTCGTCACCGCACACCCCTTATCGATGTGGGAAGGCTTGGAGCTGGTTGACCCCAAGTGGCTTGAGCGACAAGACCTTTAGTTGGCTCATCAGCCCACTCCGTGCTCCGGCGGAGCTGCGTTCCATAGGGCGATCTCGGGGCGCCCACGGTGGATGCGAACCAAGTTCAGGCGCGCCGGCTCCAGCCCGAAGATGGCGCCCCGCGTGGGCTCAAGCCCGAGGAGCAGTGCCGTCAAGATCCGGATCGCGTGGCTGTGGCTGAAGACGAGTATTCGGCCCTGTCCGCGGCGCAGGCGGTCGACGACGGGAGCGAGCCGCCTGGCCACGTCGGCGGCGTCTTCACCGTTGGGGCATCCATCGCGCCAGAAGTCCCACCCGGAATGGTCGTGAAGGATCTCTTCGGTCGTTTTGCCTTCCAGGTCGCCGTAATCACACTCGTGCAGCGGTTCAACGATTTCCGGGGAAGGAAAGCCGGCAAGGCTGGCTGTGCGCCTGGCCCGGCTGAGATTACTGGCCAGAACTGTTGTCCATGGCACCCGGGAGAGCACTGGCTGTAGGCGTGCCGCTACCAGCTCGCCGTTCTGCGTTAATGGTGCATCGGTGACGCCGTTGTACCTACGCGCCGCGCTATAGGGAGTTTCGCCGTGGCGGATGAGACATATGAATGGCGGCTCGCAGCCGGTCAGTTCGTTCATGCTGGCGGTCGAGCCGCGAAGATCCGAAGGTACTCCGCTACCCAGGTCGTGAATTCAGCGGTGCGTTCGAGGCGCCGTCCCAAGTCTGCAGAAGTTGCCGGGGTGCCTTTCGTAGCGCCGGTGCTGTGCCCGGCGGGTGATTCGTGAAATTGGCCATCCGTGTCCTGCCGAGCAACGACATTGGGCGCGACCAACTCCAGAATTTTCCAATAACGCGTATCTGATGTGGCGTGTGCGAGTAGACCGGCGGCCCAGCCGGACTTCCCGTTTGCGATCGTTCCGTCAAGAAGCTCGGGGCTGCGCTCAACGAAGTCAAAATAGGTTTGCGCTGCCCGCAGGTGTCGTGCGTCGCCACTTACTTGGTACAGCTCGCACAGGAACGAGCTTGGGAAGGCGGCAAACCACAGCTTTTTATCGCGGGCGGCCAAGTCGTATCGGTAATATGTGTGCTCCGACGGATCAGGCGTCGCAACCGGCTTGAAATTTTCATCGAAGCTCAAATCAAGCCCCGTCTCGAACTCATGTTGGTGGTCCAGCGCGCCAAGTAGAAAGGCTCCCGCCTGAAGCGCCCGATCGCGATGGCCGACTATAAGGAACGCGCGCCCACAGCTAGCTGCGGTAGCTAAGTCATATCGTGGCGGACCGGACCATCGCTGCGGTCCCGTAAGGATGCCACCGTGCACGTCGCTCTGATCCTGCCCGAGCCGTTGGCATATCCGCTCAGCCAGCTCCCAATCGTGGAGGAACCACGCCCCGAGCGCCACCCATCCATCCATGTAGTTCGCCAGGTTTCGCCCCATGCGCGTGATGGAGGTTTTCGCTGTGCCGCCTTCGGAGGACAATTCCCCACCCGGCCCTACCAGACAACCATGAACGTGGGAAAGCGAACGCATACCGGCCTCGATGCGCCCACACGTGGCGAATGCAAGCAATGACTTGTAATAGGCACTTAGTTCCTGCCTAGCGCCGCGAAAGCTACCGTCCTCAGCCGCTTGACCTTCGACCCAAGCAATTCCCCGCTTGACCGATTCCCTTAGTTGGCTAGCAAGTGCATCATCCATTGCGGCCCCTGTCGTCGCACACTAAATCATGCGCTTCATCATCGATCAGCACTACCGGAATGGCCAAAATTCCCATATTCCGTTTCGTTGGCCTAACCACCGGACCGCTAGTGGCAGCACATCGACCGCCCGGCCAACGCAAAGGACACATCGCCGCCGTGCAGGGCGACGCCGCGCAGATCACAGGCAAGGGTGATTTAGGGCGACATGCCGCCATCCTCAGCAATGATGCGCGACAAAGTTCTAGCGTTATTCGCTGCGGCGCGCAGCAACAGGGCACCTATCGTGGAAGAAAGCCGCGCCGGCTGGATGAGCGACTACAACAGGATTAGGCATGACTTTGACAACGCGGCGGCAGCATTCGCATTCGACTGTCCCGCGATGACGCCCTCGTAGCGGGGAGATCCTAAGACCCGGATCGCCCGTATCGATCGGCCGTAACGCCGGGGCGCGGGCATCGACAGCCTTCGGGAGAAAATTCATCTGCTTCAAGAATGAAACCGCAGCTTTCCCGGTCTGTCGCGTGTGATACTAACTGGGTTCACGAAACCGAGGGGGAAACGCAATGGCCGCGCACGCGCTTCAGCATCTCGTTTTCGTCCGGCGACGCGCGACGTCAAGTTCCGGGGGTTGAGCGTTCGAGGCTCGCCCTACTGACCAAAGGGAGACCGTGATGGCGAAGCTTGGTGCTCCAAACTTGCTCCGCGACGCCCGAGTTTATCTGTCGGGACCTATGGACTTCGTGGCCTCACGCGAAGTCGAGAAGAGGTTCGGCTGGCGCAACCGTGTCGGCAATTTCCTCCGTGAATTCGGTGTCACGGTTTTCGATCCGTGGTTCAAGCCGCAGATCCGCGGCATCCATGAGTATGGCCGGGAGGACGAGACGACCGCCAAGGTCCGAAACAAGTGGACTTTCGAGCCTTCGGAGGCGGGAGCGGAGGCGCGAGCGGACTGCGCCGAGCACTTTTGGCCCGCCATGCATCTGGACCTGCGCATGGTAGATGTCAGCGATTTCGTCGTCGCCTACGTTCCGACCAACGTCTACAGCGTCGGCACGCCGCACGAGATTATCCAGTGCCGTCAGCAGCGCAAGCCAGTGCTGTTCGTCAGCCCGCCAATTTCATTCCCGAGCCTCGGCAAGCTTGAAGAGCATCTCCAAGCCCGCGGCGACAAGGAAGGCGCGGAGCTTCTCAACAGCCTTACGACCGAGGTGCCCATCAAGGAGAATTCGACAGGGTCGCCGAGCCTGTGGTACATGCCGCTGATCGGCGGCGAACACTTCTTCGATGGTTTCGGATTCGCCCAATACCAGACTTTGTTCAACTGGGAGCGGATCGATCTCGACGAGCGCGAAGAGGCACATCCGCCGAAAAAGCCGCTCCTGCCTTTCGTGGAGAGTCTGAATAGCAAGCTGCCGCCGAAATGGGACTGGCACAAGAACGAGTTCGGTCAAAATGACGATTGGCTGCTGTGGCAACTCGATGGCGGCACCGACGAAGGCGGGCAAGTGAGCGATGTCTACGGAGGGCTGAGAGGGACGCGTTCCTGAAGGAGGTGCTAGATGCGCAAGTACGAGCGGTGCGGTCCGCTTTCTGTCCACGCCATCGCTGGCGCGTATGTGGTACTACTCGGAATCGACATGGAGGAAGCAGCCACCGACGGATTGCTCGGTTTCGCGATCGAACGTGTCGAGCACAGGCGGTTCAGGGATCGTCGGAAGTGGCTAGAGGCATCTAAGGTCTTCCCTAATGTCGATGTCCCCGCCAAACCGGGCCTGGTATCCACTGAGCAGCATCCGATCCAGGGGTTTTTCTGGGGCGATTACACGACGCATTACGGGCATGACTACACCTACCGTGTCGTCGCTATGAAAGGCGCGCCCGGGGCGCTTCAGCCGAGCGAATCTGTCGAGGTGCGCATCGCCACCGAGAAGGAAGATAAGGGCACGCACGCGGTCTATTTCAACCGGGGCGTCGCCGGGTCGCAAGCCTACGCCAAGCGGTTCGGCAACCAAAAGCCCAGCGAGGTGCCCGACAGGGAAGCCTACCAATGGCTGTCCCGTGGGCTGTTTCGCGCCATGCTGCGCTTTATCTGGCAAGCCAACGGACCCGATTGGGGGTTGCGCGTCGCAGCCTACGAATTCCAGCAGGGTGCCGTTCTCGACGCCCTCAAGCGCGCATCCGAGCGGGGCGCTGACGTCAAAATCGTCTTCGACGCACGCGTCAAGGAGGGCGGCCCGGCGGATGCAAACTGGGAGGCGATCCGCAACGCCGGCATCGAGCACCTCGTCATCCCGCGTACAGCGAGCCCCAGCGCTATATCTCACAATAAGTTCATCGTTCTGCTCCACAAGGGCGAACAGGCCGAGCCGGTCGAGGTGTGGACGGGGTCCACCAACTTCACCGACGGCGGCATCTTTGGCCATTCCAACTGCGGACACGTGGTCCGCGACCCAGCTGTGGCAGGTGCCTACTTCGACTACTGGAACGAACTCGTCGCCGATCCCACGATGGCAGAGCTGCGACCCCAGACCGAGAGAATTTCTCCGACGCCCGCGCACCCACCACCCAAAGGGACTTCCGCGGTATTTAGCCCGCGGAAAACACTTGAGATCCTTCAGTGGTACGCCGACCGGATGGACGCGGCGAAAAGCGCCGTGTTCTTGACCGCAGCGTTCGGCGTGAACGATCTGTTCGAGGATGTGTTGAAGCAGCAAAAGCCTTATCTGCGTTACGTTCTCCTCGAAAGAAAGGATCAAGACACGCAGCAGCTGAAAAGCAACATTCTCAATCGGATCGTCGCCGGGAACATCCTCGAGCCGAACGAGTTCGAGCGCTGGCTCGAGGAGCAGCTCACGGGGCTCAACGTGCATGTCAGATACATCCATACGAAATACATGCTGATCGATCCTCTCGGTTCCGACCCTCTCGTGATCACCGGCTCAGCCAATTTCAGTAACGCCTCCACGCAAAACAACGACGAGAACATGCTGCTGATTCGCGGTGATCCGCGCGTCGCCGACCTGTATCTCACAGAGTTCATGCGGCTCTTCATCCATTTCCAATTCCGGGATCTAGCCCAGGCAGGCGCCGCAAGGGGTGTCGAGCGCCTCCGCTTGTTGCGGGCCCGAACACGCACCGCGACCCGCCGCGTCCGCCAGCGCTTATCCCGGGCACCCGCCGCAACCCACGGCGGCCGCCACTCGTTGCCGGCGACGGACGAGCCGGCCGCGGCTCGCCCCAACCGCGAGCGCTCGTTCCTGGCGACGAACGATAAGTGGAAAGACCACTACTACGTCGCGGGCACGCCGAAGTTCCTGGAGCGGCGCTACTTCGCGGGCCCGTGAAAAAGGGGAGCACGGATGGCCGGTCATCGAGACATCCGACCAACGCCCACCTCGTTGCGGTCACCTTGACTAGCACCTATCAGGTGACGAGTGGCCAGGCAGGGCCTTCCCGTCGCGCTGGGAGGCAAGAATCGTCGTGCCACCAGTTTGCCAAAACTGAGTTGAAATCTCCGCCCGCTGACTACAATAAATGCTCGTCCTCGACACGGATTGGCGTAGCGCGACGCAGCTAGCGGTACCGGCGTCGTGGCGGAGGTGTTTACGGCAATCCGTTCAAGATGAGCCCGTGAGGGAGTCAGAGATGGCGGAACCCGATGCTGATTTCGTAGAAGAATTCTTCTCCAACCCAGCAATTTCGTATACGACTCAGCCTGATCTCAAACTGCTCTTCGACACTTTGGCTAACACCGATAAGCGGTTCACTATCTTTGTAGGCGCCGGCATCTCGCTGGACGGTGGCCTTCCGTTATGGCCAAAGCTTGTTGATAACATCGTCGAGCAAATCTCCGATGAGAAATGGCGGCGTGAGGCCCGGCTTGATGAGAACGATCTGATACGTAAGGCCGAGTACGTCGTTCGGTTGGCACGAGAATCCACCGCCTCTCCTCCGCGGGTAGTTGTCCTCAACGCTTTGTACCGTAAGAGTTCTGGGAATCTCGAAGACAATCGGAATCCGGAGCCCGGTCGCCTGGCCGACGCGATAGCCAGATTATGCATATCACTTGGCGATAGAGCTGACATCGTGACCACAAATTTCGACGTGTTGCTTGAGTCGGCACTTCAGAAATACACAGGAATTGAACAGACTCCAGTACCATTCCGCAAAGGAATCGACGATAAAGAGTGGGCAGGGGGCAAAGGAGTTCTCCATCTCCATGGAATACTTATTCCAAACGAGGATCCTTTAGGGAACGTCATCCTCACGGAGAACGATTTCCTGCAGCATGGACCGCAAATCAAATCATTCATGTTAGACCGAATCAAAAAGACGAACATGCTATTTGTAGGTGTCAGCATGACCGACCCCAACCTGGTGGCACCACTGTGGGAGTTCGCGAATCCCGAGGCCGAAGCGAATGAAGCGCGTGACCGGGAAAACGGACGAGCGTCATTGCCAAGCCATTGCTTCATGCTATCCGTGGCGGCGCCGAATCCTAAGTCGTCGGCAAACGCAGCGACGGCCAACGAGGCCGCCCAACGAGCATTGGAGTCGCGGACGTTCGCCATTAAGCGGACAAGCTATCTTCGAAGACTTCTTGGCGTGAAGACCATCTTCTTCAAGTCATACGGGGAACAAATCCAGGCGATCTACGAGGCCTCACTGGCGCTCCGCGACTACGAAACGTACAAGTCAGGCGACGCGGCGACGTCTACTCGGTATGGATTCCGCCTCATGCGCGCGTTAAATGAGAGCTACAAGAACATTGGATGCGCCGATGATGAGGAGATGCCAGTAGGCGATCACGCCGACACTCTAAGTGATCGCCTACACAACTACCTGACTGACCCGAATAGCTTGATCTATCAGATCATCGACCAAGCTCGAAGTCGCACACAGGGCGCTGCACTTAGCTACCAGTTCGCGGGATACCAATCTCAATTCGACGCGGAGCGGTTTGGCCTGTTTCTCTGGCTCCTTTTGAGAACTCGGGGACGCGCTGACTCATATGAACTACGACTTGTTGGATCCTCTGTATACCGACATCGTGAAGGGTGGTCTCTCGACAGAGCGGCCGACATCTCCCCAACGTCAAGGTTTCCGGCTGGCCGCGCAGCGTTTCGCGGCCAAGCCGTTATCGATGACTTCCCCGTTAACGCAACTAAGCAACTATGGGGTTCGGCGTGGGCGGTGCCGTTCAGCTTCTATCTGGGTACTAGCGAATCTGAAAATGGGACCGTGGACCCTCGCGACTCAATCGAGGTAGGCGTTATATCTCTGCAGTCAACTCATTTCTGGTCGGACGACGACGCTGCGTGGTCGTCGAGTCGACCACGCTCGATTCTCTCGACAATAAAAGAACAGCAAGCTAATAGGTTTATCGACGCACTAGCCGGCGCCGCACGGGAGATCGTCACAACACCGGCAAGCAGCCCAACGTAAGGGCCACGTCTTACCTATTCTGAATCGGGGGCGGCTTGCGCGCGTTCTGCCAACTCCCGGCGGATTTGTTCGCCCATTTCGAACGGATCTCCAGCGATAGGGCCGGGGCGAAACTGCACAGTATGGCCATGTATGGTCTGACGCTCGTAATTGTCAACGGCGATGTCGTCAGCATCGGGCATAGCTGCCTCCGAGGGATCGGCGAGTGTAGGCGGAGTCATGTCCCCGTTGTCTTCCATGTAAGCAAGCTCACGAGCGATATCGTGCTCAACGGCTGGGCCTTCGGTCGGGTCTACGGGTAGATCGGACGGATTATTCAGTTGTTCCATTGACTCCAGTACACATTGCCACGTTCAAGGAGTCAAGCCCCTGAGCTGCGGTTTCGGATGGTGAAACCGTTCGCTGACTTGGAGCGTTGGTCTGCCAATGGCACAACTCTACAGATGAGCAAGCCGTCGACTCAATGAAAGACGTTGTGACGTTGGCAAGAGTCATAGGCGTTGTGGAAATTACACCGATGTAAGCCAACCCCGTCGCGACACGACACCCCGCTTGCAAGGCTCGGGGAGACTCGCTGTTGGCCTCACAGAAGCAAACGCTGCCTGCATGAGCGACGTTTTCTTGCTGGCCCCGGTTTCGTTCGGCACTCGTCAAGTGAACCTCGGCGAGACGCATCGGGGTTGACGCGACCGTGCAGCTGACAGGGTTGACAAAGTCTTCCAGGTTTCACCGACGCATCTTCCCACGCTGCGTCAAAGTGGGTTCCTTAGAGATAGGCTCCGATATTCGTCACTGGCGCGATGCCGGTAGTGATCTGTTTGGTGGCGTTGCGGTGCGCGATTAGCTCCGCGAGTGTTTTGGGTTCTGCCGGTCTGACCAGATCCTTGGGTAGCCATCTGTCAGCCTCTGCCGGCGAGAAGCGCGTGAATTCGACTTGCGCCAGGCAACGGCCGGGCCGGATCACCGCCGGATGTAGTCGGTCTACCTGTTCATTGGTCGTGAGCAAGATGAGGGCGTTGGAGCCCTGCCCGAGGATGCCGTCGGAGAGGTTGAGCAGCCGTCCCAGCGCCGCGCCGGCTTCTCTGCGCGCCGAAACGCGCAAGAACTCATCGCTGTCTTCGGCGATCAGCAGGCGCCACCTTGCAGTGTTGGGATCCGGCAACTCATCGGAGCTGGTCTTGGCGATAACTTCAAGCAGATAGCCAGTATCAAAGAACAGTCTTTCGGGATCGGCCACGTAGTCAGTTGAGCACCAGTCCTTCCACTCACGAATCAACGCGCGCAACGCCGTCGTTTTGCCCGTACCCGGCTCGCCGTGCCACAGGATCAGCTTGCCGCAGTCGTAAGGACGCACGGTCGTGAATAGCTCGTCGAGGGGCTCGGCGACTGCCGCGGGATAGTTCCGACGAATGTCCGTCCAGGATGGTATGCGGATGCTCTTGAGACTTGGTGATGCGCCGCGGGCGCCCGAATGCCAGACCGTCACGCCGACAGTATCTTTCGGTGGCTCGGCCTCGGGTATCAGTGACGTGATCTGGTTAGCGATGGCGGTCGCGTGCTCATGATCGCACGCGCTGACATAGACGTCGAGCCCTTGCTCCGAAGCGTATTCAAGAACAACAGTTACCGCTTCGCCTGAAAAGAGCAGCACCTCGGTGCCGCGACTCGAAACGCGGCGGCTCATCTGGAGATCTTCGGGAACAAGAGCCAAGACATCAAGAGTCGCATTGGTGCGGATGACGCGCCGCGCCACGTACGGCTGCGATCCGTCGAGTTGGGACTGGTTGAAAGCGGCATACACAACCGACTCGGGCTTCGTCCGATAGTCCGTCAGGATCAGTTGCGAAACGTGTGATGACAGTTCGCGAGTGGACATGAATGACCCCCTCAGTCGATTGGCCAGGCATGGACGACGAACATGCTTTGTTCACAACAGACTTCGCAGATCGACAGGCTCTGCGTCCATAACACCGCTTGCCACATGGCACTTTCGCAGAACAACCACACGCAGCCGCAGCTCGCGCTGACCACATACTTCGCCGGATGCAGGGCGGGATAGCTGCAGTCACACTCAAGGTAGGGCGTGAAGTCGAGATCAGCGATAGCCAGATCGCTGCGTGATACGGTCGATCGAAAAGCACGCTGGTGTCCTGACATTGGGACCTCTCAGTTCGAATAAGCAGTTGCGACTTGGGAATTGAATGTGATTTCGATCAATTCCGTCGTCCGGACAGGCTGGGACCTTACATCGAATCCGGTCGGTCAATCAACGGCGTCGGCAACGATTGTGTTTGTTAGCGCAGCCTTGGATTACAGAGGGGCACTGATAGATACACGCCACGATTAGCTTCTACAGCAAACGGACGGGTTCTGCTTTGAGACGCATCACCGTGATGGACCGGTTTTTGTCCGTTGACAATTGACGCGAAATAGTTAGCGTGGTTAACTATCTGTACAAACCTGGGGAGCGCCGAGCATCTTCATGTAATTCGACAATCCGACGTGCCGGAGAGCTACGTGGACGCGGCCGATGCGGCGTGCATCTAGCTCTCCGGTACTGCTGCGGCGAGCACCTTTCATCCTCACAGCAGAGGCAAGGGGCTCGCCATGGCCTACTATCCACAATGCCCCCACGGCATCATCTACGGCAAAGGTTGTTACCACTGCGCCGAGGACTATCACCGGGAGGTGATGGAGTCCTACCGTGATCCGTACCCATCAGAGGCGGATGAGCCAAAACAGAAGCGCGGCAACGAGAAAGATAGCGGGGAGAGCTGACTCGTGATTCGGCCGGGTTTCCACGGGACCAGCGTGAACCGGAGAGCTGTCCAGAGGTCGAGACATTCTCGTCCTCTGGCGGTTCCCCAAGCCCATGACTATTGATGGGTTTGGGGAACGAAGGAGACCAACTCCGAACCTCGCCACCAAGCCGCCAGTCGTGGCACGGTGCTCAGTGCGACAGGCTGCGGCACCTGACTCAATGTGTCGGACCCGGCGCCCAGTATTGAAGGTATGGTTCAGGACACGTGGGCGACCCGAGACCTTCCCCGTGCTTCGTGCGGTCGTCGATATCTACGAGAAGACCGCCAAGTGTGTCACGGGTGCTTGCGAGATCGAGGCGGCAACTGGGCTAGGCGAAGATACCGTGCAGAGTGGAGGCGGGAGAAAGTTCACCCATACCGGAGCGGCGGCCGTCAGGGAGGTGGTGGCCAGGGACGCGGGAGCGTTATGTCAGAACCAGGCAGCCCGACAAGTTGTGCCCCAACACGTTTTTGAGCTTAGGGAGTTATGCCCACTGAGTGAGAAAGGTGCTCGATTGAAAGTATATTTGGCCGGCCCCGACGTGTTCTTTCCGAATCCCCAAGAGGTCGGATTGAAAAAGAAGAGCATCTGTGCGGAATATGGCTTCGAGGGGCTTTTTCCTCTCGATAATGAGATATCGGCTTCCAACCTTGGGAAGTCTGAGACAGCGCAGGCGATCTTTGAAGCCAATTGCGACTTAATGGATACAGCCGATTTCATAATAGCTAATATGATGCCATTCCGGGGTGTCAGCACCGACGCGGGCACGGCGTTTGAGGTCGGATACATGTATGCGCAAGGAAAGCCGGTATTCGGCTACGGTGCCGATGGGCTTGCATACCTCGAGCGAGTGATAAAGGCAGATTTGGGAGGGGAGATCGGTACTCCGAACGACCGGCAAGGCATGCACATTGAAGACTTTGGATTGACCGATAATCTTATGCTTGTCTGTGCGGTACGTCGGTATGGTCACGATGTTATCAACAGCCAAGGGGAATGGAGCGACCTGTCTGCATTCAGAAAATGTGTTCGCCTTGCCGCAGAGCGGCTTCCGCTACTGCGCGGGGGGCCCAGCTGATCCAAAGGTAGGCGCCGGCTCACCTGTGCGCGCTCATCGGTCGGCTCTTCGTCGAAAGAGTCGATCGACGCGAGGGGCCACAGGTAGCATCCACTTCTGGTGCTACCGAAGGAGATGAGCCGATGACCCGACTCTTGGCGGATGAGATCGAAGCGCTACAGATACTCGATGGTCAGCGCGAGCGGTGCCGCGATCTGCTAGAGGGAGCCGCGCGAAGTATTGTCAACTGGGCGAAGGCCGAGGCCGATTACCGCGGTGATGATGATGAAGACTGGGCCCCCGCCGAGGATGACGTCGAACGAGCAATGCTTCTTCGTTCATTAAATTTGCTCAATCGCAACAAACTAACTGACTTGTCGAAAACAGATCGATCGAAAATTGACGAAATGGTGAAGAGCCGGCGCTCCCACCTACTATCCACGTCCACCCTTGACGAGCTATACAAAAAGAGAGGTTCGCACGAGAAAGAAGCGCCACCACCTGACAGCGATAAAGAAGCGGGACCAACTGACAACCATAAAGAAGCGCGACCACCCGACAACGATAAGATTCCAGTCTTTCGCGCTTGTCATATCATCCAAGCGTTGGTCGAAGATGACGATAAGAGTGCCGGACCATTCTGTCAAGCGACTCTCAATTGCCTGTATCGCTTAATGACCGACATATATCGGGTAGAGGGTTCGGAGTGGAGACTCGGCGGTGTCCGAGCTTCACGTGACGCTCCCCAGTCTGCCTTCATCACCCGCGAAGCTGTACGCTCGATCCTACGTATTCGCCAATCGTTGAACAACACTGTGCAATTGATCGAAGAGCTTTGGCGAGCGGACCTGGAATGGCACGCGTCAAAGCATGCTCCTGATTCTTGGCGGACGCACATGACCGATCTCCGACGCGAGAACTTTAAAACATCGCTTAAGGCAAGATGGCCTCACCTGCTCGACCCTGCAGTGGGAATCGACGAAGTCGATAGTTGGACAGAGACCCTCAGTCGGCTCGCACTTGACCAACTGCGCAACCAGTGGCAGACGCTGCGTGCGAGCCTAGACACGATCCGCCCGTCCGATGCGCGGCATCACTCCGTGCCTGTGGCAACGCACGATCGCGTCACGGGCATCCTCGAGGGCATTCATGCCGCCGTGTGGGAAACGCTTGAGGCTCAAGGTGTACCTGCAACCCCGCAACTTGACGACACCACGACTAGGTTGAAACGACTTGAAGAAGTCACAAAAAGGCTGAAGGGTGCCGCGGCGACCATCTTGCGGATAGTCGACCCATCGGAGGTGTATCTAGAGCCCGTGCTCTTGCGAGAGGTGTCGGCCGATCCCAGCCGAGCAGCTAGCTTTCCTGATGCCACACGAGCTGCTTTTGCCGCGGCAGCGATTGCGGAGATCAGACAGGCGAGGGGATCGTTCGACCCCGACGACCACTACCTCAATTCTGCGACGATGCTGGCCGTCAACAATCTCTCCGAACGGGGCCTTCTGCAGTCAGGCGATCCGTTTGATGTCTCTGGCAAAGGCTATAGATTACTGCCACAAAGCGGCGAGACGATTCGCGCAATGTGTGACATCCTTTCCTTCTCAAGCGTGGATTGTGAACCGGAGACTGCACGAAGATTGGTTCGATACTTCCTCGACACGCGCGCCGGGCACCCGTCAACGCAGCCTGGCTGGCGTTCAGACATCGCGCCCAAGGGAGGAAAAACGGAGGTATGGGCAACTGCGCTTGCGTTCTACGCCCTGATCGACCTCCGAACGATGCTCGATGAACAAATCAACCGGCGAGTCCTGGCACACTTCACCGTACGTCAGCCGGCCGACCTTAAACTCGGGCTGGACCAGCTCTTCCTACCCGACGTAATGCTGGCTCTAAGAAACCCTAAAAATCCCCAGAAATCGATCGGCACCCAGCTTCAACGAATGCGCGCGCACGTCGAAGTGAAGTCGTCCGAAAACGACCACTCACTTGTCTTATATGGCCCGCCAGGAACTGGCAAATCAACCCTCCTAGAAGCGTTAGCTAAAAGTTCTGATTCGCCGTTTGTAGAAGTCACTCCAAGCGACATCCTCATCGGAGGTAAGGCCGAAATTGAACGGCATACTGGCCTTGCCTTCTCCGCGTTATCGATGCTCTCGCAGTGCGTGATATTGTTCGATGAATTCGACACGATCCTCTACACCAGAGAGCGCGCCCAGGGCTACGAAGGCCCTCCGACCACGGAATTCGAGTTCTTGACCCCGGGCCTACTCCCAAAGCTCAAACGATTACATGACCGCGCCGCTAAGCAGCGATCGGCTTACGCACTCGCGACAAACTTCGTCGGTCATCTTGATAGGGCTGCAATACGCTCGGGAAGGTTTGACCGACGCCTTGGCGTGTTTCCTCCTGACCTTCTTTCGCGCGTGGGCCGACTCGCAACAGAGATGCAAAAATATCTCGATGAGGAACGTAAACCAGAGGAGGCAGGGCAAGCCCTAGAGCCTGAGCAGGCGAAAGCAGCGATCGCCGTGCTCACAAAGTCGGCAGGATACGGTATGGCCACACTGGGCAAGCCCGGCTGGTTTACCAAGCCGCGCCGGCGTCCTGCGCAGGCTGGAACACTTTTTGGTTATATCTTTCACGACCAGGAGATCCCGACATTTGGGGAGAAAGAGAGAAACAAAGAAGGCGTGAAGGTACCCGTCGAAGCTGACGATCCGCTTGGGTACCGTGAGTGGCGGGAATGGAAGGCCGTAGAGCAGCTGGATAAGAACGTCCCTGAAGAAGCTAGCGCTATGTCTTGGGATGATTACAAACAGCAAGTGGCCGCGCTAGCAGCAAGCGTAGCTGAGGAGCTGCTGGCCGAAGAGAGCTAGGCATAGGATTGAAGCCGCGTCGGCCGCAGAGGAGGACGCCCACTAATTCAAGCATAAATTGCGGCGGATAGACGCGTTAGTGCGTAATAAATAAATTTACTGAAGAGAGCAATATATAGAATGTTGAGTCCGCGATGGGAGCGCGAGCGAAGATTCATCGTTGCCGAAAGATCTATCCTCCGGGGGGTGTCCTGGCACTTAATTGAGCAAGGCTATGTCTGGGCGAAGGATGGGTATGCAATCCGGGCACGCGTCCAATCTATTCCAGAGCGATCCGGCGAGATGTCGGTGTACGCAGCGACCATTACCGCCAAGGGGCCTCGAATTGGTGACGCACGTGAAGAGTACGAAATGGACGTCGATGCTGACTTCGCGCGAGAACTCATACGCAGATCCGGAGCGGTGATACGCAAGCGTCGCTATCAATATGTCTCAGATTTCACATGGGATATCGATGAATTCTTAGACGACAACGAAGGATTGGTCATCGCCGAACTTGAAGGCGGTGTAGAGCTTGAGACCCTCAAGCCGCCGGCATGGGCATTCAAAGAAATAACCTCCGATACGCGGTATAACAATGAGGCGCTCGCAAGGACGCCTGTCAAAACGTGGGCATCATCGGACTGGAAGCCGGAATCACCTTGGGATTGGGATTAAAACCGAAACTTCAAAGCGTCGCTATTGCAGCTACGGAAGCATGATCGATCAGTAGCTGTTGTTCCACAGGTAATGTGCCGCAGGTGTTGGGCTAAAGCGATGCTCTGACAATCTCTGGGGCTTCTAGGCTCTTGAGGACAGAGTGCAACTGATAAACCTGTGCATCGGTCAATGTGCAAAGATAGTCTATGGGCATTCGATCAATTGAGCCGAATGGCCCATTCGACCCATAGTAATCATTTTCATCGCGCAGCCGTGCCGGTAATGAGTGGGTGGCGTCCGCACGATCTGCCTCCGCTCGCCAAAGAACAAGTTCGTCATGCAACTCCTGAATCAAAGCGGCTTGTGATCGCTGAATCAGTGCAACGTCCGACCTGCCAATGACGAAGTCTCTGACAATCTGTTTGTACAGCTGCACTACGTGCCAAGCCTGGTTATCGAGGAATAAATACGCACCAACCTTCGTCTTCTGCGGATCAGCGGGCTCGACGGCGTTTATGAGCGAATCGACAGCATCCGAGGCAAACTGGCGAACCTTCTGACACGCTCTATCTGTTCCATCGTATCTCGTCTGAAACCTGACACTGAAGTTTGGAATGACAATCTTCTCCATTACGTTCCGCATAAAAGCTGCATTAAAAATGCCCGGGTATTTTTTAGACAGAGATCTCTCCAGATGCCTAAATGCCTGGCCCGAGAAAGACTGCGGACTGTCTATATAATCTTTCAGCTCACCTCGAATCGCCAACATATCAAGCAGGCTGCCTTTATAAAAATCTTCGATATCATGAACCGCGTACGTGATGTCGTCCGCGATGTCCATAATCGTCGCCTCAAGGGACTGATGTTCACCCTGTCGCATTTCGACCGGCAACCAGCTACGGGCATCTTGGAAATCTGCGGCTTCGGAAGAATAGTATCCAAATTTCTTCCACTTGGCTGCGTATTGCGGTTCATCTCGCATTTTGCGATCATGTTCCGCCGGCTTGTCTATGTGCAAATTAGGTCGCGGCCACGGGTACTTTAGCACTGCAGCGCGAGTCGCGCGGGTGAGACTCAAACCGTCGCCAATGATCTTATACGGTTCGGTCTTGGTTATTATTCGAAAGGTTTGTGCGTTCCCTTCAAAGCCGTCAGCCCTGATCGCGCTACTGCCACGCCGAGCAATTGCATCCAATTGCGCCTCAGCAATGTGGCCGAATGGAGGATGCCCTAAATCATGAGCGAGGGCCGCAGCCTCGACAACATCAGCATCGATACCACCGTGCTTTAAAATGTGTTTGCGGAGCCCTGTGTCATCGTAACTCTTCCGTATCAGTTGTTCCGCAATACTTCGGGCGACTTGCGCCACCTTCATCGAATGCGTGAGGCGGTTATGCAGTGCGGGAACTTTTAAAGAAGGCGACAAGACCTGCGTGATCCCATTCAGCCGATGGAAAGAATCGGCATAGAACAGCCGATCGCGATCCTTCCTCGCCGGTGATCGACCGGGTTTTCCTTGGCTTGCCTCGTCACCCTTTGCCTGTCCTGGACGCGCGTTGCGCTTGCCGACTAGCCCGTTCGCTACGAGCATTGTGTCGGTGTGGACGAAATTCAACCCACCGGCCATGCCTACGGCGCAGTTAAAGGAGCCTTACCGTGCATTCGAGGCCATATGTCTCGAGTTTACGGTCAGAGACCCCTTGAGTGATCACGACACCAACTTGTTCCGGGGTTATTGCGACAGTCGGTCGAAATTCCTCTAAGAGATCGGCCAAATTCGCCTTGCCTTCGCGCTCCCGCAGGTAGTCGAGTAGCTGGTCAAGGTGCGCCTTTACTGCCTCTGATCTCATTGCGTAGTCGGTTGCATCCAGCAGTTCTGTGGACTCAGCAGAAACACTCGCCAACGGCTGGAGAGTACGTGTCATTTCAGCGGCCCGCCTGCCGAGGGCGCGACTGGTGGTCGGCGGAGGTAAATCCAATTCGTGCCCGCATTGTGGACAATTTAGGATATCCGGATGGCCCAGCTCGATTTCCATTCCTAACAATCATTATAGCGTTTGCCCCTTTCTGGTCAAGGCTTTGTACGTTTGCTGGTCGGCAGTGCACGCCGCGGACGGTACTCACTTTGCGCGTGAACATAGCAGCTTGCGATGCAGTCCGCTGAAGATTGCTCATATCGGCCCACTGGCGCTTTTGGTTAGCCAACGGTTGGGCGCGTCAATGAGTTGCGCTTCCAACACCGAGGCCCCAATCGTCTCTTTAGTATCATCGGTAATCCCTGTAACCAGTACGGTCCGCACTCTACGGGTGCCTAGGGACAGAGTTGGTAGCCACGCCGGTGGTATGAGGTGGTTCACAGACTTGTAGCCGCGCGCGACCGCCGAGGCTGTAGCACGCGCGTTGCATTTCAGCCGTGTGCCAATGCCTTGTGGGGGTTCTGGGTGGCACCGTCGCGGGCTGAGTACTTGATTCAATGACCGGACGCCTAGGCTGAGCGGCGTAAGTCCGGAACCGGAGCGTTCTCGCCGACCACGATCGACAACACCAGCCCAAGGGGATATCGATCCGGAAAGTACTCGCAACCGTTATCGTCCTCCATTTTCCAGCGAGCCATGGAGGAGCCGGCGAGGGGTTGGGAGCGCACTGACACCGTGATGTCTACCTCGTATCCCGGCAGCGTATCTGCAATCGGCACGCGGTATTCCAACGAATGCGGCACGCCGTGGCCCGCTACTGCGCCGCGTCGCGCCAACCAGCGCCCAATCCATGGCACGGTGCCACTGTTTCTGACACGCCAGACCTTCTCGAACTTGAAGTCGGGCGGCAGGACGGTGCCGTCTGGGATGGTCACGTCGGCAACGAACGTCGACGCATCGCCGGGTACCGGGTATGGCGGGCGCTCAGCGAGCGGCCGCCGCTGGCGTGGTCGCTTCGCTGTACGGGCGTCTGCATAGAGGCTCCAGGCCTGGCCGTCGCCATGGAATTCTTCCTCGTAGAAGGCCACGACTCCCGCATCTGGTGTGTTGTTGCCGTGCTCGATATTGCTCAGGTGCCCCTTGCAGGTCCCCAAACGCCTAGCGACCTCCGTCAGGGTCGTCCCTGAGGTCTCACGCAAGTAGCGCAGTTGTTGACCGAGCACCTGAAGCGCCGCGCTTCTAGCCATACGACAAGCATCGTTTCGAGTTCGCCAAACCTCCAGTGCTCTCGCTAGTTTCGGCGTCACCAAATCAGCCACCTAGCGGAGAGGAGCCGTCATGGCGTACGAATTGGAGCTGCTGAAGCAGCGCAAGCCGGAGTTGCCCGCCACGCTGGCGTCATTCACAAAGGAAGCGCGACAGATAGCACAGCTGGACCGCCAATCCACCGTGCGTGCCCGCCAGGAGTTCAACCGAGTGCGAGAGTACCTGCACCAGCTCGAGCTAAGGCGGCTGGTTGAGAATGCCGAGGCGGACATGCGTGAGGAGTTCGCCATCCATGCCATGGGTAACGCACGAGAGGTTGATGACGCCGCGCGACACTTCGAAGGGGGCCGTGAAGGCCTCGCAATGACCATCCGTGAAATGCAGGCGGCCTACAACACCGGCGAGATCGCCCAGATCGCGATGCGGGGATGTCAGCGGTAATGGCTGCGCTTCCCTCCTTTGAGGACCTATGGAACAGCGTGACATGCCTGTTGGGCGCACCTCCGCCGGTTGACCCGCTGATCGAGCGCCTGCAGCAGATCAGCGAACAAGTCGTCGAGGAAAAGCGGGCGATGGACCGTCGAGCACAGCAGGCCATCGATGCGATGCGAGTCGTCGCGTCGGTTCAGCAGGTTGGGCCGATGGTCCATGACGATGCGAACGGACATTGGGACAGGTCTTGAATGGCACAGACCCAGGGCGGTGGATAGACCGAGCCATCGGCTGGTGCTTCGGCATCCTGCTAGCGACCATCGCGCTCTACTGCGCGGTCAAGCTAATCGAATCGATCCTGCCAATGCTCATCATCGTCGTGGGCGTGCTCGCAATCATCGGCCTCAGCCTCGGCGCAGTCGTTGTATTTCGTACATGGTGCAATCGATGGTAGTTCGACCCCAATGAGTGCTGTTCCGATCGGTGTTGTGTTATGCACCAAAGTCATTGAGCGTTGCGCCGATACAACGCATAGTAGGAGAAGACGCTCGTTGAGTTGATTCAACGCTAGCGCCAATTCACCAAATCACTGGATATGAAAAGGAGGAGAGCTATGTCAAAAACAGGACGATCAAACCACCGCCGCGGACCACGCGGCACACGAAAAGCCGAGCGGCGCATTATCGTACGCGGTGTCAGACGGGAGCCTCCCGATCTGCGCAAGCTGAGCCGGGCCGTCATCGCGATAGCCATGCACGAGGCCGAAGCAGACGCCGAAGCGAAGTCGCGCATGGACGAAACCATGCCGCCAGAGACTGAACAAGGAACCGACGTTACGGCGTCGGACCCGGAGGTTCGTCGATGACCGATCAGCGTGACGCCCCCCGAACCGCTGACTCACTGGAGTGGCAATACGTGTTCTGGCCACAACCATTCCGGGAAGCTGCAGCCCTCGCACTGCTGCGGCACTGGGCAGCGCAAACGCACGCGCCACAAGTCATCCTCGAGGCCCGCGCAGATGACAAGGGAGTCGACTACCTGATGGGCTGCCAACTAAGGCACGCCCCGGCCGCTCGCCACGAAGTCGAACAGCTCGTGACCGGTTCGGTGGTGACACGGTTCGAGGCGGCAGACCGCGAGGACATCAACACGGCCCGCCGGCTGCACCTCACCAGCGGCGCTCGGCCGCTCGAACCGTCCGACGCGGTCGCATCTAGCCGCTCGATTTTGCACGCGCTCACGACCGTGCAGCGCGGCGAGCGCCTCGTCATTCAGATCATCCTCGGTCCTCGCCAACATCCGCGGCTTGGACCAGATCGGCCCAGACGCGACGGTCAGTCAACAGTCTCGAAGGTGCTCGACGGAGTGTTGCCCGAGCGGCGCCCCGATATCCGGCAGGCAGTTCGAAAGAAGCTGGGGCAGCATGGCTTTTCAGCGACCTTGCGTATCGGCGTCCACGCCCCCACGCCTGAGCGCCGACGTGTCCTTCTGCTGGGGCTCGCTGCGGCATTCGCGACTGTCGAAGCACCGGGGGTGCACTTCAAACTGAAACCCGAGAAGGCCGGCCGCATCAATGCGCCTCGCTCCACTTGGTCACTATTCACGCCATCGCAGCACTTGACCGTGCCTGAAGTCGCCTGGCTGAGCGGCTGGCCCATCTCCGACCGCGACGAGCCATTCCCTGGCCAACCACCCCGGCATCCCCGGCCGCTTCGACCAAGCACGGCCGTGCAGACGGGTGAGCGACGCGTCGCTACTGCCAGCGCACCGGGCATCAACGGCCCCATCGGGTACAACGTCACGGACGCACTCCGGAACACGTGGGTGTTGGGGCCCACAGGGGTGGGGAAATCTACCCTCGAACTAAACCTAATCGTTCAGGACCTTGAGGCTGGGCGGCCCGTCGTCGTTGTCGAGCCGAAAGACTTGGTGCGCGATGTACTGGTCCGCGTTCCCGCCCACCGCAAACAAGACATCGTCGTGCTTGATCCGTTGGACGAAGCGCCCGTTGGGATTAACCCCCTCGACACCAGCCACCGTCACGGCCGCCCGCCGGAGCTCATCGCCGATACGCTGCTGAGCACCTTCAAGGCCATCTACGGCGATAGCCTCGGCCCACGCAGCGCCGACATCCTGCGCAACTGTCTCCAAGTGCTAGCCCTGGGCCCAGGACGCGTCGCTGGTCATGCTGCCCCTGCTGCTCACCAATCCTCGCTTCCGCCGCTCGTTTACGCGCCATGCCATGCAAGACGACCCTTTCCAGGCCGGACCCTTCTGGCAGTGGTTCGAAAGCCTGTCGCCTGATGCCGTCGCCACCGTCATCGCGCCCCTTAGCAACAAACTGCGTCCGCTTCTGACCAAGCAGCTCCGCGCCGTGCTGGCTCAGCGTTCACCGAAGTTCAACATTCGCCAAGTCCTGACCGAGAACAAGGTGCTGCTAGTGCCGCTGCAGAAGGGCGTCATTGGCCCAGAAAGCGCACAGCTGCTTGGGGCACTCGTCGTCGCAGAGTTGTGGCAGGCGATCCGTGAACGCGCCGGAACACAGGAGGCAAGCCGCACACCGGTCATGGTCTACATCGACGAAGTCCAAGACTATCTGCGGCTGCCTACGGACCTTGGTGACGCACTCGCGACAGCACGCGGCCTCGGTGCCGGCTTCCATTTGGCTCACCAGTACGAGAAGCAGCTCCCGCCGGCCATGCTCGACGCCTTTCGCAACAACGCCCGCTCGCGCATCTGCTTCCAACTACAGCCTGGGGACGCCAAAGAGATGGTGACCGGTCAGTCGAACCTCACGGCTGAGGACTTCATGTCGCTTCCGGCGTACCACGTTTACGCCAGCCTGATACGCGACAACTCGGTGCAGCCTTGGGCGTCGGGCGTGACGGAACCGCCACCGCCCCAAACCAGTAACCCTGACGAAATCCGCCGGCTGAGCCGTGAGCGGTACGGCCAATCCCTTGACGCAATAGAAGCTGGCTTCTCCGAACTCCTCACGGGTCCAACGAAAGCCGATGAGTCAGACGAGATGGGTGCGCCCAAGGGGCGAAGGAGGCAAGCATGAGACGAGACGATGACTGCAACCATCCTCACCCCACCGATGGTCAAATCCCATACCCGCTCAGGTCGAGTAAGAAACTGCCTCTGACATCAGCAAACGACCCCTTAGTGTCGCTTAATGATGGTGCCCATACGGGCACCACACTGCCGAAACCGCGTCGCAAGCAGCGGATGAAACCCCGCGACATCGACGAGCTGGCAAGCTGGCTCAGCGAGCGTGACTTCGGCATTCTGGGTTCTGTCGCCGAGCACCAATTCCTCACCGTCCACCAAGTGGAAGCGTTGCACTTCGGCGATCTCGCCCCGACATCAGGCGGCCGCATCGCGCGCCGCACGCTGGCCCGGCTGCGCGAGTACCGCCTCCTCGGCACGCTAAAACGCCGTATCGGCGGCGTGAAGTCCGGTTCCGCGGGCCTGGTGCACTACCTCGACACCGCTGGCGACCAACTGCTCAACAAACGATCCGCCCAACAGGGCCGCCGACGCTCACGCGATCCGTCAACTCGGTTCCTCAGCCACCGGTTGGCCATCGCCGACGCCCACGTTGCGCTCGCGCAATCCCACCGGCAACAGAGCCTCGAACTTGTTGAGTGTGTGGTCGAGCCCATCTCATGGCGGCGATTCCTTGGCATCGGGGCCGTGCGTCTGACGCTGAAGACTGATCTCTACATCGAAACAGCCGTACCACCGGGCAATGAGTTAGTGCATGGCTGGTTTGTCGAGATCGATCTTGGCACCGAGGGTATTCAAACCCTGCTCAAGAAGTGTCACGACTACGAGGCCTATCGGCGGACGGGCATCGAACAGGAGCAGGGCGGCTTCCCGCTAGTCATTTGGAGCATGACGCACGCTGACCCTCTTACGGCCGAGCGTCGACGACGCGACCTTGGCAAAGCGATCGACCGTGACCACTCCCTCGCACCAAAACTGTTCCGCATCGTCGCGCCCGATCAGCTGATCCCGTTGCTGATGAGCGGAGGTGCCGTATGAGTGCCTTCACCCCAGTACCAGTCCCTCGCCGTGAGTTGCTGGTCGGTGACGCCCTCGACCGCCTCCGCCGGCTGCCCGACAATTCGGTAGACATGGCGCTCACCAGCCCGCCGTACTTCCGGCTGCGCAACTACGGAGCAGATGGGCAGATCGGCCTCGAATCCCATGTCGATCATTGGGCCCACCAGCTGGCAGCGATCAGCACCGAGATTCACCGCGTGCTGGTGCCGACTGGCACCTTCTGGCTTAATCTCGGCGATACCTATGCCACACACCGGTCCCAGGGCGCCAACCGCAAAAGCCTGCTCATGGCCCCGGAACGGCTTGCGTTGCGGCTGCAGCGAGCCGGTTGGATCGTCCGTAACAAGGTCGTGTGGGCGAAGACCAACCCAATGCCGACGAGCATCAAAGACCGGCTCAGCTGTACCTACGAGCTGGTCTACGTGTTCGCCAAGCAGCCAGGCTATTTCTTCGATCTCGATGCCGTCCGCCAGCCGCATAGGTCTGCTCTGACGAAGCCGTACGCCGCCAAGCGGCGCGACGCCGAACCATGGCGTGGACCGAATAGCGACACCGCTACCGGCCTCGACGCCATCAAAGCGGCGGGCCGTGTCGGGCATCCGCTGGGGAAGAACCCGGGAGACGTCTGGCAGCTCCCCAGCAGTAGCTTCCGAGGTGTTCATCACGCCGCCTTCCCAGTCCGGTTGGCGAGCCGAGCGATTCGGGCTGGCTGTCCCGAAGCCCGCTGCCGCCGCTGCCGGTTGCCGTGGCGGCGACGGGTCATCCGCGCCATTGGCGGGACCGCCACCCGGGCAGCACTGGCGCCAACGTGTGACTGCAGGACGACGAGCGAGCCCGGCCTTGTCCTCGATCCCTTTATGGGCAGCGGTACCACTGCCGTCGCCGCCGAAGAACTCGCACGCGACTGGCTCGGTATCGAACTCAATCCGGACTTTGCCGCCATGGCAGAGCGTCGGATCGCCGACGCCAGGGAGCGCACACCCGAGGACAAGGCGGCATGACAACCCCTAGGCCTCATCGGTGTCATGCGGTCGTTCCCGTAAGCACACCACGCGCTTACCGGCCGCACAGCACCGAGGAGGTCGCTATGTCCACACCGGACGAGTCAGCCAAAGGCGTGAAGACCCTTGGCATTCGGCTCCAACCCGATGTACACGCGCAACTGAGCTTCATCGCTCAACTACGCGAGGGCACTATCACCGACGAGATCCAGATCGCCGTCACCGAGCACATCGTTCGAGCGAAGGAAGATCCGGAACTTCGAGGCCGCGCCGACGCGGCACGCGCTGAAATCGAGCGCGAAGCCGCCGCGAGGCAAAAGGCTATCGCCAGCCTGTTCACGACGGAGGAATCGCCCGCCGCGAGCGGCGACCCGGGTGACGAAGTAGCGGGACGGTCACGGCCGACCCGCCGCAGCCAGAAAGGTGATGGCCCGCCGGAGACCTGATCGGCGAGAAGCCGGATCAGCACCCTCCGGTACCCCCGGGCCGGGGAGCAGATCGAGCGCATTGCTCACTGCTCCCCGGCCCGTACAACCGCAACAGATGACAATGAGGAGCCCGGTCGTGGACTGTTTCACAACGAGGCGCGCGGAGCGGCGACCACAGACGTGAGAGAAGGAAATCCTGTCCTTTGCAACAGATTTCGCGTCCGACCGAATCGGAATTCCATTGCGGGGGTGCAACGAAAAATCGTAAAATGGTAAATGTAAAGAGAGACAACGGAAATGAAACCACAACAGTTAACTCGGCTAGCACTATTATTCGCTTCGAAGCGAGTAGCTGCTGGCCTTAGCACCAGCGAAGTCGCCCGCCGCGCCCACGTCGACAAAGCAACCGTCTCCCGCATCGAACACGGACAGATCCTGAGCCCGAAAGCCAAAAGCCTGCAAGCCATCGGCCACGTATTGGGCATCCCCGCGAGTGAGCTGTTCGCGATTGCCCCGTGGGTGCCGCCGAAAGAACTGCCGACCATCCGCCCATACCTACGTACTAAATACCGACAACTGCCGCCCGATGCCATCCAAGAAATTGAAGCGTATTTCAACGACGTCGCGCGCAAGCACGGGATCAGCTTCGATCCAAACGATGGTCCGCTCGACGGCGAAGACGAATAAGGATGTAGCACAACGTAATTACCCCGCACCATGTAGCGGAAAGGAGGTGGGATTATGCCGCATGAACCCAGGCAACGCCAATCAACCAATGTACTCGGAGCACTACGAGCCATCGTCCCCGACCGGGACGACATCACCTACGCTGAGGCTCTGCGCATCGCCGAACTCCAAGCCAACAAACTCCTCAACCTCAGCAGGCTGACCGAAGCTCCGGTGCCATCTGAGGTCATCACGACGCTGCCGAAGGTGAGGATCGAATTCATTAAGAGCGTCGCATCGGGCGCCAGCTTCTGGGACACGCAGCGGCGGACATGGGTCATCCACTTGTCACGGTCCGACTCACGCTGCCGCTGCCGTTTCACTCTGGCTCATGAGTTCAAGCACATCATCGACCACGGCAGCCGACACATGCTTTATCGCGGTAGCCGAAAGACCAGCGCCGAGACCCAAGCAGAGCGAGTTGCCGACTACTTCGCAGGCTGCTTACTCGTTCCGCGTCGGTTACTCACGCGCGCCTGGCACAACGGCGTTCACAAAACCTGCGACCTCGCAAAGCTGTTTTGTGTCAGCGAGCAGGCAATCAGCGTGCGCCTTCGCCAAACGCGGCTGGTCCATAGAACGCCATGCCCGCCTGTCGCGGACGCCGTCCGTACATCGGAGCAAGACCAATCGTCCGATCCGCCATCCTCAGAGGGGGCAGCGTCATGACGGCTCCAATTGGCTCAGAAACTCGCCGTCTGCTGCAGCTGGTCGCAGAGGTGCTGACTCGAGTCTCCGAGGGGGAGACCGTCGACGCGGATTGGCTGCGACAACAGTGCTCGACGCCGCTCAACACGGACATAACACCCAGCACCAGCCGCGGCGCATTGCTCACTATCCCCGAAGCTTGTGAGCGTCTCCGCATCAGCCGGTGGAGCTTCTACCAGCTCATTCACCAGCAGCGTTTGCGAACGGTCACGATTGGCACGCGTCGGTTCGTACCGAATAAAGAAGTCGAGCGCTTTGTCGCCAGCTTGAGCGCGAACGGGGGCTCAACATGAACGGACGCCGGACAACGGGCGAGGGCACCGTCTACCTACGCAAAGACGGTCGATGGGAAGGTGCTGCCTACCTGCCAACCCCGAGTGGTAAACGGCGGCGTATCCGCGTCTACGGCAAGACGCGTCAGGACGCTCACGACCGACTCACCTCCTACCTTGCCGACGCCCACCGCGGTGTACCCACTCCAGAGCGGTCTTGGACCATTGGCGCCTACCTCGACTACTGGCTCGGCGAGGTCGCCCCGACAACGCTGCGGCCGGGAACGCTGGAACATTATGAGTCGGTTGTCCGAGTGCACCTGAAACCGCGGCTTGGCTCACAGTCACTAACGCAACTGTCCGTCACCGCACTGCAACAGATCTTGAACCAGCAACTGGCCGAGGGGCACTCGGTGCGGACAGTTCAGACGACGCGAACAGTCCTGAGCGCCGCACTCACGCGCGCGATGCGTGAAGAAGTTGTGCCGCGCAACGTCGCTCGCCTGGTGTCACTGCCGACGTGGCAGCGCAAGGACATTACTCCCTGGACGGTGGCTGAGGCGGCACGGTTTCTGACCGCCGCGCAGCCAGAGCGGTTGTATGCGGCGTTCTTACTCCTGACGCTCTACGGCATGCGTCGCGGCGAGGTGCTCGGACTGCGGTGGAGTGATATCGACTGGGATCAAAACCAAGTGCACATCCGCCAGCAACTCCAGGAAGTCCGCGGCCAGATCTACGTCGGAACGGTAAAGACCAATGCCGGCGTACGTGACCTGCCGCTCCTCGCGGCGGTTCGCGACGCTTTGCGTCAGCATCAGGCCGCGAGTGCGGGTTTGGCAACGGACAGCGATCTGGTCTTCCTCAGCGACGAAGGCACGCCGCTGTGGCCCCGCAATTTCGTGCGCGTATTCCAGCGCGTGCGCGAGCAGGCCGGGCTCCGCCGCATCAAGCTGCACCATCTGCGCCACACGGCGGCCACGCTGCTGAAGAACTTCGGCGTGCCCGCCCGCGATGCCCAGCTGATCCTCGGTCACGCCAACATCACCACGACCCAGCAGCTGTATCAGCACGGCGACGTCCAGGCCCAACAAACAGCGCTCGACCGCGTCGGTCGAGCGCTGCTGGTGTCCACTGGTGACGGCGGTCGTAGCCGTCAAAGTCAGCCGTCAACGGCTGAATTCGTTGTCACCGAAACATCATTTCTATCTGGAGGGCCAGGAGGGGCTCGAACCCTCGACACCCTGCTTAAGAGTCTCTCTCGGCTAGGTAGAGATTCAGCGCTCACCCCTGTTTTAGAGCAGCTACGAGCACGTATGAGCACCTACGTGCTTGGCTCTGCTGCCGTCAGAAATAGCCGTCAGGAAGAATCTCTTGTCGTTTCTGAATGGTATCCAATTCGCGCGGCACTCAAGCCCGTGGTCATTCCGTTTATCAACCACAAGAAGTAGGAGATCCGTTGTCTGAATGGATGTTTCGGCGACTAGTACGGCCGGTATTTACTTGCGGCTGGTCAGCATGAGCACCTCCGCTATCACCTACCTGCGGGTGTCGACCAAGGAACAAGCCCAACGAGGCGGCGAATCGGAAGGCTTCTCGATACCGGCGCAACGCGAGGCGTGCCAGCGCAAGGCGGATGCACTCGGCGCTACTGTGGTCGCGGAATTCGTCGACGCTGGCGAGTCAGCGCGGTCGGCGGATCGCCCAGACCTCCAGCAGATGCTCAAGTTCCTCAACGCGCGACCGTGCGACTTTGTCATCGTTCACAAGATCGATCGCTTGGCGCGTAATCGAATTGACGACGTTGAAATCAATCTCGCTATTCAACGTTCTGGCGCGAAACTCGTGTCAGTCACCGAAAACATCGACGAAACGCCAAGCGGCATGCTGCTCCACGGCATCATGAGCTCGATCGCCGAGTTCTATAGCCGCAACCTCGCGACCGAGACGCGCAAGGGCATGCTCCAGAAGGCCAAGAACGGTGGCACGCCCGGCATCGTGCCGTTTGGCTACCTGAATGTCCGAACCCGGACTACGGACGGTCGCGAGATGCGCACGGTCGCGATCGATCCCGATCGGGCCGACCACGCTCGCTGGATCTTTGAGACCTATGCGACCGGTGAGTGGACCATGACACAAATCCGTGACGAACTCACGCGGCGAGGCGTCACCTCGGTACCTCGGCCAAAGCGTCCCGCGCGGCCGATGGCAACGTCGCATATCGAGAAGATTCTCGGGAACCGCTACTACCTCGGTTTCGTCAAGTTCGAGGGTGTCTGGCACGAAGGCCGCCACGAACCACTCGTCTCCGAGGCGACTTGGCAGCAGGTCCAAGACATCCGTGCTGGACGCGTCCGCAGCCGAGAGAAGCCGCAGCAGCATCCGCACTATCTTAAGGGCACGGTGGCGTGCGGCCGGTGCGGCGAGCTGCTGGGCGTGGAGATTGTTCGTAATGGCCGCGGCGTGCAGTACCCCTACTTCTATTGCCTCGGGCGTCAGAAGCGACGCACCAATTGCGATTTTCGGGCCGTGCCGATCGCAGCCTTAGAAGAGGCGGTCGAGCGCCACTGGCGGACAGTCACCATTGGACAAACACATTGTGATTCGATTCGCAGCAGCATCATCGCGCACATCGACGTGGTGATGCCCGCGCGTGACAAGCGCGTCCGGGCTGCGGAGAGACAGGTCCAGCAGCTCAGAGACGAGCGAGACATCCTGCTAAAGGCCCACTACGCCGGCGCGGTGCCGATCGATCAGCTTCGCGACGAACAGGAACGGATCGCAGCTGCCCTGGCTAACGCCGAGCGAGAGGTCTCCGCACGCCAACTCAGCCGCGATCAGCTACAACAGGCTCTGGACCGAGCTGTAGGACTGCTGGACAACGCACACGAGCAGTACAAGCGGAGCTGCGGCCAAGAGCGCCGCCGGATGAACCAAGCGGTCTTCCAGCGGCTGTACGTCTGTGACGACGAGATCACCGAGTCACAACTCTCGGACCTATTCGAACGGCTGCTCGCGTCCGACCTAAAGGTCCAGCTCAAAGACGAGGAAGCGGCTTGGTCAAGCGACCCGGTTGGGCGGTCCATGACCAGCACGAACGGCTCAGAAAGAAAGAACCTACGACCTGAACCTCAGGTCGTAGGTTCTAACTTTCCTACTTTGGTAGCGGGGACAGGATTCGAACCTGCGACCTCTGGGTTATGAGCTAGCCGGTCGCGGTCTCTCACGTTGCGATCGGTCTCATATCTGCTGGTTAATTGCCGTCCTTCCGTCCCGCCTGTTTCACCCTGTCGCGCTTGTTCGGATCGTTTTCACCGTGTTCTGTGGCCAAATCCGTGGCCAACTCACCGAGAATTGATGACGACCCGGGCAAATCCCGGGGGCGTAGAGCAGGAGTCGCGACGTGCCGCCGCGCGCTAAAGAACCGAGTAGACCGCTGTCGGCGGGCGACGGCTCAGCCGCGACCACTGGTTTGTCTTCCACGCGCATGACCACCGTCGCCTCTTGACCCGCCTACGAGGCGCTCACCGCTTAGCGGCAGTGCTCCATCCCTATGACACGAGGGCTCGCAAAGCCGGTGTCGCAGGTTCAAATCCTGCCGGGGGCACCATCTGCCCAGCTCTTGGACACGGCACCGGCCACCGCATCGAGTCGCTGCCGCTGTTCACCACGCTCGTCGGCGACGTCGCCCTCACCGTCATCCGCGTCACCATCGACGGGCGCTACCGGCATCAGTGCTATGCCATCACCGAAAACACCTGGTCTCTGGTCGCCATCTACGGCCTCTACATGGATGCCGTGAGCGAACTGCTGCGGTGGCGCCGCTATATCGACAAGGGCGGCACCGTCGCCGAATGGCAACTCGCACACCCCGACGGCATCTATCCGGAGCGGAGCGGATTCTGATGAAAGTTGAAAAGCGAGTTCTCCACCTTCGAGGAACGCGACGGCGTGATCACCGCAATCAACGGGATCATCGGCACGCTGACCACCATCGCCCGCAGGATCACAACAACGACGCCTTGACGCGCCTTGACGCGCCTTGACGCGCCGAATCCGTACCAAAACCAGTACAGTTTTCCGCCGGAAAAGCCAGGTAAAAATAGCGAAAGCGTTGCGCGGCAACGCCGTAACGGTGTTTGCTGGCCCAGACCACTGTTTGGGTCCGCGTAATGGCAATTGTATCGACGCAGGTCAGGCCACTACGCCTTTGCCAGCAAACACCCGCCAGGGGCGGGGACGCGTTGTTGTGCATCGTGTTGCGGGGGTCGCCATGTCGAGCTTCCGCTCGAGCGGCTCCGCTCTGCGGGGACTTTGCCGATATGCCCAGGGCGTAACACCGCCGCCGCCGGCGGTGACGAGCAGCGCGCCCACGAGCGCGCCCGCGTGCCAGTGGGGCCACACCTTCTGCTAGCGGTTAGCGAGGGTCTCGCCGGGTTGCCCACGTCGTGAGAATTATGCGTGCCTTCAGGTGGCTTTGATGGTTCGGGTGTAGGCGGCGAGGTCGCCGGCGCGAAGCTTGTGCCCGGCGAGTAGGTCATCGACGGCGACCGGGTCATCCCAGCGTCCTGCCGTAGCAAGCGCGCCCGCGTACCCCCTGACGACCTCGCGCAGCGCAGCTAGTTTCGGCTCGGTCATGACACGTCCGCCGGGCGTGGCGCTTGCGTCTTTCGACAGGGTGTCGGCTGGATGGATCATGATCGGAGTCGCAGTAACCGTGGCGTCGTAGTGGTCGGTGAACCAATGCATGGAGCCCGAGAGTTGATTCGCGTAGTGCTTGCTGATGAAGTTCGCGGTGGCGCCGCTCTTCGCCTCGATTACCCAGTATTTGAGGTTGCCGAGTGCCCACAGGACGTCGGGGCCGTCCCCGATCTCATGCTCGGGTCGCTGGGCAGTGAGTCCAATATGCCGGGCAAGATCGCAGAATGCCTGTTCGAACTGTTCGGTTGTATCCGGGTCGAACCGCAGGCTGTCGAGTAGCGCCTCGAAGCCCACTCTTAGCTTGACCTTGTCATCGCCATACGCTTGCAGCAGGTAGTCGCTAGCGGCGGCCGCCTGGCCGGCCGACGGCGACAACTTCTGATACGTGACGCCCGACAGCGGGCGCAGGACCGCCGAATTTTTCGCTCGCGCGGCCGCGAGAACCTTTTGCGCCCCCTCGGGGTCGATCTGGTCAAGATAGGTAGCCTGCTGCTCCAGCAGCCAACCTTGCTGACGCCCGTCGGGGGTCTCCGCGACCCCCGCGCTCAGCTTTTTCACCGCACCGTTGATGTCGCCCGCGGCTGCGAGGTCGAAGGCGGCGCGCCGCGAGTTGGCAGCGGGACTGACGTGGCCGACCGCTGCCGGAATGGCAGCGAGACCGGTGCGGGCGAATTTCACCCATCCGGGGTCGCGGTCGAGCGCCTGTCGTGCGACGCCCATGATCGCCGACAGTGGCTGGTCCTCCAGGTCGCCGGCGATTTGCCGCGACAGGTTGAGCTGCGCTTGCGTAGCTGGGCTGAACAGTGCAAACGTGCTTGGGTCGGCCACCAGTTGCGTGAGGCGGGCGCCGAGCAGGAATACCACGCAATGATCCTCGTTGCTGCGGACGCCTCGGCCCATGCCCTGTTCGATGCGTTGGACTTGTCGATCATCGATGCCAGATGCCCGGCTGGTCAGATGGCTTTCGAGGCGTTCCTCGCCGCTGAACGCCTCGGGGAGACCGTCGAGAACGAGGACACGGCACGCGTTCCCGGGCAGGTCGATCCCGTCGTATTTGTTAACGAGGACTACGAGCCCGACAGGGCCGGCGCGGAGCTTTTCGACGATGCCGGCGACGTCGGCAGCGTAGATGATCTTGTCGTCCGTGGTGTAGGCCTTCCAGATGTTGGCGATACGCTCGCTGGGCACGATCACAACGACGTTGTGGTCATCAGCCAGCGACGAAATACTGTTGCGGATCGCTTCCTCGGAAATCGTCGGGTTGAGTTCCATTGGGGCAAGGATCATCCGTTCGCCGATATCGCCTGCCGTGGTGGGAGTGATGGGCGTCGCCACGCTGTCGGGGTCGGCGCCGAAGTCGGTGACCAAGACCGAGTCATCGGCAAGGGTGGCTGTCAGATAGACGCGGTGCTTGGCTGTGTGAAAGTTGGTGATGTGCTCCACCGGGCTGCACAACGGGGTAATGGTTAGCTGTTTGCTCGTGAATACCCCACGGCACAAGGAAAGCACGTCCTTCACTGCGGGCCACGCAAACTTAAGCGGCTCGCTGTTCCTGGCCTGGTGGAGGATGGCTCGGGTCCTGTCCAGCCGGGAGCGCCAGGACCAGAACGGCACCCTCACCAATGCGCCGAAGCTCTTGTCCACCACATCGAGTAAGTCGTTGGGCGAGTGGGCTTCCAGGTCGCTGCGGAAGAGATCGAGCAGCTCACCAAAGACAGGATCATCGTACGGAATATCGATCGACAGACTACTGCGCGCGGTGCCGAGTGCGGCATGGGCATCATCGATAACTACTGAGCCGATCGGCACCGGCGCCATCGTGGGACGATCGCCGCGGAACACCGAGCGGCCATTGAACAGCTTCCACACGTTGATTACGGCGATGGCCTCGCTCGCACGATACTTGTTGCTGTCCGGCTCGTCGACGGTGACGATGCCGATCCGAGCGGCCTCGTCGCGCACCTGGTCAGCGAGGTACTTGTTCGGAGCGACGTAGAGCGCAGGGCCATGACCCTCGTTGAGGTAGCTCTGAAGGATTACCAGCCCGTCGATCGTCTTACCCGCACCGGTGTTCACCTTTATGATCAGGTCCCGCTCCGACCGCCGCTGGTGCCACGCGGTGAGGACCTGTCCCTGAACGTCACGCAGATAGCCGTAACCTTCGGCCTTATTTGGCAACGACGTGTACAGCTCGCGGGGTTCGATCGGCGCGGGTTGCTGAGCCTCACGTAGGAGGCGGTCGAAGTCCATGGCTTCCATTCTGGCCGACATCGCCGCAAGGTGGGGACGGCCTCATCAACCGTTCCGTCGGGGTGGCAAACGAAACCCGGGCAATGTCGCGCCGCGGCGGGGCCGGGGGGTGCGTTCGGTCATCTTGCGGCCAAGTCAGCCGACGGTGCAACCACAGGGCCACGTATACAAGACCGAGCAGAACGGGCACCTCGATAAGCGGGCCGACAACCCCGGCCAACGCTTGGCCCGACGTGGCGCCGAACACGCCGATGGCGACCGCAATCGCTAGCTCGAAATCATTGCTGGCCGCGGAGAATGCCAGCGCCGCTGTGCGGGCGTAGGTCAGGCGTAGCCAGCGACCGATGGCGAATCCGCCGACCCACATCACAGCGAAGTAGACCAGCAGTGGCAGCGCGATCCGGACCACGTTCAGCGGCTGGGAGGTGATCGTCTTGCCTTGTAGCGCAAAAAGTACGACCACGGTGAACAGCAGCCCGTACAAGGCAATCGGCGCGATGCGTGGCAGCAGCTTGCTCTCGTACCACTCTTGGCCTCGGGCGCGTTCACCGAGGGTTCTGGTGAGGTATCCGGCGACCAGCGGGATGCCCAGGAAGACCAGAACGGTGACGGCGATGGCGGCGAACGAGACGTGCAGGCTCTGGGTGGGCAGATGGAGCCAGGCGGGCAGCACGTTAAGGTAGAAGACGCCGAGGCCGGCGTAGGCGAGCACCTGGAACACGGCGTTGAGCGCGACCAGCACGGCGGCCATCTCCCGGTCGCCGCAGGCGAGGTCGGTCCAGATCAGCACCATGGCGATGCAGCGGGCCAGCCCGACCAGAATCACGCCGGTGCGGTAGGCGGGGAGGTCTGGCAATAGCAGCCAGGCGAGGGCGAACATGACTGCCGGCCCGATGATCCAGTTCATGATCAGCGACACCGCGATCATGCGGCGATCGGCGGTGATTCTGCCGATCTCCTTGTAGCGGACCTTGGCGAGCACCGGGTACATCATCAGCAGCAGCCCGATGGCAATCGGCAGGCTGGTGCCGTGGATAGATACGGCGTTGAGCCCGTCGGCCAATCCTGGGATCACGCGGCCCAACAGCAGCCCGGCCGCCATCGCCAGTCCGATCCACAGTGGGAGGAATCGGTCGACAGTCGACAATCGCGCCACCGCGTGGCTGTCGTCCGACGATGCGGTGCGGGTTGCGCTGGGATTGTGGCTCATTTGTTTCGATCCGTTCGTTGTTGGGGGACCGGCAGCCCGGTGGTGTGGTGCGGGGCGGTACTCATGCTTGGGTCGCCGAACTGAGGGCGTCTGTTTCGAGAAGCTGCGAAAGTTGTTGCAGTACGGTCCGATTCACTCGGTAGTACACCCATGAGGCCCTTCGTTCACTGTCCAGCAATCCAGCGGTGCGTAGGACCTTGAGGTGATGGGAGATGGTGGGCTGGGTCAGTTCAATCCCTGCCGACAAATCGCAAACGCAAGCCTCGCCGCTCTCGTGGCTGGCCACCACGCTTAGCAGGCGCAAACGCACTGGGTCCGATAGAGCCTTCAGTGTGGCCGCCAATTGCGTGGCCGCCTCGACCGAGAGCGGCTCACGCACAAGCGGGACGTAGGTGCATACCGGGTCCGCAGTCAGCGGCCACTGTGACTTCGACACACATCGATATTGGCCCGCATCGAATCCGCGCTCAAGCGAATAGTGAGTAAACACGCCACGCGCGAGATTGGCGGGCGGGACGACAATGACCCCGCCCACCCGCGGTGATGGCGATCAGCTGCAAGCGGCGGCGGCCTCTTGATCGCCGCTGGCCGGCGATCCGCAACCGCACGCGGCGCCTTTGGTCTCGCGATCGAGGTGCTGTGGACTTGATCCGAATGTCTCCGAGTCGGCTAGGACCGTGTAGACCTCCCATTTCTCCCCAGCCGGCCCGGTCACCCAGGCCTTGTCTTGTGTGGCGAAGCAGCAGGTCGTTGCCATCTCCTCGTCGGTGAACAAGCCCTCGCCCTGCAACCGGGCGATTTCCTCGTGCACCTTCTCGCTTGACTGGACCTCCACTCCCAGGTGATTGAGCGTGCCGCCCTGGCCGGGGTTCTCCAAGAGCACCAGCTTGAGCGGCGGCTCAGCGACGGCGAAGTTGGCGTAGCCGGGCTTGCGTTTCGCGGGCTCGGTGTTAAAGAGCTTGGAGTAGAACGCGATTGCCTCGTCGAGGTTGTCGACGTTGAGGGCGAGTTGAACGCGGGACATGACTGTGGACCTCCATACCTGTGAGACATATATCGAACTTCTCCGACTCACCCAGGATGCCACCTTTTTGATATATGTCAAACCTTCTGGCAGAATCGTTCCATGCCGAAGACCCTGCCCGTGATCGACATAAGCGCGCCGGTGTGCTGCGCGCCGGTAGCCGCCGGCCCAATGAGCGACGAAGACGCCCTGCGGGTGGCCCTACGCCTCAAGGCGTTGGCCGACCCCGCACGAGTCAAGCTGATGTCGTTGCTATTCAACGCTTCTGCCGGCGAGGAGAACACGGGCGAACTTGCCGCAGTTCTCCAACTGACCGAGTCAACCGTCAGCCACCACCTCAGCCAACTTCGCAAGGCGGGCCTGGTGGAATCGGACCGCCGCGGCATGAATGTGTACCACCGCCCCCACCGCGATGCGATGGCCGCCCTCTGCGCGGTCCTCGACCCGAGTTGCTGCACCTGACCTTCGCGCCTCAACGACGGTCGCCCCCGCTGTGGTGAACTCAAACCGTCCTGTCGATGAACGGCGAATGACGGACTGGGACGAGACTCCGCTGACACCTTGATCTTTCGTTGATAGCTCAATCAGAATTAACTTAATTATGATTGAGTTATCTTCAGATGCGTTCAGACGGGTACAGGTCCATGCCGCTCTGGCCGATCCTGGCCGGCTGGTCATCGTCGATCGGTTGCTGCTTGCGGATGCCTCGCCCTCGGAGCTTCAAACCGCGTTGTCGATGTCTTCGAGTCTGATCGCCCACCATCTGGGCGTGCTCGAGGGCGCGGGAATGGTGCGCCGAGTCCGTTCCGAAGGAGATCGGCGTCGCAGTTACCTGCAATTGATTCCCGAGTCGCTTGACTTATTAGTGCCCTCAGCCGCGTGGCGGGCCGAGCGGGTGGTGTTCGTCTGCACGCAGAATTCGGCACGCAGCCAGTTAGCGGTAGCAGTGTGGAATCGGCGCAGCTCGCTTCCCGCGACCTCGGCAGGGACTCATCCCGCCGCTGAAGTACATCCGTCGGCGGTAGCCGCCGCGAAACGCCGCAAACTGCCGATGCGGCCCCACGCCCCGCGCCACCTCGATGACATCGTTACGCCCGACGATGTGATCATCGCGGTCTGCGACAACGCCCACGAAGAACTGCCCGCCGACAGCCGGCGCCTGCATTGGTCAATCCCCGACCCCGTGCGGTCCGGCCGCGCCGACGCCTTCGACCAGGCCCTGGATGAACTAATCGTCCGCATCGATCACCTGGCCCCCACCCTGGATCCCGCCAGCACCGGAGCCGACGCCACCCAGCAATAGCGCATTGCACCGACGACCGGAGGTAACCACGATGCGAACTTCATCCAAGCTGTCTTTGGCGGGCCTGAGCTTCCTGGCGATCGCGATGCTGGTGTTTGCGGCATGCGCGAAAGAAAAAAGCGTGCCCACCTACGCCACCGGCGCGAAAGTGGACTGCGGCGGCAAACAGACATTGAAGGCCAGCGGCTCCACCGCGCAGGCCAATGCGATGGCCCGCTTCGTCAAAGCCTACGAAAAGGCCTGCCCTGGGCAGACACTCACCTACACATCCAACGGCTCAGGTGCCGGAGTGCGCGAATTCCTCGCAGGCCAAACCGATTTCGGTGGCTCTGACTCTCCACTGGCCGGCGACGAGTACAACACCGCCAAGCAGCGGTGCGGCTCGGACGCGTGGAACCTGCCAGTCGTGTTCGGGCCATTGGCGATCACCTACAACCTGCAAGCCGTCGACCGGCTGACGCTCGACGCGCCGACACTGGCCAACATCTTCAACGGCAAGATCACCCGATGGGACGACCCGGCGATCAAAGCGCTCAACACCGAGGAGATGCCCTCCGAACCCATCCACGTGGTGTACCGCAGCGACGCCTCAGGCACCACCGACAACTTCCAGCTCTACCTCGACGCGGCCTCGGGCGGCGCGTGGGGCAAGAGCACCGGCAAGATGTTCAACGGCGGAGTCGGCCAGGGCGCAGGCGGCAACGAGGGCACCTCAGCGATGGTCAAGAACACCGAAGGGGCGATCAGCTACAACGAATATTCGTTCGCTCAGGCGCAGCGGCTCTTCGCCGCCCGAATTGTGACCTCTGCCGGGCCGGACCCGGTAGCGATCACCGCCGACACCGTCGGTAAGGCCATCGCCGGCGCGAAGATCGCGGGTCAGGGCAACAACCTGGTATTGGACATTTCGTCGTTCTACACCCCCACCCAACCCGGCACCTACCCAATCGTGCTGGCAACCTACGAACTGGTGTGCTCGAAATACGCTGACGGGCAGACCTCCAAGGCGGTGCGAGCTTTTCTGCAGTCCACCCTTGGGCAAGGCCAGGCCAACCTGGAAGACTATGGATACTTCCCGTTACCCGACCAGTTCCAACCAAAAGTGCTCGGCGCCGTCAACGCCATCAGCTGATCCCGATACCAGCTCTGTAACCGCCATCACCCTGAACGGGCGCACCATGACAGCACCGAGATATTGAGGCGGATCGATACATTCGATGTCCGAACCAGACACCACTCCCGAAGACCTTTCGGCTGATCTTGACCGTGCCCGCTCAGACTTTTACGAGCTATTAACCCTCGCCGGTGCCGATGAATGGGAGAAGCCGACAACAGGCACGAGGTGGACAAACGAACAACTCTTGTTCCACATGGTGTTCGGCTACATGGTGGTCCAGAGACTGCTTGTCCTGGTGCGGTTATTCGGGCGCCTACCCCAGCGGGTCAGCCGTGCTTTCGCACGAACGCTGAACGGCGCCACGAGGCCATTCGACACCGTCAACTTCCACGGCACAAACCTGGCCGCACGGTTCTTCAATCGAAAGCGCATGGGCCACAAACTGGACCGTGTCCTGGCCGCGCTACAGCGATCACTCTGCCGTGAGACCGCCGAGTCACTTCGTCGCGGCATGCACTTTCCAACGCGGTGGGACCCGTACTTCCGTGACTACATGACACTGGCCGACGTTTACGCCTACCCCGGAAAGCATTATGACCACCACCGCCAGCAACTCAGCCTAGCCAAGCTGAGGTAAGCCCGACGAAATCACTTACACGCTAACGGCAGAACCGAGGACATGATGACGAAACCAACTGTGCTCTTCCTTTGCACCCACAACGCTGGCCGCTCCCAAATGGCGATGGGATTTTTCGCACACCACGCCGGGGATCAGGCAGCGGTCTACTCGGGCGGCTCCGAACCAGCCGATCAAGTAAATCCAGCAGCCGTCACCGCCATGGCAGAAAAGGGTATCGACATCACCGCCGAGCAACCGAAACGCTGGACTCACGACATGCTCGAAGCCGCCGACGTAGTGGTCACCATGGGCTGTGGCGACACGTGCCCGGTCCTCCCCGGACGCCGCTACGAGGAATGGCTTCTGCCCGATCCCGCCGGCCAACCGCTGGAAGCTGTTCGACCGATACGAGACGAAATCGACCAGCGCGTCCGGACACTCTTGGCGGAGCTTGGAGTCGGTGTGAAGGGTGGCGGGTAACGCCCGAAGTGATCCAAACGCCGCCTTGACCGGCCAGCGCGCGTGGGCCGAGGCGATGAAATGACTCCCACCGGGTCGGCATGCGTGCGTCATGCTCGCGGGGGTTGTTTGAGTCAACCGACGCGGGAGGGATCATGATCGATATGGAGGAGGCGTCTCCTACCAACATGCTTGACCAGTTGGCCGACCTCGACCCCCAGGAACGGCGGGAAGTGGCTTCCGTCGTTCGCGGTCTCTCGCGAACCTTCGCCGAGCTACCTGACGGCAAGACAGCCTCACACGTGCTCGGCGTCCTGGCCCACCTGCTCGACCCGTCGTGAGCTGTGTGCAGGCTGTACCGAAATCGGTCGGTTCCGGGACGCGCTCTGCTCACGCGTTGACGGTTGTGTTTCCCCATGACTCACTGTCCCGAAAGTATGTCCCGGTAGGAATGCCGCCCGTCATAATAAAAACAATTGAGACATCACGTCCGGTGCGGAGTGGACCCGTCAACACCTTCTTCGACGCGGAGCCTCGCGGCGAGCCCCTCGGCAGGTCGGCGGCGGTCGCCTCTTTGTAGGTTGACGGCGTGCCCAATCACAGCTGAAAGCCCGACTTACTGTAGTAAGTGGTTCCACACGGTTTGATGCAGGACGGTCAGAGGGAGATCGGGCTTGAGCAAGTTGGGCAACTTCGTCTGGGGGATCGCCGATCAGCTGCGCGGCGTGTACAAGCCGCACCAGTACGGCGGGGTGATCCTGCCGTTCACGATCCTGCGACGCCTGGACTGCATCCTCGAACCCACCCGCGACGAGGTCCGGACGCTCGCCACGAAGTACGCCGGCGGGGCGCTGGATGCCCAGGTGAAGCGCAAGACCGGACTGGGCTTCTACAACACCAGCCCCTTCGACTTCGCGCGACTGTTGGAGGATCCTGAGGGCTTGCGGGCGAACCTGATGGACTACATCACCGGATTCTCGGCCAACATCGACGTCTTCGAGCGGTTCAAATTCGAGAATGAGCTCGCAACACTGGACGAAAAGAACCGGCTGTACCTGGTGACATCGAAGTTCGCCGAGGTCGACCTGCATCCCGACACGGTGCCCAACGCCGAGATGGGCGACCTGTTCGAGCACCTGATCTACAAGTTCGCCGAAGCCTCCAACGAGGAAGCCGGAGAGCACTACACCCCCCGCGACGCGATCCGGTTGATAGTCGACCTGCTTTTCGCCGAGGACAACAAGGCCCTGCTTGAGCCGGGCACCGTCCGCACGATCTACGACCCGACTGCGGGCACCGGCGGGATGCTGTCAGTGGCCGAAGAGCGGCTACTGGAACGCAACCCCGACGCCCGGTTGCGGCTGTACGGCCAGGAGATCAACGACCAGTCCTACGCGATCTGCAAGTCCGACATGATCGCCAAGGGCCAGGACGCCGGCAACATCCGACTGGGTGACACCCTCGAAGATGACAAGTTCTGGGACCGCACCTTCGACTTCTGTATGTCCAACCCGCCGTACGGTTTTGACTGGAAGGCCTCCCAGGAGGCGGTGGAGAAGGAAGCCCTTGTCCCGGGTTCCCGGTTCTCGCACGGCCTTCCGTCGATCGGCGATGGCCAGATGCTGTTCCTGTGCCATCTGGCTCACAAGATGCGACCCGCGCATGAGGGCGGCGGCCGGGCCGGCATTGTGTTGAACGGCTCGCCGCTGTTTACCGGCGCCGCAGAATCGGGTCCGTCGAAGATCCGCCAATGGCTGTTCGAATCCGATCTGGTGGAGGCGATCATCGCGCTGCCGACCAACATGTTCTTCAACACCGGCATCGCCACCTACATCTGGATCCTCGACAACACCAAACGCCCTGAGCGGCGGGGCACGGTCCAGTTGATCGACGCCGGTTCGTTCTGGACGAAGATGCGCAAGAACCTTGGCGCGAAAGGACGCGAGGTAGACGCCAAAGCCAGGGACCGCATCGTCGCCCTCTACGACGCGTTCGAAGAGGCCGACCCCGACCTCTCGAAAGTGTTCGCAGCCAATGACTTCGGCTACTGGACGATCACCGTCGAGCGGCCATTGCTCGACGAGGACGGCAACCCCGTCACCGACCGCAATGGCAAACCGAAGCCCGATGCGAAGAAACGCGACACCGAGAACGTCCCGTTCACCTACGGCTGCAACAGGGCCGGCGACTCCGGCCGCGACGAAACGATTAAGGCGTACTTCGAGGCCGAGGTTCGTCCTCACGTCCCCGACGCCTGGGTCGACACGAGAAAAACCAAGGTCGGCTACGAGATTCCTTTCACCCGCCAGTTTTACAAGTACGTGCCACCCCGTCCGCTGGCCGAGATCGACGCCGACTTGGAGAGGCAAGTCGCCAAGATTATCGAGTTACTGCGGGAGGTGGAGAGTTGAGCGCCGCGAGCACTACGATCGCCCGCGATGTCGCGTGGCTCCCTCCTCTGCCGTCCGGTTGGAAGTTGCGTCCGCTGTGGTCGATGTTCGAGCGCATCAAGGATGTGGACCACCCTGACGAACAGATGCTGTCGGTATTTCGCGACTACGGGGTCATAGCCAAGGACTCTCGGGAAAATTTGAACCAAACCGCTGAAAACCGCAGCATTTACCAACTTGTTCACCCGGGATGGTTAGTCACCAACCGGATGAAAGCCTGGCAGGGATCGGTCGGGATCTCGCCCCTGAGAGGCATTGTGTCGGGGCACTACATCTGTTTCGCGCCAAGACATAGCGAAGATCCCAAATACCTCAATTGGTTATTCCGCTCACCGCCGTACGCCCACGCCTACGCCCTCCTGTCAAGGGGTGTCCGGATCGGCCAGGTTGAGATTGACAATGACGAATACCGACTTCTGCCAGTTCTGCTTCCCCCTCTGAGTGAGCAGCGCGCCATCGCGAAGTACCTCGATCGCGAGACGGCTCGGAGCGACACGCTCATCGAGGAGCAGCAGCGGCTGATCGAAATGCTCGAGGAGAGACGCGAGTCAGTAGTCGACATGGCTCTGACCCATCACGGCTTCGAGATCCCATGCAGATTCGAGGATTACGAGGGCACGTTGCCGAGCGGGTGGCGTCTCGTGTTGCTGGGTCAAACCCTTCGACAGTTGACCAACGGTTTCGTAGGTCCAACACGGGACATCCTCGTCGACGAGGGCATCCGCTACATCCAGAGCACCCACATCAAGTCGGGCCGCATCGACTTCGATAGGCGTCCGTTCTATGTGTCGCGTGAATGGCATGCGGAGCGCCCGCGCATCCATCTCCGACAAGGTGACGTGCTGATAGTACAGACGGGCGACATCGGGAAAGTCGCTGTCGTGCCGCCAGATTTCGGCGAGTGCAGCTGTCATGCATTGCAGATCGCTCGCGTTCGGCCGGAAATGCTGTCCGGTGAGTATCTGGCTGTCTTCCTCAGCTCGCGAATCGGGTATCAGTCACTCTTGGCTAGAGCTACAGGGGCAACCCACCCTCACCTTGAGGCCGGCATCCGCAGCGCACCGATCGTGGTGCCTCCCCAAGAGACGCAGACTCAGATAGTGGAGGAGGTCGCGACCCAGTTCGCCAAGATCGACACCCTGATCGCTGAGACAGAGAAGTTTATCGAACTGGCCCGCGAACGCCGCTCGGCACTGATCACCGCCGCGGTCACCGGTCAGATCGACGTGCGCGAAGTAGCCTGAGATATGGACCAGCACAGGGAGATCGCGTTCGAGAGGGAGTTGGCCGAGCACCTGGACGCCCACGGCTGGTTGTACTCACCCACCGACGCCGGCTACGACCGTGAACGCGCCCTGTTCCCCGAAGACGTGCTGGGCTGGCTTGCCGAAACCCAGCCCGAGCAGCTGGCGAAAGTCGTCAAGCCCGGCGGCGGTGATGTCGCCAAGCAGCAGTCCCAGCTGCTGGATCGGATCGTGAAAGTCCTTGACACACCGATGGACAACGGCGGCGGCACCCTCAATCTGCTGCGCAAGGGATTCTCGCACTTGTCCGCCAAGTTCGACATGTGCGTGTTCAGGCCGGAGTCGACTCTGAATGAGAAGCGCAACACCGACTATGCCGCGGTGCGGGTGCGGGTGATGCGGCAGGTGCACTTCTCCACCGCCGACCAGCGGTCAGTGGATCTCGTGTTCTTCGTCAACGGGCTGCCCGTCGCCACTGCGGAACTGAAGACTGATTTCACCCAAACCGTCGCCGATGCGATCACCCAATACAAAACCTCTAGGCTGCCGAAGGATCCCGCCACCGGGGCAGTGCAGCCCCTTTTCGTCTCCGGCGCACGCGCTCTGGTGCATTTCGCGGTCTCTGACGACGAGGTGTGGATGACCACCAGACTCGACGGCGACACAACACATTTCCTGCCCTTCAACCGCGGTGCCGAGGACGGGGGCGCGGGCAACCCGCTGAATCCGGACGGGCCGCGCACCGCCTACCTGTGGGAGCGGGTACTGCAACGCGATGCGTGGCTGAACATCCTCGGCCGACTGATGTACATCAAGCACGAGTCGAGCACCGATCCAATCAGCGGCAAGACCACCAAGTCGTCGTCCCTGCGGTTCCCGCGCTTTCATCAATGGGAGGCGACCACCGAACTCACTATGGCGGTCACCGCCGAAGGCGTCGGCAAACGCTACCTCATCCAGCACTCGGCCGGGTCGGGCAAGACCGACTCGATCGCCTGGACCGCGCACCGCATGGCGCGCCTGCAGGTCAACAACCAGAAGGTGTTCGACTCGGTCATCGTCGTCACCGATCGCAACGTGCTCGACGCCCAGCTGCAGGACGCGATCAAGCAGATCGACAATGACGCCGGCATCGTCGTCGCGATCGACCGGGCCGAGGCCGCAAAGTCCGGCGAGGCAAAGTCGAAATCGGGGCTGCTCGCCAAAGCCTTGGTCGACGGCAAGCTCATCATCGTCGTCACCATCCAGACGTTCCCCTACGCGATGAACGAGATTCGGAAGAACAAGGGGCTCAAGGGAAAAAACTTCGCCGTCATCGCCGATGAAGCACACTCCTCGCAATCCGGGGAGGTCGCCGCCAAGCTGAAAGCAGTGCTGACAGCCGAGGAAATCAAAGAGATCGAGGAAGGCGGCGAGATCGACGTCGAGGCCGTGCTGGCCGCGGAAGCCACCGAACGCGCCGAGTCGGCCAACATCTCCTACTTCGCGTTCACCGCCACCCCGAAATCCAAGACCCTGGAACTGTTCGGCCGCGAACCGGCCCCTGGCGAACTGCCGGTGCCCTTCCACGTCTACACGATGCGCCAGGCGATCGAGGAGGGCTACATCCTCGACGTACTCACCGGCTATCACTCATTCAAGCTCGCTTTCCAGGTGGGCCAGAACGCCGGCCACAGCAGCGAGGTCGATCAGTCCAAGGCCACCAAGGAGGTCATGCGCTGGGTCAAGCTCAATCCGCAAACCATCGCGCAGAAGGCCGCGATCATCATCGAGCACTTCCGCGAGAACGTGGCCGACCTGCTCGACGGGCACGCTAAGGCGATGGTCGTCACCGACTCCCGCAAGGCGGCAGTCCGATACAAGTTGGCGATCGACTCCTACGTCGCGCAGAAGGCATACGGCTACGGCACCCTGGTCGCATTCTCGGGCACGGTGACCGACCCCGAGTCCGGGCCTGGCGATTTCACCGAGGCCAGCATGAACCCCGGCGTGCACGATCTGCGGACGTCGTTCCGCGGAGACCAGTACAAGGTGATGATCGTCGCCAACAAGTTCCAGACGGGATTCGACCAACCGCTGCTGTGTGCGATGTACGTCGACCGGATCCTGGCCGGAGTCACCGCTGTACAGACGCTGTCGCGGCTCAACCGCACCTACCGCACCCCCTCGGGAACACCGAAGACCGCCGCCATGACCCAGGTGGTCGATTTCGTCGACGAGCCCGAGGCGATCCGGGAGGCTTTCGAGCCGTACTACACCGACGCGTTCCTTGAGACGGCCACCGACCCGAACCTTGTGCACGACCTTTCGGCGAAACTCGACACGTCTGGCATCTACACCCAGCCCGAGGTCGACCAGTGCGCAGAAGCCGTCGTAAAGGGATTAGGCCACCATGCTCTCGCGGCGGCGATCGACCCCGGCAAAAAACGCTTCGCCGAGCGTTACCAAGCGGCACTCATCCACAACGGCGGGGAGGGCGATAAGGCGGCGCTGGCGGAACTGGACATGTTCCGCAAGGACGTCGGATCCTTCGTGCGCCTGTACGACTTCATGTCGCAAATCATCAACTATGGCGACCCGGCCCTAGAGAAGAAGCAGATCTATCTGCGAAACCTCGACCGGGTGATCCAGCCCGACAACTACAGCGCACCCATCGACCTGTCCGACGTCGTCCTCAAGAAGGTCAAACAAATCGACCGCGGCCGAGTGGACATCGGCCTCGGAGTGCGGGTCGGACTGTCCGGCATGACCGCCGCGGGCTCGGGTGAGAAGCGGGATCCGAAAATGGTTGCCTTCCAACAGGTGCTGGACCGCCTCAATGACCTGTTCGGCTCCGAGGACTTCACCGAGTCGCAGAAAGTGTCGTTCCTCGATGCCCTGCTGCGCACTCTGCTCGATGATGCGGATCTGGTGCAGCAGGCGAAGGTCAACTCCGCCAAGCAATTCGTCGAATCGCCCGACTTCGACGACGCCGTTACCGGCGCGGTGGCCGACAACCAAGGCGCGCACGAGAAGATGAGCGAGTACTTCTTCAGCAACGCGCCCGGAAGAGTGCTCCTGATCGCCGACATCGCCAAGTGGTTTTACCAGGTGGTCGTGAATCAGGATGGCAAGGTGGGGCTGCCATGAGAAGTGCGCATCCGGCTCTTCGAGCCGTTCTCGAAGAGCCCAAGAGTGCACCGCATTCCGACCGTGACCGCGATTCGGTGAGCCTGGAGCAAACCACGAGTTTGTCGTTGGCCCGAGCACTCGCGGTTGGGTGTCTCAGTCGCTTGGACCCAAGTATCGCGTCCGTCGACATCTGGGATCCCGCGGCTGGCTCAGGGTTCGCGGGATTCCTGCTGGTCGACGCGCTCCAATCAGCCGGGCTACGGGTCCGATATCGCGGCCAGGACATCAACCAGGAGGCGGTGTTGGCCGGCCGGCGCCGCTTTGAAGCCGTGCCAGATGGTGAGCTCGCCATCGGAGACACTCTCGCCAACGACGAGTTCGTGGATTTCGAAGCCGATTTGGTGATCGTCGATCCGCCGTGGGGCATGAACTGGGCGAGTTCAGCATCGGCTGTGCAATCTCGTCGAGAATCAGGCGCGTTCCGGTTCGGCGTCCCTCAACAGTCCGACAGCACTTGGCTTTTCATATCATTGGCGCTGGAGAACCTGCGACCGGCAGTTAAGGGAGGTGGGCGGGTCGCGGCTCTGGTCGCTCCCGGCTCTTTAAGCGTAGGGGGTGCCACTGGCGCCGTGCGGCAGAGGATCGTGGAAGCCGGGCTGCTTGAGTCAGTCACACGGCTACCTGAGGGGCTGGCACCGAACACAGCCATCACTCTGTACCTCTTGACCTTCACGAACAGCGGCGACGAAGCTGGGCAAGGCAAGGTAGCGATCGCCGATCTGCAGACGCAGTTCACGACCAGCCGCCGCCAGCGTGCGATGCCTGCGTCCGCCTTCAGGGAGCTTGAATCAGGCCTTAGAACGAGAAAGTCCGGACCCCGCAACCGCACAGTCGGAGTTGAGCAGCTTATCCGCAGGGAAGCGCTGCTCTCACGAGAGTCCAGCGACGGGCACCGACTCTCGTGGCGTCTCGTGACCTATCGCAACGCGGCGATCGACGAGGGGCTACTGGAATCGCGCTACGGGGCAAGTTCCGGCATTTCCGTCGACGCGGACCCGACCAGCATCGTCGACCTCGACCCCAGCCCCTTTTTTGGGGACGACTCGCGCGACATCCTGAAAGACATGAAGGCAAACGGGTGGGCTTGCCGACGTCTGAGTCAACTCCTCACCAGAGAGCCCGAAGCAACTAACCACTCGACCGCTGCCGGTGACGGGCACGTGTTCATTCCGACGACTCGCATCGGCGAGGTCTCCACGGAGCCAGCTGATGCGCAGCCTTCTGGCCGAGTGCTCTCGATCCGGCTCGATAAGACTGCGGTCGAGCCGACCTTCCTGGCAGCATGGCTCAATTCAGAGCAAGGCGTCGCCAGCCGACTCCATGCGATCGAAGCGAGCAGCTCGGGCACCCATCTGAGGGCGCTGAGGTCTGACCCTAGATCGCTCATGCGCTGGGCCGACGAGCTCATCATCCCCGTGCCGGCGCACCGCACACAGCTCGAACTCGCGTCGGCGGACGAAAGGCTCGGCTCTTATCACGCTGAACTGAACCGCCAACGAGAGAGCATCTGGGCAGCTCCTGACAGCGCGGCAGAGGTGGTTAACAGGATCGCGAATGCGTTCGACGACTCTGTCAGTACCTGGCTCGATCAGCTGCCCTTCCCCATCGCCTCGGCGCTTTGGACTGCTGAAACCGCGACTTCACCGGGCGACCAGCAGCGCGCGTACCTCCACGCGTGGGAGGCCATTGTGACCTTCCATGCAACGCTGCTGCTTTCCGCGACTCGGTGCGATCCGGGCAGCAGTAGTGACATCGAAGCGGCGATCGGCCAGACGCTGCGAGAACAACATCTAGGTATCGAACGGGCCTCGTTCGGGACCTGGGTGGTCATCGTCGAGAAGACGTCCAAGGACCTCCGTCGCGCGCTCGAGAGTAACGACCCAGACGACGTCGCCCGCATCCGTAACGCGTTCGGCGACCTCAGTCAAACCGGAATCGAACGTCTGATCTCCAAAGACGTCGTTAAGAAGTTCAACGAGCTGAACAGCAAACGTAACCGGTGGAGCGGACACACGGGCTACACGTCCGAAGACGAATGGACGGCGCAGGTCGCCTCCCTCGTCTCGGACCTCACCAACCTTCGCCAGCTCCTCGGAAACGTCTGGACCGAACTCCTGCTCGTCCGGGCCGGCAGCGCCAAGCGCACGCGGGATGGCTATGTCCAGAAGGCAGAGGTCGCGGTCGGCACCCGCTCTCCATTCCGCTCACAGGACTTCAGCGTCGGCGAACCAATGATGGACGGCGAGCTGTACCTGGTGAAAGACGGGTCACAGTCGCCATTGCGCCTCGGGCAGTTCGTGCAGCTGCGCGCAGCTCCACGCAACGCCCAGTACACGACCTACTTCTACAACCGGACTGAAGGGACCAGCGTCCGCATGGTCAGCTACCAACACGGACCAGAGAGCGAAGTGCAGGCCGACGTGGAGAGCTTCCGCGCGGAATTTGGGGCACTGGCTTTGAGGTGATGCGACTGCCGTGAGCGTAGAGCTGCCGTCCGGTGATCGTTTGTCGATACCGGCAGCCGCTCATGCCTGTTCGTCTTTCAGGTCGAGGATGCAGGCGTCGTTGCAGTCCCGGCACAGCGAGGCATCGTCGAAGCCTTGGCCCGCGCGCCCAGCGGCGGATGCACGCAGCAGTCGCAATCTTCAATGGCCATCAAGGGACCGTCGTGGATCCGCTAGCCAAAGGCCCGACAGCCCCGGGTCCCTCGAACAAGAGCTCCTTGGACAAGCAGGGCGATCTGGCCGGCGCCGCCGCACAATTCGACGAGCTGGTTGCCGAGGCCCAAGCAGCTCACGATGTGCTCGTCGAGGTGAACAGCCTCGCGGGCCACGGCGGCGTACTGGCGCAACGGGGTGACACGGCTGCGGCCCGGGCCGCGGCCGACGCGGCCATCGAGGCTGCCGCCGAGTTGGGTGGGTTCTACGCGGCCATGGGCTACGCGGCGCTGGCTGGCGCGGCCATGGCCGCCGGGGATGCTGCGACGCTACAAGACGCGATCCAGGCCTGGCCGTACCTGAGTGCCCTGCCCCAGACGGCGGCGGTGCAGCGCGTGTACAGCGCGTGGGCCGCCCTGGCACGCGGGGATCTGGTCGCGGCCCGCCGCGGGGCCGACGAGGCGGTCACGAGCACGACCGGCTATTACCGGTCGTTTGCGCTGTTGACGCGCGCCCACGTGGCGATCGCGCAAGGGGAGCCGGAGCAAGGCGAACGCGACGCCCACGACGCGCTCGCGTGTGCCGCCGAAGTCGAGGCGTACCTGTTCATGCCCGACATCCTGGAGTGCCTCGGCACTCTGGCCGGCGACGCCGGCAGTCATCGCGAAGCCACGCGGTTCTTCGGCGCAGCACACGCCATACGGGAACGTTGGGGCGCGGTCCGGGTCAAGGTCTGGGACGCCGACTACGAAGCCTCGGTGACGCGGCTGCGAGATGCACTGGGGGATCAGGACTTTGACTCCGCCTGGGCCGAGGGCGCTTCGCTCTCGACCGAAGAGGCGATCGCCTACGCCCAGCGCGGCCACGGCGAACGCAAACGACCCACCAGCGGCTGGGCATCGCTCACCCCGGCGGAGCGCGACGTCGTCCGTCTGGTCAGCGAGGGTCTGACCAACAACGACATCGCCACAAGGCTTTTCGTGTCACCGCGCACCGTGCAAACCCACCTGACCCACGTCTACACCAAACTCGGGCTCACCTCCCGCGTGCAGTTGGCCCAGGAAGCGGCCCGCCACGCCTGACCGAAAGCAGTACGTGGGATGGCCGCCATCGACCCGAGCCGGAGGGCCACCAGGTGAGCGAAGCGGTCCCCGTCGCCGCGTTTCAGTTGGCGTGTTCGAGTTCTGTTCGGGCCTGGTCGATTTGGTCGTAGGCGTACGTCGCCACGGCGGCGGTGGTCATCGTTTCGCCCTTGCGGGCGAGCGATTCGTAGGTCTGCTCGCCGAGGACCTCACGTAGGTGGGTGATCGCGGTGGTGATTTCGGGGACCGCCGCTGCGGCCATGGGGGCGAAGCCGGCGATGGTGGCCGCCGGTTCGTAGCGTCCGAGCCGGTCGAAAAGAACGGCGAGGACGGCCAGCGGGGAGCGGATCGTCGTGGTGTTGCCCGCATTGTGGTAGTTGCGGATCGCCACAGTGAGGTGATCGAGCGCGGACACGGTGCCGCCGGACTCGGCCTCACGTCGTGCCAGACCGTTCGCCAGGGCTGACGCGGCGGCGCGGTTGCCGCTGTCTTGAGCGATCGCCAGACCCCGCCCGAGGGCGTTAAGCGCTCCGACGGGATCTGCGTCACGGAAAGCGGCTCCGTAGGCACCGAGCGCCGCCGCGAGCCAAGACGGGTTGCCTGTTGCCTCCGCAGCCTCGATGAGGCCATCCGCGGAATCCATCGCCTCCCCACCGGAACCGGCCACTGCAAGGGCCATAACCAGCCATGCCCGGATGTGGACGTCGGTGTCGCGGCGGCGTGCGAGCTGGGCGCGGCACACCTCGGCCAACCGCTCAGGCTGCCCGATGACGAAGTACACAACTCCAAGCAAGGCTTCGCTGCCGTACGGCAGCGCCTCGTGGCTCATGCCGAGAACGATCTGGCCGGCGTCGCTATAGCCGACAGCCGCCTCGATCCGTCCGGTCGTGTAGCACAGCGACGCAATCGCGTACAGGAACGCCAGCCGGGGGTGGTCGGCGAGGCGGGCGGGCTCGATGAGCTCTTCAGCCCAGGCTATCGGCTCATAGGTTTGGACCCCAGCGCCGAGCAACCCCACATAGGTGGCGAGGGTGGCGGCGATATCAAGATCGCCGTGGTCGGCGGCCCACCGAAACGCGGTGCGCAGGTTGGCCAGTTCGATAGTTAACCAGTCGTAGGCCTGTCGCTGCCGGGGGCCCTCCCACAGGGCCAGGATGTCGGCTTCGCGCCCGGCGAAGTAGCGGGCATGCGCCGTACGCGCCTCGGTCGCCTCGCCACGGGCGACGAGTTGTTCCTCGGCGAACTGGCGGATCGTCTCCAGCATGGAAAACCGGGTCCGCTGCGACGAGCGGTCGGCGACCAGCAGCGACTTTCGCACCAGGGCATCGAGCAGATCCAGCACGGCGTAGTCCCCGGATTCATCGAAACCGGCTATCGCGCAGGCACTTTGGAGATCGAATCCGCCCGCGAACACCGAACACTGTGTCAACAGCAATTTTTCGGCGTCGTCGAGCAGGTCATAAGACCAGGCCACCGCGTGGCGCAGGGTGTGGTGGCGGTGTAGGCCGCGCCGGGACCCGACCAGCAGTTGGAACCGATGATCGAGTCGATCCCGCACCTCGCTCGGGGTCATTGATGCCATCCGCGAGGCCGCCAACTCGATGGCCAACGGGATCCCGTCCAGTCGGCCGCAGATTTCCACCACCGCGTCGGCCTTGCCGGGCTGGGCCAGCGAAAAGTCCGACACGACACTGTGCGCACGGTCGACGAAAAGGTTCACGGCGGCGGATTCGGTTCCGGAGTTGACGTCCAGCGACGGGACACGCCATAACTGTTCGTCGCTGACCCCCACTCCTTCGCGGCTGGTCGCCAGAATCGTTACCGTCGCCGAGGCGGCCAGAATCGCCTCCACCAGATCCGCGACACTGTCGACAACGTGCTCGCAGTTGTCGAACACCAGCAGCCGCACCCTGCCCTCCAACGCGGCCGCGACACTGTTAGCCACGCTCTTCCCGGGCTGTTGGATGATGCCCAGCACCGCGGCCACCGCATCAGGCACCGCCGCCGGATCGGTGACCGCCGCCAAGTCGAAAAACCAGACCCCGTCCGGAAATTCATCGACGAGACGCGCCGCAACCTCCACCGCCAGCCGGGTTTTGCCGACCCCACCCACCCCAGTCAACGTCACCAGCCGATGCGCATGCAGCGCGGCTTGCAGCTCGGCGACCTCGGACTCGCGCCCGATGAAACTGGTGGTCGCAGGCCGCAGGTTCCCCGAACTCGGGTCAAGCGCCCGCAACGGCGGAAAGTCCGTGCCCAGGCCCTCCGCTTGGACCTGGAACACCCCGACCGGAGTGGGCACATCCCGCAACCGGCGCGGCCCCAGATCCACCAGATCTACCCCGCTGAGCAGACCCGCCGTCGACTCGGCCACCAGGATCTGACCACCGTGCCCGGCGGCCATCACCCGTGCAGCGCGGTTGAGCACCGCACCGAAATAGTCGCTTCCCCGCAGTTGGGCCTCGCCGGTCGCAATCCCCATGCGGACCGGCAATTCCAGGGCACGCTGTGCGGCCACTGCCGCATCGACCGCACCGGTGGGGGAGGCGAATGCGGCACACACCCCGTCCCCGGTGTGTTTGAACAACCAACCCCCGTGTGTCCCGATCGCCTGACGCAACACCTCGTCATGGCCGGCCAGCGCTGCCCGCATCGCATCCGCATCTGCCTCCCACCGACGAGTCGAACCCTCCACATCGGTGAACAAAAACGTCACCACCCCCGACGGAGCAGCCGCCGTCATGTCATCGCCTGGGCCCACGCGATATGCCCCTCGTAGCCAAGCGTTCTCGCCATGTCGCGGTAGCGATCCCGGAACTCCGCATAGGCCGTGTCATCACGGTGAGCCCGCGCTAGGACGGCGCTGAATAACTCGTCCAATGCTGGGCGTGTCTGACGGCTGCGCCCTGTGTGGCGTGTGATGATGTTGTGGTGCAAGGGATTTCACGGTCGGATCGGGAGTTGTTGGACGCGCAGGCG
>Ga0335070_10000299_pt1 | contig 57992 bp, 47 predicted proteins | sample Lox_Sample_13_FD_206722 | JGI IMG/M metagenome (GOLD analysis project Ga0335070, IMG submission 206722) | Soil microbial communities from Loxahatchee National Wildlife Refuge, Florida, United States - Lox_Sample_1.3 | ecosystem: Environmental > Terrestrial > Soil > Wetlands | place: USA...
TTCCAAGAATGCGCCCGCGCTGCTCCATTTTGACGGGCGGCTTCGACTTTTCAGGTTGCTGAGATTGCACTTCCTGTCCTCCTTTTGAGCAGACCGAGATGAGCAACAGCGAGCCGAGCGCAATTGTCCTCCAGGGTATTCTTTGCATGTGCGGATTATACACAGGTTTTGAATTCGAGTGGAGAAAACGGTTCGCTCAAGGTTCGCCGCGATTCGCCCCTTCTAAGATCGCGCATGAGGTCTCGAACTGGCTTGGCATCGCCCGTAGGGGCTTGCGGGATCGCAAAGTATCCCAGATTGCGTGTTCATCGGCACGAGGCGCGGATGACTCCGGCAAGACGGCGTAGGGTAGACCGATCCTGTCGGACGCTCTTTCATCAGACGATAAAGTTTGTTATCGTCTGCTTCCAATCGATGGCGCCTGCGGCTGCCGCCAACATTGGCCGCCCCACCGGGAACTTTGCTAGCGGCCTATTGGGGATTCGGGATTGCCGGGACCGAAGTGCTTGAGCATCACCAGATTTTCAGTCTTGCTCTTGTTCGTGATGGCGACGCCGTGTTTCGCGGCGTCCGCCGTGACGAACAGTTCGTCCTGGGTCATCTGGCGGTAGCGGATCAGGCTCGGCGTCTCAACGTCGTGCTTGCCGAACGTGCCATAACCTGAGGTGAGAATCAACCCGTACGCCGCCGCATCGCGTATCGTGACGGTGTGGCCGGGGAGCACGGTCAGTTCCTTCGCCGAATAATACTTGGTCGAATACACGACCCAGTTCTCGCGATGGCCATCGCACTCGGTGGCGAGCTTGGGATGGAACAGCCGATGCTCGGCGAACTCGGGATCGGTGTTGGCGGGCCAGTCCATCATCTCGATCAGATAGTCGAGGTCGTGATGATGCTCCGGCGGAACGTCCTTGACGAGAAGATCCCACGGCACGCCTCGGCCCTCCACCATCGATTGATACATGGCGAACACGTCTGAGTTGACCTGCGGCTCATAAGTCACCAGCGAGCCGGGGGCGTGCAGAATGCCGGGGTCGACTTGCCAGCCAGTGCCGGGTTTCAGCTTGTACGCTCGCGACAGATACAAGATTTCGTTGTCGCCCTCATTCCATTTCTCCAGGCAGCGTCGGATATCGTTCTTGGTCGTTCCCGGGTTCAGGCCCATGAACGTATAGGGGAAATTATTGCCCGCGAAATTATATTGGGGAGGGAAGTAATACGCTTCCGGTTTGCCCTTCTGGCCGACGCGCGCGGCGAACTCGTCGTTCTGATGCAGATGATGCGGAATCGGCCCCAGGTTATCGAAAAACTTGCAAAGCAGGTTCCAGCCGCCGTGTCTTTGCATGACATCCGAGCCGAGGAAGCGGTCGCCGACGGTGTCGATCGCTTCTTTGAGCAGAACCTTTTTGCCCTGAAACTCGATGTAGCTGAGCCCTTCGTCCTCGGCCGTCAGGGGGCCGTTGGCGGCCTTGGTGGTGGAGGAAAACCAGCGCTCGTCGATGCCTCCGCGGTGTGCTCCCAGTGCGTAGAGGTCGCGCGGGTCGAGCTTCAGGCGGCCGCCGGGCATCAGAAACGAGCGGGGAACCCAACACGGCGCAAGGCGAACGACGCCATCGCCCGCCAGCAGGGCATCGTTGATGAGAGAGTTTGTAGACATGGAAAGGGCCGTCTTTTAAAGGCTTGAAACGACTCAAGCCGCAACCGCCAGCGTATACCTTCGCCTGTGCTCTGTCAAGAACTGTTTAATAAAGCGTAAACGCGTACAGCGTGTCACCGCCCGCCACGAGGATGTACTGATGGCCGTCCAGCATATACGTCTCCGGCGCGTTCGAGACGTTGCCCAGATGCGTATGCCACAGGATTTGGCCGTCGGAGGGATCGTAGGCGACGAGATTCCCGGCCAGATCGCCCGCGAACAATAGTTTTCCCGCCGTGGTTAAGATGCCGTTGCCGAGATTGCCTCCGGTACCCGGGTAGCGATGCCTCCAGGCGACTTTTCCAGTCTTATAATCGATCGCCGTCAAATATCCGCCGAGCGAGCCTAATTCCAATTCGTCGCGTCCGCCGAGACCCATCGCCCCGCGGGGGTCGGTCTCGGTCAAATAAAACATCGAGAACGGGTCGCTGGAAGGCACATAGAACAGGCCTGTATCGGGCGAATACGCTGGCGGAGGCCAGTTGGTCGCGCCGCTGCTGTCGGGCGACACTAACGTACCGGGAACCGTCGAATCCTTGGCTGGATCGCGGATCGGCTGGCCGTTGGCGTTCAGTCCCTTGGCCCAATTCACGGTGTCGGAATACTTGCTGGTGACCAGGTGCTCGCCGGTGATGCGGTCGAGCGTGAAATAGTATCCGTTGCGGCTGGCGTGCAGCACCATCTTGCGAGGCTTGCCGTTATATTCGCCGTCAACCAGAATCGGAGTCTCGGTGGAATCCCAATCATGGGTGTCGTGAGGCGAAGTTTGGTAGTGCCAGGCGATCTTGCCCGTATCGACGTTCACGGCGACGATCGAACAGGTGTATAAATTGTCCCCTTTGCGGCCGACAGGATCGGTATAGGCGGGCGAAGGGTTGCCCGTGCCAAAGATATAGAGGTGCGTTTCCGGGTCGTAGGCGCCGGGGATCCACACGTTGCCTCCGCCGTGTTTGGCCGTGTCAAGATCGCCCCAGGAGGCCGCAGCGGGGTCGGTTTTCGACATCGGAACCGCGTACCACTTCCATTGCAGATCGCCGGTTTCCGGATCGCGGGATTGGAGAAAGCCGGGCTCGTCCAGATCGTCTCCGGTGCCCACCAGGATGTGGTTGCCGACGACGATCGGCGCCATCGTCGAGAAATATTGCAGGTTGAAGTCGGCGATTTCCTTGTGCCAGCGCTCCTTGCCGGTCTTGGCATCGAGGCAGACCAGGTAATCGTCGGGCGTTTCCATGTACAGCCAGTTGCCCCACATGCCCAGGCCTCGATTCCCGATATGCGTGCCGCCCTTCGTTTTCCAGTAGTAATGCCAGATTTCGCGCCCGTCGCGCGCGTCGACGGCCCAGGCGTTATCGGGTGTGGCGAAGTACAGAATGCCGTTTACTTCGAGAATGGACGCGCGGATGCTGGTGCCTCCTCCGCCGCCCGCGCTCGAAGCCTCTGTTGCTTCTCCTCCGATGATTACGGGCGCTCCGCCGCCGCGTCCGCCGAAGCCTCCGCCGCCGGTCCCGCCGGCAAAGCGCGTGGTCCAGGCGAGTGTCAGGTTCTTCACGTTCGACTGATTGATCTGCTTCAACGAACTGTAGCGTCTCCCGGAATAATCGCCGGAATAGGTGGGCCAGGAATCGCCCAGAGGTTTCAGCAGTGATGCAGGATCCAGAGGGCCTTGCGCGAATACCGGCAGCAGGGCTGCGCTTGCCAGAAGGAGTTTCTTCATTTCACGGTCACCAGGTACGAGGTCAGATTGTGGATGTCCTTGTCTGTATAGACCCGCAGCAGTTCCCTGTGTGGCGCGAGAGGGTCGTGAATCTCCACCTTAGGCACGCCGCCATCGCGGCGGAAGGTGCGCTGGGTACCGTCGGCCTCGACCAGGGTGACGGTGAAATCGTCGATGCGAAGCAGGCGGCCTTCGGCCTTCGTGCCGGATGGTTCCGTGACCGTTACTCTTGCCGGAGAAACGGGCGCGCCTCCGCGGCCTGCGCCGGGCATTAAGAAGCGCTGCTGCAGATCTCGAGGCTCGGCGAACCGCGAGGCGATTCCCTTTAGGTCGCCCGTTACGGAATGACAGGTCGCGCACCTGGCCTTGAAATAGGCCTCGCCGGCCGCTGCGTCGCCGGCGAGGATTGAGATGGGTTTATTGCGCGATTCATCGTAGCCAGCCACGCGGAAGCTGTGGATGAACGCGGCGACGTCGGCCACCTGGGCATTGGTGAACGGAAATTTCGGCATGCCCTGATCCATGCGGCCGTTTTGGATCACGGGAGCGATAGCCTCGCCTTTGTCGTCATGAAGCACGAGTTCGGAGCGCAACAGATTCGGTCCGCCCTCGCCACCGCGGGCGTCCGAACCGTGACAGAACTGGCAGTTCACTCCGTAGAGAGCGCGGCCGCGGGCGATTGACTCCGGGTCAGCTTGCGCGTGCTGGGGATAAGCGTTCGCAAAACCGCCGCCACCGCCACCGCGGCCTCCCCTGCCGCCGCGCCCGCCTTGAGTCGAAGCGGGAGGTGTTTGCGGGAGTGTCTGGGCGACTGCCGCGATAGCGGACAAGGTGAGCATCGCGCAAGGGAGTAGAAGAGAACGGATCGTCACCCAGATTATGATAACGCGCGAACCGTCGCGAAGTCCCTACGCGTGTTCTCGGATTGGTAGTGCTTTAGGAGGTTGTTGACAAAGGGGACAGACTTCTCTGTCCCCACTCGCATGTGCTTGAATCGAAGCGGATCTTAGAGCGTGGACCGAGCGGTCTGTCCCCTTTGTCAACATCCACCAGCTGAGCGAACCCGGAATTCCCGCGTTTGTTGCGCGACACTTTTCGAACTCTAGGGGTTCAATAGAGTGCAAGGTTCAAATCGGAGTCGAGGTACTTCCTAATATGAAAAGCTCTTTTTTCGTGGCGGCTTTCGCGCTCCTCTCCTTACTCGCCATTGCCCAAACAACCAGCCCGGCCGTAAGCGAGCGAGCCGCGGCGCGATTCCTCAGTCAAGCCACCTGGGGACCGACGCAGGCCTCCATCGCGCAGGTCCAATCGATGGGATTCAACGCCTGGCTGCAGGCTCAGTACGCGCTGAACCACTCGGATCTGCCGGATCAGCCGATTCTCAACGCGGCCGGAAAGCAGAACAACAATCTGGCCCCGGTGCAGGCGGCCTTCTTTCAAAACGCGATCACCAATCAGGATCAGCTGCGCCAGCGCATTGCGTTTGTTTTGAGCCAGATCTGGGTGGTTTCGCAGCAATCGGGCGTGCCCAACGCATACGCTTATCCTCCTTACTGGCGGATCTTCCGCGATAACGCGTTCGGAAACTATCGCGACATCATCAAAGCCGTGACGCTGAGCCCGGCGATGGGCAAGTATCTGAACATGGCCAATAACAACAAGGCCAACGCGGCGACCGGATCGGCTCCTAATGAGAATTACGCGCGCGAGCTGATGCAGTTGTTCACGCTCGGACTGACCCAATTGAACATGGATGGGACGCCGGTGATCGTGAAGGGAACTCCCGTGCCTACCTATAACCAGGCGATCGTCACCTCGACGGCGGCGGCGCTCACCGGCTGGACGTATCCCACTGCTCCGGGAGCGAAGGCGAAGGTGAATAATCCGGTGTATTACATTGGCCAGATGTTCGCCGTCGATTCCGAGCATGACAAGACATCCAAGACTACCGTGGCGAATACCGTGATTCCGGCCGGTGGCACGGCAGAACAGGATCTGGACGTGCTAATCAACGCGCTGATGGCACAGCCGACGATGGCGCCGTTCATCAGCCAGCAATTGATCCAGCATTTGGTGACGAGCAATCCAAGGCCGGGCTACGTGCAGCGCGTGGCTACCGTGTTCGAGAACGATGGCTTCGGTGTAACCGGCAACATGCAGGCGGTTATCTCAGCGATCCTCACCGACGTGGAAGCCCGTAACGCGGACGACCCTTCTTACTTGGTGCCCTCTTACTTCGGCCACATGCGTGAGCCGATTCTGTTTCTGACGAGCGTCCTGCGCGGGTTGAACGCCAGCGTTGGCGCGACCAGCGCGCTGTCTAACGACGCCACGAATCTGGGGGAGAACCTGTTCAATGAGCCCAGCGTGTTTAGTTACTTTTCACCGCAGGCACGCAGCGAGTTCGGGCTGGTAGCCCCTGAGTTTCAGATTTACTCCACCCAAACCGCAGCTGACCGGGTGAATCTGGTGAACTCGATTCTCTACGGGAAGGGCAACGCCGGATTTAAGGTCAACATCGCGCCGTTCGTAAACCTGGCCGCGGACACGACCGGGCTGCTCGACTACATCAGCGGAATCTTCTTGCACACAGGGATGTCGAGCGGGCTTCAGCAGGCTGCGGCGACTGCTGTCAGCGCGCAGACCACTCCCACGGCCAAGGCGCAGGCTGCCCTGTACGTGGTTCTCACGTCCAGCGAGTATCAGATCATTCAATAGGGAGAACTCATATGGTTTCACGCAGAGGATTCATTCGCGTTGGAGCGGCCACTGTCGGCTCGCTGGCCCTCCGGCCGTTTGGGATGCTCCCCGCACTGGCGCAGAGTAGTGGGGACTATCGCGCACTGGTATGCGTGTTCCTACTCGGCGGCAACGACTCGAATAACACGATCATTCCTATGGACGACACGAGCTACAAGGCATATCAGTCGATCCGCGGCAGCCTGGCGCTGCCATCGAGCAGCCTGACGTCCGTCACCGCGGCGAATGGAGCGCCCTATGCATTCCATTCGAAGCTGGCCGAAGTTGCGAACTTATTTTCGAGTAAGGAACTGGCGGTGGTGGCCAACGTCGGCCCTTTGGTGCAGCCGCTGACGAGGGCGCAGTATCAAAGCGCGCAGGCGTCCGTGCCCTTGAACCTGTTCTCACACTCCGATCAACAGATCGCCTGGCAGACGGCCATCGCCCAGGGTCACAGCCCGACGGGCTGGGCTGGGCGGGCGGCGGACTATATCGCTTCGCAGAACATCAACTCGTCGAGCTTCCCGACCTTCTTTTCCGTAGCCGGAAACTCCATCGAGGGAGCCGGCTCATCGACACAACCCGTGGCGCTTGCGCCAGGACAGTCGTTGACGTTACAGGGGCCCAGCGCGGGCCTAACCGCAATTAACAATCTGCTTTCGACCAATACGGGAGTGTCGCTTGCCCAAGCGGCAAACGATACGCTTTCGCACAGCATCGCGGACGCATCGGCGCTGGCTGCCGCGCTTGCGAAATCGACGCCGCTGAAAACGCTGTTCCCGACCACGAGCATCGGGGGGCAGTTGCAGCAGGTGGCGCAGATCATCCAGGTGCAGTCCTACCTGGGGATGCGGCGGCAGATCTTCTTCTGCTCCTTAGGCGGATTCGATACGCACGCGGGCGAACTGCAAACCCACGACACACTGTATCCACAGTTGAGCCCGGCTCTCTCCGCGTTCTACCAGGCCACGCAGGAAATGGGGGTGGCGCAGAACGTCACTACGTTTACCGAATCCGACTTCAGCCGGACATTCCAGCCGACCACCGACGACGGCAGCGACCACGCCTGGGGTGGCCACCACATGGCGCTGGGCGGGGCAGTGCAGGGCGGCCAGATTTTTGGCAAATTCCCGACGTTCGAACTGGGAGGTCCGGACGACACCGATACGCGCGGCCGTTGGATTCCGACCACTTCCGTGGATCAATACGGGGCAACGCTGTGCAACTGGTTTGGCATTCCGGCAAGCGCCATGGCCACGGTGTTTCCGAATCTGGCCAATTTCCCGAGCACGAATATCGGGTTCCTAGGGTAGAAGCCCCGCACTTCGAATCTGGGTGAAAACCCTCCTTTTTGACTGGCATTCCGGGAGCGAAGGGGACAGACCGCTGTGTCCACTGAACACGCTTTGTTGAAAGTGCGGCGATTGTGGGTCGGGGACACAGTGGTCAGTCCCCTTCGCCAGGGAAAACTTCCGCGTAAAGGGCGTTTTCAGCCGTGACCATCGGATGCGGTCACCGCTTTAGTTTTCCGTTGGACGCGAGACCTGGTCGATCACGAAAACGTCGACGGGGCCTCGCGTCGCTTCGAGTTTCATCCCGAGTTGCTCCTGGAGCGCGGCAAGCAGGCCGGGTTTGGCATCGTCGGCGGGCTCGAAGTGAAGCATGCCTCCGAACAGCGAATCGTCGGGCGTGAATTCGAGGTCGAAATCGTAGCGGGCGGTGAGGCCTGTTTGATCGACCACAGGGCGATTGAGCGCGGCGCGCTGCAAAACACTGGCGATTTCTCCCATCGTCGCGTGGCGCGCGGGCAGTCGCACCACGGGAGGCGCGATCACGAAGGCGAGTGCTGGAAAGCCTTCCGGAGGCGGCTCGATATCCGGACTTTCCTTGAATTTCGGCCCCGTTCTCGCTACCGTCAGCGCATAGACCGGCATCTCCCTGCGCTCGCGATGAAACTTCAATTGGAAGCGGTCGGCGAGCAGCGTCCGTAGCATCGCCATTTGCTGATCGAGGTTTGGACGCGCGTCGCCTGGGGCCTCCGCGAGAATGTCGAAGTGTTCGTCGTCGACCCACGGAGGGCCGCCGGTGATTGCCTTGGGATTCAAATTGTATGCCGCGGCGATAAGCGTGCGTACGGCGTGATTCCGGGCGACAAGTTGCCTTGCCGTCTGCATCCGGATGAAGCGCCCATCGCGCCAATCGGGCGGCGTCGGCTTGATGGCCGCCACTTCGAAGGAATCGGCCTGCAGGGCGAGCACGCAGACCAGAAAAGGAAGCATAAAGCAAGTGTAGCGTGGAGCACGCGCTTTGCGTGGCGCGTCGGGACTCGTCGCGAGGTCTGCCCTATTTCGTTTCCGCGCTGAATCCCCCATACGTCAGGCAGGCGCCGAACGCGAGGCAGACGGCCATATATACCCAGAACAGTTGATCGTAGTGAAGCTGGCCCAGAAAGAACGCCGCTTCCCCGTCGGGAAGCAACAGGAACAACAGTCCCTTGATCAGGCTGATCCAGCCGACGATGGTGATCGCCACCGGCAGCGCGCCTCCTGACCACACATTGTGCCCGAGAACCATGGCCAGCCCGGCAATGATCGTGAAGACGCCGAGCACGTACATGAGCGCGGGGTTGTGAAGAATCGCGGTGACGGCATCCAGAGTCGCCTGCCTGTGCGCCATCATACACAGTGCGACGAGGATACAGTACAGACCAATGAGTTTACCGAGGAAAGAAGTACGCTCCAACATGGAACCTCCTAATGAGAGCGCATAAGGCTGATTTACGTTATCATGACGGTGCGCCGTGCGGCTACATCTGGCATCCCTGGTGGAGGATTTCAAGAAACACGGCGATCAGACCGCGATCGTCAGCCGCCATGGATTGCGCCGAGAGATCTGCTCGTATGCGGCGCTGGCCGAGTTGACGGGACGCTTCGCCGCTGAGTTGGTCGCGCGAGGGATCGTCAAGGGCGACCGCGTATTGATCTGGGGCGAGAACGGCGCGGAATGGGTGGCCGCGTTCTTCGGATGCATTCTGCGCGGCGTTGTCCCAGTGCCCATCGACGTGGCAGGCTCCGAGATCTTCGCGCATCGCGTGGCGAAGGAGGTCTCGCCGAAGTTAGTCGTCGGTAGCCGCGAGCAGATGGAGACCTTCGAGGGCGCGCTCGCATTTGAGCATTTTTCCTCGTTGCCCGCCGATCCTGTCGGGGCAATTGAGGGCATTTCCGAAACCGATCCGGTCCAGATCGTGTTCACCTCCGGCACCACGGGCGAGCCGAAGGGCGTCGTCCACACGCACGGCAACATCCTCGCCAGTCTGCGTCCAATTGAGACGGAGATGCAGAAGTACCTGAAGTACGAGAAGCCCTTCCATCCACTGCGATTCCTGCACACGCTTCCGTTGAGCCATGTGTTCGGGCAATTCATGGGCGTTTGGATTCCGGCGCTGCTGGCGGCCGAAGTGCACTTTGAATCCCGCCTGATTCCAGCCGATCTGGTGGAAACGATTCATGACGAGCGAATCTCCGTTCTGTGCGCCGTGCCTCGTGTACTCGAAATCATGAAGACCTACTTCCTGGCGCGATTCCCGGATCTGGCCGAACGGATCGCGAAAGCGAAAGGTCAGAACGCCTGGCGGCGATGGTGGACGTTTCGCGACGTGCATGGGGCACTGGGATTCAAGTTCTGGGCGCTGATCTGCGGCGGCGCGACGCTGCCGGAGGATCTCGAGCAGTTCTGGGGCGCGGTGGGCCTGGTCGTGATTCAAGGATACGGGATGACGGAAACCGCGGCTCTGGTCAGCCTGAATCATCCGTTCCACGCCGCGCGAGGGACCATCGGCAAGGTGCTGCCAGGCCGCGAAATCCGCCTGGGTCCGGATGGCGAGATCCTGGTACGCGGCGATACAGTGTCGAAGGCCACCTGGCAGGGAGGGAAACTGCAGACCCAGGAATCGGACTGGCTCGCCACCGGTGATTTGGCGAGCGTCGACGAATCAGGCAATCTGCGATTCCGCGGCCGCAAGAAAGAAGTGATCGTCACATCCGCGGGAATGAAAATCTATCCCGACGATCTGGAAACGGAGCTGCTCAGACAGCCTGCGATTAAGGCGGCGTCGGTTGTGGATGTGGATGGCGAACCCGTCGCGGCCCTCATTCTTCGTCCGAATGGCGACGCGGCTGCCGCCGTCCAAGCGGCGAATCAGGAATTGGCCGGATTTCAGCAGATTCGCCGCTGGTTCGTCTGGCCTGACCCCGATTTCCCGCGCACCTCGTCGGGCAAAGTGCTCCGTCGCGAGGTCGCCGCCGATCTGAAAGGCGAAGCGTCGCCGCGCATGCTCGCTGGCCTGCTGGAGCGCGTGTCGGGTAAAGTGGCGGATTCCGAAGAGCTGAATCTCGACAGCCTCGGGCGAGTGGAATTGCAGGCGGCCATCGAAGGCCAGTTGGGCGTCGAGATTGACGACGCGTCGTACAGCCAGGTGAAGACCCTCGGCGAACTGCGAGGCTTGCTGAGCGGCGCGCCAAAGCCCGAAGTCCAGGACGAAAATATCTACCCGACGTGGCCGTGGTCCTGGTTGGAGACCGTGATTCGCAAGGCGTTTCTCGAAGTGGTGATGGAGCCGCTCGTATGGATTCTCGCTAATCCTCGGGTGGAACGCGAACGCGGCGAGATCGGCGCGAAGCCGATGCTCATCGTATCCAACCACGTCACGATGTACGACCTACCGTTCATTCTTTATGCCCTGCCGGGCGCGATGCGCAGGCGCGTGGCCGTCGCCATGGCAGGCGAAATGATCATGGATTATCGCAAGGCAAGGAATCTGGGCAACTGGTTCCTGAATCTGTGCGGTCCGCCGGCATATCTGCTGATCACGGGATTGTTCAACGTTTTCCCCCTGCCGCAGTTTGGGAATTTCCGCAAGAGCTTCGCGCACGCCGGTAAAGCAATGGATCGCGGCATGCACGTGCTGGTGTTTCCCGAAGGCCGGCGCACGCCGGATGGGAAGATCCATGCGTTTCAGAAAGGCTCGGGCATGTTGTGGAGGGAACTGGAGTGCGATGTCCTGCCGGTCTACCTTGGCGGAATGAGTTCGGGAAAATGGTTCCGGACGGGAAAGATGTGGGTTCGCGTAGGAAAGCCGATTCCGTTCGACCCGGAAAAGGAAGCCGCGGAGGCGAGCCAGGTGTTGGAGGAGGCGGTCCGGCGGCTGGAGCAGCCCTAGTTCTCCGTCGGCCTTTCTACATAGTCGATGACTAGCACCTCCACGGGACCCTTACCTGAGGAAAGCCTCAATCCGAGTTGCCCCTGCACAGCGGTAAAGATCGACTGCCACGGAGGATCGGTCGAGGATGGCCGAGGGCCGGACGCGCGTGGCGCTGCGTCCATTGCGAATTCCAAATGGATGTTGAACAATCCCGTCAATCCCGTCTTATCAATCACTACGCGGTCCGATCCGAAGTTCGATAAGTCGTCCGCAAACTCCGCCATCGTCTCGCCGCGCGCGTTTATGATGATGTTCTGTCCTCCGGACACATTTGGCGCCGGCAGCGCTGACCAGTATCCGCATTCCTTGGACGGATCGTCGGCAGGATGGTTTAAATCCGGCCCCGAGCAGCTTCCTGCCGCTAGGGCTCTCAGCTTAAAGCCGCTCTTCGCCACGGTCAAAATGTAAACGGGCATCTCCCTTGCCTCGCGATGGATTTTCAGTTTGAACCTGTCTTCGAGAAGAGCTTGCATCATCGGCCCATGCAGTTGGTCAAGAGGCGCGTTGCCGACGGCGATGATTTCGTACGGATCGGTTCTAACCCATGCCGGGCCGCCCACGATTTGCAAGCGTCTGCCCTGTCGGCGATTCGGGCCGAAGGCGGCCAGGTTGTATGCAACTTGAATCTCGGCCTCCAGGGTGCGGCATTCCAAGACTCTGCCTTGCGACCCGGAGGATGGGCAACCTTTGGGCGCGGGTTTCACGGACGCGACTTCGAAGGAAGGGCGTGACTCAGCGGATTGGGGGCGGTTCTGCAATGCGCCAGGAACTCCCAGCACGACCGGTACCACGATGAAGTTGATCCAGCGCGCCACGAACCTTCCTCATTAACATGACGCGCTGAGTGATCAAGACGTGCACTGTGGCCGTAAGTACAATGAATAAACCTGTATGATGAGAATTGCGCTTCTGCTTACCGCCGCTTCCGGCTGCTTCGCTGCGGACACACATTTCGACGTTTCGTATCCCAAGTCGGCGAATGCGGGACCGATCACCGGGCGCGTCTACATTATGATTTCCCGTCATGCGGAACGTGAGCCTCGGTTGGAGATCGGACGGCTTGGCGTGCCATTCTTCGGACGCGACGTGGAGAAACTGGCGCCTGGACAAGCGGCCGTGATCGACGCGACGGATCTGGGCAGTCCCGTGGTGAGCCTGGCCGATATTCCTCCGGGCGAGTATTACGTCCAGGCGTTCATCAATATCTACTCTGAATTCAAACGCGCCGACGGCCACACCGTGTGGATGCACGACGATCAATGGGAGGGTCAGCACTGGAACCGCTCGCCGGGAAATCTTTATAGCGCGCCGCAAAGGTTGACGCTAGATGCGTCCAAGGGCTACCGTATCGCATTGAACTGCGATCAGGTGATCCCTCCGACCCCGTTTCCCGCGGACACCGAGTGGGTGAAGCGCTTCAGGATTCAGAGTCCCTTGTTGACAAAGTTCTGGGGGCGCCCGATCTATGTCGGCGCGACCGTGCTGCTGCCGCGCGATTACGCCAGGAGCGGGGAATCGTACCCGGTGCTCTATTCGCAGGGCCACTTTTCCACCGCCGCTCCGATGAACTTTCAGCCCGGCCGCGATTTCGCCAACGAATGGATCAAGGACGATTTTCCGCGCATGCTGGTTGTGACGTTTCAGCACCCGACGCCGTATTTCGACGACTCGTACGCAGTGAATTCGGTGAATGTGGGTCCATACGGCGATGCGATTATGCAGGAGCTGATCCCGGAGATCGAAAAGCGCTTCCGCGTGATCCGCGAGCCTTGGGCGCGGGTGCTGGCCGGAGGCTCGACCGGCGGCTGGGAAGCGATGGCGCTTGAACTCTTCCATCCTGACTTCTTTGGCGGTACGTGGGTGTATTGCCCGGATTCCCTCGATTTCTCGGACGTCGAAGGCATCAACATCTACGCCGATAAGAACGCGTTTTACAAGGAATACGAGTGGCGCAAGGTGCCAACCGTGAACAGCCGCGAGATCAACGGCCAGATCCGGCAGACATCCGAAGAGCGCAACAGGTTCGAGCTTGTGAACGGCACGCACGGGCGCTCCGGCGAGCAACTCGACATCTGGTCGGCCGCGTTCGGCCCTTTGGGCGACGACGGCTACTTCAAGCCGATGTGGGACAAGCGCACTGGCGAGATGCATCCTGACGTCGCGCAGTATTGGAAAGAGAACTACGACTTGCGCTATTACATGGAAAAGAACTGGTACACGCTTGGCCCGAAGATCGTCGATAAACTGCACGTCTTCGTTGGCGACGCGGATAATTTCTTCCTCAATAATTCCACCCGCAAATTGCAGGAGTGGATGAAGACCACCAAGGACCCACACTACGAAGGCTCTTTCGTGTACGGCGCCGCGAAGGGCCACTGTTACTCGGGACCCGTGAGCAACGCGGAACGGTTGAAGGAAATGGCGCAATACATTTTGAGCCGTATGCCCAGTGACCGCATCGCCGGGTGGTGGAGCAGGTAGACTTACTTCTTTACTTCCAACTCCGACCCGATAAATCCCCACGTCACCCATACGTGACCCTTCAGCACTCGCTTGAAGTAATCCTGCGCCTTGTCCGGTTGGCCGTTGTAGATGTACCAGTTGCCGACGCCGTAGCCAACGGTGTCGAAAGGAAGCTCCACTTCGTCGTCGGTATTCGTGGCGGAGGGCATCGGTGGAAGAGCCTGGGCTTCCGGCATCGCCCCCTGGAAATAGCGCACCAGGTTGAGATAGAACTTCGTGTGCGGAGACTGATTGGTCATCTCCGGCGGCACGGCCTTCAGCGCGTCGGCGGCCTCCGCGGTCTTACCCGCGCGGCGGAGCGCGGCGTAGAGCCAGTTGGTGGAATTGATCCGTTCGTCTGTATTCGGCGCCGACGCGACCGCGTGGGCAAAGGCATCGGCCGCGTCGGAGAATTCGTTGAGGAAATAGTGAGCCAGGCCCAGGTGGTACCAAGCGGCCATGTTTTTGGGGTCGATCGTGGAAGCGCGCTTCAAGTCAGCGCGGGCCTTGGCAAACTCGCGTAATGGCAAATAGCGATGGCCGCGCTCGGTGAGATAGGTGGGGTTGTCCGGAGAGAGGGCCAGCGCTTTGGTTAGCGTTTCGACAGCTTCCTTATCCTGCCAAATCGTGATCTGCGCCTGCGCGAGTTTGAACAGCGATTCAGGATTCTTCGGGTCCAGGGCTTTGCGCGCGGCGGCGACGGCGCCTTTCTCATCGGGGCGGGAATAGAACTTCGTTCCCAGACGCGAGGTGACCTGAAGTGTCTGCGCGGGCAATAATAAAGTGAAGGCGAGCAAACAGGCGATCTTCATGATGAAGAATTATATCCGACAAAGGGCATCGGAATTGCAGGAATATTTGCAAGGTACGTCTATGTTCAAGAAACTCATGACTGGTGCGCGAAGAGGCGCAATGTTCCTGGGTGCTGTCGCGCTCAGTTTCACGATGTCTTCGATGGCACTGCAGGCGCAGACCTCGCGCACGGCGGTGACGATCGACAGCAAGCTGCTGTTTCATTATGTGAAGTACATGGAGCGCTGGCCAGCCGACGCGGAACTGACCGTGGGGACACCGAAAGCGTCGATGGCGATGCCCGGCTTGTTCGAGGTAATCGTTCAACGGACGCGCATGGGCCGGGTGGTGTCGCAGCGTTTGTATTACGCCACTGCGGATGGCACGCATTTTCTGAAGGGGGATACGTTCGCGATTCACGACAAGCCGTTTGACACGAAAATCGCGATCCTCGCTCAGCACAAATCGCCGAGCATCGGGCCGAAGGATGCCGGGGTCACCCTGGACGCCTTTGAGGATTTCCAGTGTGCGGACTGCGCCGACGACGCCAAGGTCTTGAAGGAACTGCTGCCGTTGGAGTTCGGCAAGCAGATCCGCGTTGTCTTCCACGATTATCCGCTGGTGCAGCACAAGTGGGCGATGCCGGCCGCGATCGCCGGCCGTTGCGCGTTCCGCTCCGGTGACGAGGCGTTCTGGAAGTACTACTCCTGGGTATTCTCGCACCGGGGCGAGATCGACGAGAATAATTTCGCCGCAAAGGCCAACGAGTGGGCCAAGACCGCGGGCTTGGGCACAAAGTTCGCGAGCTGCCTGGCGAATCGCGAAACGGAGAGCGAAGTGAACGCGAGCATCGCCGACGGCCTGGCGCTGGAGGTGCAGGGCACGCCGACGCTATTCCTCAACGGACGCATGTTGCCCATGCTGTTTCCCAATGGGCAGATGGTTCCACCCGATACCCAGTTCCCCGCGTTGAAGTGGATGATCCAGTTTGAGCTGAAGGTGATTCCGCCGGCGGACGCGTGCTGTATGGTGGTTCCGTAGTTAGTTGACGCGGTAAACGGCGGCACCGCTCGGGGCCTGATAGATGCGTACGAGTTCTGAGTCGCGCTCGAGGATCGCGAAAATGCGGCCCTTTTCCTCCGCGCCCCAGCGGCGCAAATCGTTGGATGTCGCCAGGATGTACCCGATGCGCCGCGACTTGCAGTAGGGCGTCACACCTCTGAAGAAATCGAACATTTTTTCGCCGTCACCCGCATACCACCAGCGCGGAAGGAAGGGCGCGGCGTTCCCGGTCCGGCCCGTATAGAGATACAGAAGGGGATCGTTGTTAGACAGGACCGCAGCCGGGGGCAGGGCGTGCTCCGCGATCCAAGCGTATGTGGCGCGCGTCTCGGCCAACTGTGTCCGGTCGTTCGAGGCGTCCTCCGGCATCGCGCGGAATCCGACGAACAACTGAAGTCCCAGGGAGGTGGCGAAGATCGCCACCACCACCACCGAGAATCCTGCGGCAACCACCCGCTGGCTCATGTCCTTATGGTGGAAGGCTCCCCGAATGCCCCGCGCGAGGTTTTCCAATTCGACGACGAGCCCAGCAGCGAGCAAAGGAAACATCGGTAGCACGAACCGCTCCGTGGGCGGGAAATGCCAGGCGATCAGCATGAGCGACGAGACCAGCGCAAAGACAGCATACGGAACGGCAACGCCGCGGCGCGCCAACCGCACAACACCGGCGATCATGGCGATCGCAATCACCTCCGTGAGGATCTTAACCGGCTGCAGCGCAACCACTTGTGGAACGACCAGGGAGCCGATGCTGTAGAGCAGAGCATCGATGTTTTTCCAGAGAACGATCGCCAGGTTGTCGAGACCGACGTTCATGAACTCGAATTTCACGTAATCGGTGTAATCGGCTAGCGTCGCCTCGGTTACGTGAATTCTGTGGAGGGCGGTCCAGAGGTTCCATCCGAGGACGAAGGGCAGCATGCCGGCGACGAAGGCCATCGCGCGCCGGAAATCGCGCCGCCAAAAATACCACGCCGGCATGGAGACTAGCAGGGCGATGCCCGCGGTGCGCGAGAGATAGGCGCATCCGGCGAAGATCCCGGCGAATAATGCAGCGGCAAGCGTTTCCTTCCGCGCGGCCAGAAGGGCGGCGAACAGCCAGCACATAAAGAAAACCTCGGAGAACAGGCTGGCTCCGAACAAGATCATGTACGGATTCACGGCGAGCATCGCCACCACGGTCCGAGTGCGCCATGTTCCGATTCCCTCAGCGCGCCAGTAAAACCAGGCGAGCGCCTGGCATATCGCCAGCAGCGGCCAGGCGAACCATGTAGCAACCTGCAGATTCGCCGGGAAATGCGGATTGATCCGCCATACAGCCGACAGGTAGAGCGGATACAGCACTGGATACTTGGTCTGCGCGGGGCGCTCAGGAAGACTGGGGATCACGAATCCCTCGCCGGCCGCGAGGCTCTTCGCCGAAGCGAACAGAATCGCGTCGTCGTGATTCTTGCCAAATCCAGGCTGGTCGCGCTGGTTCCAGGCGAAGTAGGCGGAAGGAATCAACAGAAGGAAAATCGCGGCGTTTCGCATCACTTTATCCGCTCGAAGGACGCGATGGTATAGCCGCTCCGCTCTGTCAGGCGCGCCGTGTAGCCTCGCGCCTTCATCTCCTGCTCGAACCACGATGTTACGTCGGCGCTGCTGTCGGCAACCAGAAGCACCTGGCGCGCGCCGACAAGTTCACCCGATAGTTTGTCTCTTACAAACTGCTCGACATCGGGCGTGAGGTCGAAGGGAAGTGGCAGGACGGGGTTTTGAATCGGATACGCAGCCAGGGCGGCGAGAACGTAGTTATCCGGCCGGGTGGCCTCCCGCCAGCGCAAGTGATTCGATTCCGCGAGGCCGCTTCGGATGAACACCGGCGGGGCGCCGGACCCGGAGTACAGCCGGACGGCTTCCATCGATGCGCGCCAGTCTTCCGTTCCGGCCGGCTGTCCGGCGTACATCTGAACCAGATTGCCGGGATGCAGAACCGTACCGCCTAGAATCGCGAACAGAACCAGAAGGCGATGATGGGCCGCGCCAATCCAGGCGATCGCCGACGCCAGGAGGATGAAGAAGGCAGGCGTAACGAAGAGCAGATATCGGGTGGCGAAGAGATCGTAGCGCGAGAAGCGCGCAATGGCAAAAAATAGCACGGGCGCGGCAAACAACCAGGCGACAGTGAACTCAAACGCGCCCTGCGGCCAGGCGAAACGCGGTTTCCAGGACCCGGGAAATGCGAAGGCAATGGCCACGCATCCCACCGCGCCGCCGAGAAGGGGTCCTAGCGGAAAACACAGCAGAAAGAACTGGGCCACCGTGGGCGGAATCGGCGGTGTATACGTCCCCTTGCCGAATGCAAGCAGCGTGGCGATGCTCACTCGAAGGGGCCACAGGGAGACCAGCCAGACGGACGGCGCGGCTATCAACATAGCCCAATGGACGCGATGACCGCGGAGACGCCAGTACACCAGAAAGGCAAATTGCAGTGCCAAAAGGAAGCCGAAGAAGTACTGGAAATACAGGACGAGAACCGAGAACGCAAGGTATTGGAGAAACGCGTCTCGCGTTGGATTCTTCAGATATTCGTAAAACTTCCAGCCGCACCCGGTGGCTGCGGCGAGCGCCAGGCCGTAGGGACGGGCGTTGGTGGCGGCAAGAATCACGGCCGGTGTGCAGAAGAAAGGAATGACCGCCAGATAGCCCGTGCCCTCTCCCAGGATCGACTCTGTAAGCCGGAAAAGAAAATATCCCGCCGCGAGCGCGCCCAGAATCGACGGCACACGAAGAAGAAACTCCTGATGCGGTCCCGGGTGGTGAAAGAAAGAAAGCAGGCCGCTATAGAGAAGGGACTGCCCAGGGAAGTGCACCGTTTTGGCGATGGCGGCCGACCAGCCTCCGCTGGACATCCAAAATGACCCGGACTCGTCGGTCCAAAAACCCCAGTTCAGGCGCCCGATCCATCCGGCGACGATCGCGATTGCAGCGAAGGCCAAGTAGTACGAGGTTGAGCGTGCGGCGACGTGGATCGCCAGCGGATCGGCCGGCTTGCGCCGTGGCGCGGCGAGGGTGGTCACGGCTCCAACTTCCGTGCGTTGGCGATCGCCAAGGCGCGGCTGATCTGGGTGACCTGCCAGTCGAGCGTCCGCACACGCGCGTAGAGCTGCATCAGGGCGTAAACGGTGACGACCAGAAAGATGTACAGCATCAGGTCCACACCACGGCCGACGCCGAGAAAATGGGCGATGCGGCTGGTCAGCTCGGGCCGCAACACGAAGACCACGCCGACGGCTGCCATCGCCAGCGCGAGAAACCGCGACAAGCGTCGCGACCGCAGCGACCAGAGCGCCAAAAGGCCGATACCCGAAATGGCGGCGATCAGGATTAATTGAATGAGGATCATTTCATCACCTTGCGAAGGAGCAGATCGAGAATGATGTCGAGTCCGTTAGAGATGGGCTGGCCCTTTTTTATGGAGTAGGTGGTGTAGCGGATCGTGGACGGGATTTCCTTGTAACGCAGATGCTGGAGCCGCAAGTGATCCAGAAACTCGGTGGCATGCGCGAAGCGGTTCTCGCGGAGGTCGATCTTACGTGCGGCCTCGGCGCTGAGCGCGCGAAAACCGTTGTGCGTATCGGTGAGCCAAACGCCGGTGAGCAGGCCGGAAACGATGATCCCGATACGCAAAGCGATCCTCTTCTTCACCGGAACCATCTCCAGATCGCTGCGCTTCAGAAACCGGGAGCCAAGGACTACGTCCGCCTCGCCCGCACGAATCGGCTCCAGAAGCGCCGGGATTTGATCCGCGGGATGCTGGCCGTCTGCGTCGAAATGGACAATGAAATCAGCACCTTTCTCAAGGCTATAGACGGTTCCCGTCTGCAGCGCCGCGCCTTGGCCCAGATTCAGGGGATGGCGGAGGTAATGAATGGGAAGGCGCGCGAGATTTTCGAGGCAGTTGTCGTCGGACCCGTCGTCCACCACCACTACCTTATATGGATAGGGCAAGAGCGATTCGATGGTTTCCCGCAGCACGGGTCCCTCTCGATACGCCGGAATGACGACGAACACCTGCTCTTGCAACGGATTCCACTCCCTCCACGGAAGATCGGCATGAATCGCAGCGATCTTTATTGAAGGGATTACCCGGCCCATGCTTCCGCCGGCTGAGGGGTAAAGGTGTAGTTCTAAGGTACCGTAAGTCGCTCAAAATCCGAGAACCTTAGACGTTTTCCATAGCCTCATTAGGCTGTTAGCCTGATTCTAACTGCGAAGAGCCGATGATAACTTCTAAACAGCGGCAGGACAACCGGCCGCAGCCCTTAAGGGAGAGGAGACAAAGGAACAATGAAGAATCTCATTTTGAAACTGCAGGTTTGGAAGGATAAGAAAGGCCAGGACCTCATCGAGTACGCTCTGATGGCGGGTTTCGTGGCCGTTGCCGCCGGCGCTATTATGCCGGGCGTGGCGACCAGCATCAGCACGATCTTCTCGAAGATCGCTTCCGTGATGACGGCCGCTTCTTCGCAGGGCAGCTAATTAACCCTCTGCCGGGTGGGGAGGGGCCGCGGCTTCCTCCCCTTCCGCTTTTCTTGATCGTCCCCGTAGTACCCCCACCGTTTCGTCCCACCTGTAGTTCGCCTCAGTGTTACGTTGAAAGCATGAACATCGATGCCGCTGTGCGGATTGGACACGTACATCTGAAAGTCGCTGATCTGGAACGCGCGATCGCCTTCTACCATGGAATCCTCGGTTTCGATATCGTGCAGCGGATGGGCGGAGCGGCCGCGTTCTTGTCGGCCGGTGGCTATCACCACCATATTGGCCTGAATACCTGGGAGAGTCTCGGCGGCGACCCTCCAGCGCAAGGAACGACGGGCCTGTATCACACCGCGATCATTTACCCGAACCGCGCCACATTGGCCGGCGCGTTTCGCCGTCTCATTGACGCCGGAATTGAGATCGAAGGCGCTGCGGATCACGGCGTTTCGGAGTCGCTTTACTTGCGCGATCCGGACGGCAATGGCGTGGAGTTATACTGCGACAAACCGGAAGGTGTGTGGCCGCGCAAGCCGGACGGATCCCTGGCCATGTACACGCGGCCCCTGGACCTGGAAAAGCTGCTGGCCGAAGCGTCAGGAAAATAGGCGGTCGTTCACTCGCTGTTCCTTGTCCCACTGCGGCGTGGGCTCGAAATACCCAGGCTCCAGCAGGTGCTGCTTCATCACGGCGTCGTTCAGCGTGATCCCGAGGCCCGGTTTCTCGGGTACGGCGATAAACCCTTTGTTAACAATGGGCTTATCCACACCGTCCACGAGGTCACTCCACCAGGGAACATCGACGGAATGGTTCTCCAGCACCAGGAAATTCTCGGTCGCCGCGGCGCAATGGACGTTCGCCATGCACGAAACAGGCGATCCTGCGAAATGCATGGCCATCGCTACGCCGTACTCCTGCAGCGCGTCGCCGATCTTCTTGGTTTCGAGGATCCCGCCCGTAGTGGCGAGGTCGGGATGGGCGATGTCGATCGAATGATTCCGCGCCAAATCGATAAACGGCTCTTTTAGAAAAATGTCCTCGCCGGTGCAGAGCGGAACGTCGATGTGATCCTTGATCTCCTTGAGTTGCTCGGTGCGCTGCCAGGGGATCATGTCCTCCAGCCACGCCGGATTATAGCGTTCGAGCTCCTTCGCCAGCCGAATGCAGGAGTGAACGCCGATGTGGCCCAGGTGATCCACGGAAAGAGGCGTCTCCCATCCCACCTGTTCGCGGACGACGGCCATGAAATTGGCCATCACCTCCGCGCCCTTGTGCGTGATTTCGATTCCGGTGAACATGTGCTCCTTGCGCGCGCCCATCGACAGGTCCTCGCCTGTTGGGAACGTCAGCGCGCCGGGAACGTTCTTTACCAGATCGATGCCGAGGTCCATCTTGAGCCACGTGAAGCCCTGATCCTTACGAGCTTTGAGACGCTCCCCGTACACCTTGGGATCGTCAGACTCGGTGGTGTCCGCATAACAACGGATTTTGTCTCTGAACTTGCCGCCGAGCATCTGGTACACGGGCACGTTATACGCTTTTCCCGCTACATCCCACAGCGCCATTTCGATGGCCGAAACGCCTCCACCCTGGCGCGCGTGGAAGCCGAACTGTTTGATCTTGCGGAAGATCTTGTCGATGCTGCATGGATTTTCCCCCAGGATGCGGCTCTTCAGCATCAGCGCGTATGTCTTCGACGCACCGTCGCGAACCTCGCCCAGCCCGTAAATGCCTTGATTGGTGTCGATGCGAATGATGGGGCAGGTCATCGGCGCACGCGTGATCGTGGCGACGCGCAGATCGGTGATTTTCAGCTCGGAGGGCTTGGACGCGGTGTTGGTGTACTGCATCATCGCATCCAGAGTGTTGCCGGACCAGATCGTCGCGGCGGACGCGGTTTTCAGAAAGCCTCTGCGGGAGTTGACTGGATTCATAATGGGGCCTTGCGGGGTATTATACAAGCGATGAACCGACGCGATGTCTTCAAATTAGGCGCGGGCGCACTGACGCTCGCGCAGCGGGAATCGGCGGCGCAGGAAACGGTCGCCAGAGCGGTGAAGGGACTGCCTTCACCCAAGATTAAAGACGTAAAGGTGATCGCGACCGCGCCGGAAGGGCTGCGGCTGGTGGTGGTGAAGGTCACAACCGATCAGGATGGTCTCTACGGATACGGTTGCGGCACCTTCACGCAGCGCGCCGACCTCGTGGTCGAAGCCGTGAACAAGTATCTCAAGCCCTTCGTGATCGGCAAGCCGGCCGATCGGATCGAAGATATCTGGAACGCCTGCTACAACAGCTCCTATTGGCGCAACGGTCCGGTGCTGAACAACGCGATCAGCGGCGTGGATCAGGCGCTTTGGGATATCAAAGGCAGGCAGGCGAACATGCCGGTTTATCAACTGCTCGGGGGCAAGGTTCGCGAGGCGGCCGATTGCTACGGCCATGCTGACGGCGCGGACTACGCTCAAACCATTGAGAATGCCAGGACGTGGATCGCGCGCGGCTTCCGTTTCGTGCGCGTGCAGGTGGGCGTTCCCGGTATGGCTGGGTACGGCTCGCGCAGGAATGACGCGCCAGTCAAGGCGCTCCATAACGGCCCTGTCTTCGAACCGGCGGTTTACGTCCGCCGTGCGTTGAAGCTGTTCGAAGAATCGCGCAAGGCTTTAGGCGACGACATCGAACTGCTGCACGACGTTCACGAACGCGTCGCGCCGATTCAGGCCGTGCAGTTCGCCAAGGACGCGGAGAAGTTCAAGCTCTTCTTCATGGAGGACGCGCTTTCGCCAGAGGACATCGCGTACTTCCGCATGATCCGCCAGCAGTGCGCCACCCAGCTGGCGATGGGCGAGCTGTTCAACAGCCCTCACGAATGGCGTCCCTTAATCGAGGAGAGGCTGATCGATTTTATTCGCGTCCACGTGTCGCAGTGCGGCGGACTCTCGCCAGCGCGAAAGCTCATCGCCTTTGCCGAGCAGTTCGGCGTCCGCAGCGCCTGGCACGGCCCCGGCGACGTGTCGCCGATCGGCCACATGGCGCAGATTACTCTGGACGTGACCGCTCCGAACTTTGGCGTACAGGAGTATTCGCCGTTTAACGAACGCATGCTGGAGGTTTTCCACGGCTGTCCGGTGATGAAGGACGGCTACTGGTACGTGAACGAGGCTCCGGGGTGGGGCATTGAAGTGGACGAGAAAGCTGCCGCGAAATATCCATTCGGCTTCGGCGAATCGGGTGAGCGAAAGACGCTGAACGGCGGCTGGGGCGAGATCCGCCGCGCGGACGGGACGATCATCAAGCAGTAGGCCGGGCGGGTTAGAAACCCGCCGCAGGTTGCAAACCTGCACCACAACACCGGAGATGTGGTGCAGGTTTGCAACCTGCGGCCGATTTGAAATCGGCCAGAGACTTTTTTCCTTGTAGGCGCACTTTCTTTGGTGGAGCCCATCCGCGCGCGCCGTTTGCCCCACATTCACGTAGTCGGCCGCCCGATGTTCCTCACGTGGCGTCTACACGGGAGTTTGCCGAAGGGTCGAGCGTATCCGGCCGCGGGAGACTCGGGGCAGGCATTTCTTGCGATGGATCGTCTCTTGGACAACGCGCAAGTTGGCCCTTTGTACTTACGTGACCCAGCAATCGCGGAGATGGTCGTTGAAGCGATGCACTTTCAGGAGCGATCTATGGATCAATTAGAGCTGCACCACTACGTCGTCATGGCGAATCATGTTCACCTTCTGCTCACACCTCGCGTGGAGGTGCCCAAGCTGACCCAAACGCTAAAAAGATTCACCGCGCGAGAAGCAAACCGGATACTAGGGCTCACTGGACAGCCATTCTGGCAGGATGAATCGTATGATCGGATCGTTCGCGATGAAGCAGAGTTTGATCGGATCGGCCGATACATCGGGAATAATCCCGTGAAGGCTGGTATCGTGACAACCCCGGAGGAATTTCCGTGGTCGAGCGCCGGGCGGGTTAGAAACCCGCCGCAGGTCCAAACCTGCACCACACCTATTGAAGCTCCGTCAACCTCTTCTTCCTAAATTCTTCGTACTGCCGCTTCAGCTCGGGATCCTTCGGCGACGGATAAATGTCGCTGGACTTGTATTTGCCGGTCTTCATCATCATCTGCGTCCACTCATCGTGGATGTGGAGCTCATCGGCGTTCTTCACGATCTGGTCCACCAGGTGAGGAGGAATGAAATACACGCCCTCGCGGTCGCCGAAGACGACGTCACCGGGCATCACTGTGGCATTGCCGATGCGGATCGGCACATTTACGCCCGTCAGCATGACTTGGCCGATGGGCGTCGGATGGACCCCGCGGAAATACGCCGCCATGGGGATGGGAAAGATGCCCTCCAGGTCGCGAATTGCACCGTCGATTACCATGCCGGTCTTGGTGGCCTGATAAATATAGGTGGCCAGGTTGTCCCCGACGAACGTGCCGTTCTCTTCCTTGCCGAAGAGATCCGCCACCATCACGTCGCCAGTCTCGAGCATATCGATGACGCGCTGGTTGCTGTTGCGATGGCCTTGCTTGTTGGCGTTGGCCTCGATCACGTCGTTGACGTCAGGCCGCAGCGGCATGAACTGCGCGGTCAGCGCGCGTCCGATCAGTTTCTTCTCCGGATGCAAAATGTGCCAGTGGCCCTCGTATTGATTCTTGTAGCCCACGCGGTCGAGGATGGTCCAGACCTCCTCCGCGCTCATTGCCTCGAATTTCTTGAGCAGTGCATCGGGCACCTGCGGCCGGCCATCCGCCAAGCGCCCATAGGGATTCTTAGGTGTGTATTCGATGAGCTGCTCCCGCGAAAACTGAAACACCTGGGCGGGCAACAGAGCCGCCGCGCCGAGCAGGACAAGCGCAAGACGTGACATATTGTTTGCGAGGATACCATATGAAACGAATCGCGCCTCTTCTGACAGCCGCCGGGGTGGCGTTGACCGCGTGGCTATTCGCGCAACCGCCCGCCGACCCGCTGATGGAGGGTTTTCGCAACGTGGAAGTCGCCAGCGTGGCCGATGCGATGGAGCAGTTGTACGGCCAGCGGAATTATATGTCGCACGAGATGCGGCCTCTCGCCGCGGCGAAGTTCGCCGGACCCGCGGTCACGGTGATGTTGAAGAAGGAAGAGCACAAAGAAGGCTCGGCTGCATCCCAGGGCATGCTCGACTTGATCGACGCTTCGCCCGCCGGATCGGTATACGTGATGGTGCTCGAAGACGGCGCGGATTTCGCCGGCATCGGGGGCCTGATGGCCACGGCGATGAAGTACCGGGGATTTGCGGGCGCGGTGATCGACGCCAGCGTGCGAGATACTCCGCAGATCGCCAAGCTTCAATTCCCGGTATTCAGCCGCGGCGTCGCGCCGTCGACGACAATCAATCATTACCGCGTGGCGGGGGTTAATATTCAAGTGACGTGCGCGGGTGCTCGCGTCAATCCGGGCGACGTGATCACGGCCGATATGGACGGCGTGGCGGTGGTGCCGAAGGCGCGGGCGGCGGAGGTGCTGAGGAAGGCGCAGGATCTCGATAGCACGGAGCATTCCATGATCCCGTTCATCGAGAAGTACCGGTCGATCAAGGAAGCGGTGGCCAAGTTTGGACGCATCTAGCATCACACGGCGGCAATGGCTGTATCTTGCTGGCGCCGCATGCACGCGGGCGCAGGGCGCAGACATTTCGCTGCACATCGGCGAAACGACGATCGATCTAGGTCCAAAACACTCGATTCGGACGGTCGCCTATAACGGCCGGGTTCCAGGCCCTCTGCTTCGCGTGAAGGAAGGCGAGCCGGTCACGGTCGACGTGACCAACGAGACGGGAGAGCAAGAACTCGTTCACTGGCACGGACTCCACATTCCGGCGGAAGTAGACGGGGCTCACGAAGAGGGCACTCCGCATGTTCCCGCCCACGGGAATCGCAGCTATACCTTTACACCCACTCCCTCCGGCACGCGCTGGTATCACAGCCACATCATGGCCGGCGGGAATCTGCGCCGCGCGACGTTTTCCGGGCAGTTCGGGATGATGATCGTGGAGCCGCGCGAGAACCCGGCCCGCTACGACCTCGATGTGCCGATCATGCTGCACGGATGGGACGGTCGCGTGGTGGATAACGAGGTGGAGTACAAGCTCTTTTCCATCAACGGAAAGATGCTGGGGGCGGGCGAGCCGGTTCGCGTTCGCGCGGGACAACGCGCGCTTTTCCGCATCGTGAACGCCAGCGCGACCATGACGCACCGCCTCGCGCTCACCGGGCACACCATTCAAATCGTCGCGATGGACGGGAACGCGGTGGCGCGGCCGTCAGGCGTGCGGTCCATCGTACTTGGCCCAGGCGAGAGAGTCGACGCAATCGTCGAATTGAACAATCCAGGGATTTGGATTCTTGGGGAGGTCGACGACAACCGGCGCGAGGCAGGGATGGGAATCGTTATCGAATATGCGGATCAGAAGGGTGCTCCGCGCTGGGTACGGCAACCTGTGGAGGCATTTGACTACACGGCGTTCGGGAACTCAACGAATTCGCCCGAACCGGACGACAAAATCCGGCTGGAGTTCAAGGCCAAGGGCGACCGTTGGGTCATCAACGGCAAACTGAACGTCAAGGCGAACCGTCGCTATAGGCTGATTTTCGACAATCAGTCCGCGATGGCTCATCCAGTCCATTTGCACCGGCACACCTTTGAACTGACGCGATTCGATGGCCAGGCCACAACAGGCGTCCGCAAGGATGTGGTCATCGTCCCCGCTTGGCGGCAGGTGGAGGTAGATTTTCTCGCAGATCAGCCGGGGCCGTCATTGTTCCATTGCCATAATCAGAGACATATGGAGATGGGTTTCTTGACGGTGATGCAATGCGAGATCTGAGTCCTTAGTTCGTGGCCGACTTGGAGCTCAACTTCGGCACCAGGATGAGCAATCCGCCGTAAAACACCAGCGACACGGCCAGCCCGGCCGGATGACTAGTTCGGAAGTCTTCCGTAATCAGCTTGATGGTGCCCAAGGCAATGGCTGCGTAACTGATCCAGATCAACTCGCGGCGTTTGCCGCGAGATCCCGCGAACGCTAGCCCCAACGCTAAGCCGCATGTGACCAGCGTCCGGAACGTCGCGACGAAAGAAGGAGAGTTTCTTCCGCCGACCATAGGCACCAGCAGAAGTACTAACAGGCTGGCAACAGACACGGCTAGAATCAGGGCGGAGAAGATGCTGGCCCGTGCGCTGATTTCGGCCGTCGCGAACAGGCAGGCTGTGTAACAGCAGGCGGCCGACAGGACGATGATCCAAAGCGCCGGTTCCGCCGGCAGGAGAGATGTGCCGGTGAAGGCATTCAACAACCGGGCGGCGAGTCCGGAAGCCAAAGCAGCGGCAACCAGATACAGGTTTCCGTGCAGGATCAGGGTCGGCTGATGCGTTCTCGACCCGGCCAGCAGCGCCAGGACCGCCGCCGCGCTCCAGATCACGATCAGTTCCAGCGGCGGAAGGATCAAAATACATGCGCAAATCCCAAGGATCACGCCCCAAGCCGCGAACACATGGTGGTTGCGGCGGGGAGCCTCGCCGAATCGCGTGAATGCGGCAAAATAACAGGCTGCGCACGCGAGTGCGCTCAGGCCGCCGACTGCGGGAGCGGCTTTGAATTGCGTCAGGTACAAGGTCCCGCCCGCGGCGAGCAAGAAGACCGTGGCAGTCTGGACGATCTCGGCAATCATGATCGAGCGACGCTTCGTCACGGTTTGCCAGGCGATGCTTGCGCTGTAGATCACAAAGAGGATGCCGCAGAATGCGACGCACGCCCCCGTGCTAATAGACTTGTAGTGCTCGGGGATGCCGCCGGGCCGGGTGGTGACGAACAGCATCACCCAGATGGCGAAATCGGCCGCGATGGCGGCGGGAACCCGCAAGTTGCGGGCATGCCCGACGCACGCGCCCACTTCAATGACGCCGACGATCGCCAGCACGGCCAGTTCAAACGGCAGCAGATCTCCCGTCTGGATCATCAGGACAATCGCGGTGAGGAGAGTGGCCCAGGCGGACACAGCCGCCACAGATCCGGATTGCGCCGCGGCCTGCGACTCGACCGAACCCACGAAGGGCAACAGCAAGCTCAGGACAAGAAACACCAACAGAATGCTCGCGGCGGCGGCGGCAGGGAGCGCTCCGAACCGTACCGTCGCCTCCCAGAGGAGGGGCATCAGAATTAAGGACGCGGTAACGGCGTATGTAGTGCCCGCCAGGGTGCTCCTCCGCATGTCCCAGATCGAAAAGACCAGCCACCCGAATGCATAAAGAATCGCTGCACCGATCACCGGCAGGCGGGGTAGGGCGCTCGATTCGGCCAGAGCTCGCAGCAGGTAGGCTCCGGCCAAGCCGAGGATGGCGCGCCCGAGGATGGGGACGGCGTTCGGTGCGCTCGCGACGGGAAGCTCCACTTCCGCGATGGGAGCCGCGGCGGCCAGGATGGGAACTGGTTGAGGGCGGGAACTCGTGCCGCGCTCCAGCGCGTCGACGCGGCGCTGCAGCTCGTGAAGTTCCTCGCGGAGGTGTTCGATTTCTAAATGCTCATCATGTTGTCGCGGACTCATTGTCATGCCATAGCGGTAACAGCTTTGCAAGAACAAACAGAATCCCTAACGGAAGGACGGTTAGAAAGATCGCGATGCCCAATCCTTCGCGCGAACCGAATCGCAAATTGTACTGCGTGTACCCCAGCAGGCTTTTCGAAAACATCTGCCCGCCGATGACCACGTTCCAGCGCATGGCGAAGATCCCCACCAGGGTGAAACATCCGGCGATGGCGTACATCCGCTTGCGGATGGAGTCGGCGAGAGGAAACACCTGCGTTATCCCGAGAATGGTAATGGGAACCAGTGTGCCCAGCAGAATCTGAATGATGACGTGAGGCACCCAAAGACTGGTATGGACCATGAAGTCGAGGCTGCGGAAGCTCTCGTCGGCCTCGTAAATACGGTGAATCAGGTCCAGCATTTCGAGGCTGAAATCGATGATGAAGATATAGAACAGGTATTTCGCGATGGCGTCGACGCAATCGATGCTGATGGTTTGGCCGCGGAGCTTGGTGAGCAGCATGTACAGCAGCATCACCGCCGCGATCCCGGAAACCATCGCGGAGAAAATAAACACGATCGGCATCAGCGGGCTGGACCACCAGGGATTGGCCTTGATGGATCCAAAAATAAACCCGACATATCCGTGCAACAGGAACGCCGACGGGATACCGATGATCGTTACGATGTAGCCGATGCGGTCGTCCAACTCCAGCGAGCGGGGACTGATGTTGTCAGAACCGAGCGTCATGATCTTATAGATGATCCGCAGGAAACCCTTGCTTGACCGCGCCAGCAGAACGATGTCGCGCCGGTAATCGAGCCAGATCTCCAACACCAGGACCGCCATCAGGTACCAGAGATAAACAAAGCCGAACATCGCCATAGCGGAGGACTTGTGGGGGGTCAGATACATTTCGAGCGAGCGCTCAGGATGCCCGAGGTGCAACTGCAAGGGCATCGGCGCCACCAGCAGGAAGGAGAGAGCGGTGAGCAAAGCCAGGCGGTATGTGGGCTTGACGGCCTCGACCCGGAACACGCGTTCGAGCGAGGCCAGAATAAACGCGCCCGCGACCAGGCCGGTGATAAATGGGTAAAGCACGATGAGGATGCTCCACTGCATCTCGGTTTCATTCGGATAGAGGAAGTTGTTGAGGTGAAACAGTGGCATGCGCGCTCCTTAGCGAACCGCTCCGTCGAGATGGGCGTAAAAAGCCTTCGCTCCGGTGGCCATCTGCGGCTTCAACACCTGAACGCTGTGTGTCTTCATGAATTCGTGAATCGGATCTTTGGGGTTCTTGAGATCCGCCAACTGGCGGGAGCCGGTGGGACAAGCCTCGCAGCAGGCGGTGGTGAGGCCCTTGGTGATGCGGTGATAGCAGAGTGTGCATTTCTGCGCGACCTGCTTTTCCGGATGAATGAAGCGGCAGCCGTAAGGGCAAGCCTGCACGCAATAGCGGCAGCCGAGGCAGTATTTTTCGTCCACGAGAGTGACGCCGTCCGGCGTGGTAAAGGTTGCACCCACCGGGCAAACCTGCGTGCACGGAGAATCGATGCAGTGGTTACACATCTTGGGGACGAAGAATTCCTTCACGCCGGGGCCCGCCAGCCCGAGCCCGGAAGCACGGGGCGGGAAACCGTTGATGCCGCCATGAGGTGAATCGACGATCGGCTCCGTCATATTTTCGTCGTCCACCTGGTAACGCTCGATCCAGGTGCGGAAGAAACCCTCGGGAACGTTGTTCTCCACAGAACAGGCGCGTACGCAGTTCCCGCAGCCGATGCACTTGTCGACGTCGATCAGCATCGCCCACCAGTGATCGGCGACGCTGTAGTTTGGAGCGCTTTCCGGCGAGCCGGCGCGCAGGCTCTCCCAGGCCACCGCGGCTGCGCCGGTCAGAGTAATGAAGAAGCGGCGGTTCATGTTCATTTGTTCTCTCCCTTTGCAGCCGCATCGTCGCCAATCTTCGGATTGTGCGGCTTGTGGCAGGTATTGCAGGGCAGCCCCATGGAATGCTCGGAGGTATTCACAGCGGGGAACCATTTTGGCTTGGCTGCATTCGCTTCATGACAACGGGCGCAAAGAACGCTGGTGTCGGGTAGCACCGGTTTCCCCGATCCGGGATCGTCGGCGTGCTTAGCTTGTGGTCCGTGACAGGCTTCGCAGTTGACGCCGGCGTGTTTCCCGGTCTTTTTGACGTCGAGGACGTCGGAGTGGCACGCTTCGCAGGTTTCATGGCCGGCGTGGACGATGGGCAGAGCAGCCATTTCCGTCATGGAGTCCGCCCGATAATGACCATACTTCCCGAAGCTCTTGGGAACGAACCACGCCCGAAAGCAAAGAAAGATAGTCACGCCCACCAGAAACACGCCGGCCATGCGGAGGAGGTGTTCAGAATCTCTGAATCGATTCATAATCCGCGGCGGAGAAGTGCAGGTCAACTTCCACATTTGCAACTAGTTGTGTTTAAAACACCAGATGCAAAACAGAACATTTGAATTCATTCAAGCTGCGCCTAAAGACGCAGGCCCTCGCAGGATTGGTGGGTGAAACCGCGTGCAGCTATCCGCGCGCCGATTTGCGCGCCGCAGTCAGGTAGTCGAGCCAGGCGTCCATGCCGGTGCCTTTCTTGGCCGAAACCTCAAAGATTCTCATCTCGGGACGGACGGAGTGAATGTTGGCGACCGCGGTTTCCCGGTTGAAGTCGCAGGCCTCGGCGATGTCCATCTTTGTGATGACCGCTACGTCCGAGGAGTGGAACATGGTCGGATATTTCAGCGGTTTGTCCTCGCCTTCAGTGACCGAAAGCAAGGCAACGCGGATGTCTTCGCCCAGGTCGTAGCTCGCAGGACAAACCAGATTGCCGACATTCTCGATGAAGAGATAGTCGATATGGTTCAAGTCCCATCCTTCAAGATGAGACGCGATCATGTTTGCTTCCAGGTGGCAGCATCCATGAGTCTGGATCTGCTTCACCGGCGCGCCGCTCTCGGCTAGGCGGCGGGCGTCGTTGTCGGTCTCGAGATCGCCCACCAGCGCCGCGACTTTTTCTCCTTGCGCAAGCATGGTCGCCAACGTTTTCTGCAGCAGCGCGGTCTTTCCCGTTCCCGGGCTGGACACCAGATTCAGCGTGAACACCCCGGCCTGATGAAAACGTTCGCGCAGGCCCCGCGCCAACTCGTCGTTTTTATTGAGAACCTTCTTACGGACTTCCAGGATGCGGGGCGTCATTTAGGGTAGGTCTACCTCCAGCGAGCCGATCTCGAGTTCCTTGCCTTGCCGCACATCGCCGCTTGGTGTATTGCAAACGGGGCAGCGGAAGCGCTGGATATCGGGCAACTCCCGGACTTCCCGGCACTTCGCACAGTAAATTTTCACAGGAAGCTCTTCAATTTCCAGGCTCGATCCCTCGAGAATCGTGTCGAGCGTGCCGATGCTGTAGCAAAACTGGAGTGACTCCTTTACCGCGCCGGACAGCACGCCGAGCCTCAAATAAACCTTGGAAACCCGCGAGGCGCTCGCCTGGGTGGCGGCGTCGACGGCGGTCTCGACAATGGATTGAACGATGGAAAGCTCGTGCATGCGCGGCCTTAAACATCAGAGTAGCGCGTGCGGACACCGAAAGGAATATCGGCTGCCGGCCGGAGGCCACTTGTCGCGTGTTTCTTTGTGAAATCGTGTTGTCATAAACGCTTGACACCCCCGGCCTTCCGCGCGATACTTGCTACATTGTCGTTACAGTCAAGGCTGTATTTTTAGCGCTCCTCGCGGCGCTTTCTCCCCCGTTGCCGATAACTTCCGGCCAGTCCGGCTCCGTAGCCGCTTATCGTTCCTGAGGTTTATCGAGGGCGTAGCTATTATTTGGTTCAATCGAGAGAAACGGGAGGTAATGGAATGTCTTTCGGGAAATTCACGTCCGTGCTTGCCTTGCTTTTTACATTGGTTGCAGGGGGCGCGTTGCACGCGCAATCCACGGGTAGCTTGGCAGGTTCGGTAACGGATTCAGCCGGCGGAGCAGTCGTCGGAGCGAAGGTAACGCTCACGGCACCCTCCCAGGGCGTCACCCGTCAGGCGACCACGGACGATAACGGCCGTTACATTTTCCCGTTGCTAGGCGTTTCCACCTTCAATCTGCGCGTCGAGATGAGCGGATTCCAACCGGCCGAGGCGAAAGATGTACGGCTGCAAGTGGATGAGCACCGCGAACTGGATTTCAAACTCGCGCCTGCATCGGTGACCACCAGCGTTGAAGTCACGGCCACCGCTGTTGAGGTGCAGACTTCGAATCCGACTCTCGGCCAGGTGATCACAGCCCAGCAGGTGGCCGATCTTCCGTTGAACGGCAGGGATTTCGTCCAGTTGGCGACGCTGACTCCCGGCGTCACGCAGGAAACAAACCCTGGAAGCTTCTTCAACGGCGGCCCGAGCAGCGAGGTTTCCGCGCGCGGATCCTTCTCTCTCTCCGTGGGCGGATCCCGCGCCAACAGTACGGACTGGCTGCTCGACGGCAACGATAATAACGAGCTGACCGCTGGTGGCATCTCGATTCTTCCATCGATCGACGCCATCCAGGAGTTCAAGGTTCTTACGTACAATTACTCCGCGGAATGGGGCACTCGCGCCGGCCCGACTGTGCTGGTCACCACCAAGAACGGGACGGATCAGTTCCACGGCACTGCTTTCGAATTCCTCCGCAACACGTCGCTCGATGCGCGCAGCTTTTTCGCAACGTCGACGGAAAAATTCAACTTAAATCAGTTCGGACTTTCCGTCGGCGGACCGATCAAGAAGGACAAGACGTTCTTCTTCGCCGATTTTGAGCAGAAGTACCAGCGCCACGGGATCCCGTTCGTCGGCCTGGTTCCCTCGGTGGCCCAGCGCACCGGCGATTTTACCAAGGATCCGTTCGGACAGCCGTTTGAAGGGCAGCTGAATAACCCCCATGTAGGCGGCGCCGCGAACACGTCTTTCCAGTGCGACAGCAAGGGCAACCCCATGCCGGTGGCGCCTGACGGCAGCCAGCAACTGGGTGTTAATTGCAACAAGATTCCACAGGGATTGATCAATCCGATCTCGGCTAAGATGATTGCTCTCTATCCGCTGCCCAACGCGAACAACCCTGCGCTCGGCTACAACTACGTGAGTCAGCCCGTGCGAACGCTCGACGAAGGGAAATTCGATATCCGTATCGACGAGAACTTATCGAACAAGGACACCTTGTTCGCCCGCTTCAGTTACGACCAGGCGGTGTCCTACGTGCCGGGCGGCTCGCCTGGGTTCGCGGAGCAGAATCCTTTCGCCAGCAACCAGGGCATCCTGAATCATGGCCGAAACGTCGCCATCTCCGAGACTCACGTGTTTTCCCCCAACATGGTGAATCAGTTCAATGCCGGCTATAACCGGATTTTCAACTACATTTCTTCGCAGGGCACAGGAAGCTGCCTCGCGCGCACGTTCGGCATTCCGGGAGCCAATCTCGGTCCTCCGAATAGCTGCGGGCTGACGTCGACGCAGCTTGACGGCGGCTACTGGTCGCTGGGTGACCGCGGATTTTCGCCGTTCCAGGGCGGCACCAACGTCTGGTCCTTCTCCGACACCTTCGATTTCGTGCAAGGAGCCCACAACATCAAGATCGGTTTCGGCTTCCGAGCCAATCAGATGAACGTGAACACCTCGGGCTTTGGCGACGGCTACTGGATCTTCACGGGCTTGTGGGCGGGCGAACCGCAAGCGGACCTGCTACTCGGCCTGCCGAGCCTCGCGATTCACGACCAGACGTTTAACGGCACCACTACCGGCCGGCGCTGGAAGGTGTCGCGTCCGTTCATCGAAGATAGCTGGCGCGCGACAAAGGACCTGACGATCAACATCGGCTTAGCGTGGTCGCTGGCGACGCCCGAGTCCGAGGCGCATAATCGCATGGCGAATTTCGACCCCGCCACGGGTAAGTTTTTCATCGCCGGTCAAGGTGCCAGCAGCACGGCCGGAATTAATTTTGACATGACGGCATTGGAGCCGCGCATCGGCGTCGCGTGGAAGCCTTGGGGCAGCCAGAAGACGGCGATTCGCGGCGGCTACGCCATCTTTCACGACTCATCCTGGAGCCAGGGCGCCCAGGGCTTGTGGCAGAATCCGCCTTATTACGCCGAATCGGATTATTTCGGTTTCGGCGGAGAGTGCACGTTCGCGACCGCGGCCTGCGCGACGAAGTATGGATTGACGCCGACGGCGCAGAGCGTCTCCGACGGTTTCGAGCAATTCACCAAGCCTCCAGTTCCTGCCGAGTTTACTGGGACGATTCAATCCCAGAACCGCGATTTCAAGCAGGGCCGGGTCCAGCAGTTCAACGTCAATATCGAGCGTGAGATTCCTGGCCAGATTCTGTTGACTGCTGGCTATGCCGGTTCGCGAGGCTCCCATATGCTCATCGATGGCAATAACCTCAACGTCGGATCACCTGGAGCGTGCGGCACGGTGAAGGGTTACACGCTCGGATGTGGGCCAGGAGGTTCCGCATTCGACGTTCCATATCCGGATTTTGCCTATTCGACGATCGCAAATATCAATGATATCGGCAAGGCGCACTACAACTCGTTTCAGATTAAGGCCGAAACCAAGAGCGCACGCTACGGTATCTACGCGTTAATCGGCTATACCTACGCGCGCGCCTACGACAACGGCCTCAGCGACGGACTGGGGACGCCTCTGGGGGCGACGTACTTCCCTCTGCCGGGCTGGCAACAGCTCGATTGGGCGCTGTCGCAAATCAATCTGAACAACAGTTTTACGGCCAGCGTGATTTACGAGCTGCCCATCGGCAAGGGCCGTAAGTTCGGTACTAACTGGAGCGGTGCGGCCAATGCGATCGCCGGCAACTGGGAGGTGACCTTGATTGAGAAAATCACGTCCGGCTTCCCGGTCTTTATCGTCGACAGCAACAACGCATCCGGCGTGAACTTTCAAAATAATGGCAATAGCTTGAACCGGCCGAACCAGACCTGCAACCCTGGGGCGGCAAATCAAAGCCTTGCGGAGTGGTTTAACACGTCGTGCTTCGGCGCCCCGGCATCCGGCGAACTCGGTACCGCTTCGCGTACGCCGGTCAACGGACCCGGTTTCGTAAATACGGATTTCTCGGTGATCAAACACATCCTTCTGCCGTACCGCGAAGGCCTGCGGCTGGACTTCCGCATGGAGGCCTTCAATCTCTTCAATCACCCGCAATTCGGTACGCCCGCCGGGGATTTCAACTCGCCGGCGACGTTCGGCGTGGTCAACAGCACCGTCAACAACCCACGTTTGTTCCAGTTCGCCCTGAAGTTGGCTTTCTGAGACGATAGGGAAATGCGTATCATCGCCGGGCTCGCCCTGTTGCTGCTCGCGAGTCCGTTTACCTGGGCTCAGCAGCGCAGGAAGATCATTATTGACGAGGATTGTTCCGGCCCTGCCGGAAGCAATCTTCAAACCGTGCTGGTGCTGATCCAGTCCCCCAAAGTCGAGGTGATGGGGATCACCGTCGTCAGCGGCGACCAGTGGCGCGACGAGGAACTGGCGCACACGCTGCGTTTGCTGGAAATCATCGGCCGCACCGATATACCCGTGTTCAGCGGAGCGGCCTTCCCTCTGCTGCGAACGCGAAAGGAAGCCCAGCAATGGCAGGAGGTGTATGGCAAGGTTTCCTATGCCGGAGCCTGGGACGACCGCTGGTATCACGAGCCGTTTGTGATTCCACCCATGCCGGAGGGCCAGCCCGCGACGAAACCTTCCAGTGAGGATGCCGCGCACTTCCTGGTCCGCATGGTGCGCCAGTTTCCGAATCAGATCACCATTTACGGCGGCGGCCCGATGACCAACCTCGCGATGGCCATGACCATTGAGCCTCGTTTCGCCGAATTGGCGGAAGAGTTCGTCTTCATGGGCGGGAGCCTCAATCCCCAGACCAACGATCCTGAGTTCGCCAATAATCCGCGGCACGAATTCAACTTCTGGTTCGACCCTGAAGCCGCGGAAATTGTTCTGCGCGCGCCCTGGAAGAAAATCGTGTGCACCCCGACCGATATTTCCATCAAGACGAAACTGACGGTGGACATGATCAGGAAGATCGAATCGAGCGGCACGCCCGTTGCGAAGTATCTGGGGCGCTTTTTCAAGCCCGGCGACGGCAACGATTACATGTGGGATGAACTGGCAGCCGCGGCCTGGATTTATCCGTCGATCATCACGAAAACGAAGACGCATTACATGAGCGTCGACGTGACTCATGGCCCGGGTTATGGGAATACGATCCTCTGGTCGGAATCCGATAAGCCTCGCCTCACAGGCCGGCCGGTGGAAATTCAAATGGATCTCGACACGGCGAAGTTCAACAAAATCTTCGTTGATCTGATGAGTGCGCCCACTCCGCAATCGCACTGAACCTAGGGCCGCCGCAATTCAAAAATGAACTGCTGGATCTGGCGGCGCTTGCGCTCATCGTCCTCGGCCGTGGTTTGACGCATCCGCTGATAAATCTCCAGTTCTTTCCGGGCTTCTTCGGATTCGCCCGTGTGCTGATACGCCTGCGCCAGGCGATAATGCACCTCCTCGTGTGCCGTACCCAGTTCGATGGCCCTCCGAAACGACGCGATGGCCTCCGAGAAGTCGTCGCGGCTCGCATACACGATACCGAGCCATACCTGCGCGTCGGCTAGCTTTGGGTCGAGCCGCAGAGCCTGTTCCAGCATCTCGATTACGCGCGTGCCGTCATCGGATGTGCTGCGATTGGTCCAAAGCGCAACTGCAAGGAAGTACCTGGCGTCGGCGCGTTCCGGATGGAGCCGGACAAACCGCTCCATGCGCGCCGAGTAGCCCTCCGTCTGGATGATTTCCGCGTTGCCGATCTCGCCGAGAAACCGGTAAGGCTCCGGATCAACCGGATGAAGGTCCGTCGCTTCAAACAGTCTTTGCGCGGCCTGATCATACGCGCCGCGGGCATACAGAGCCGAGCCAAGCCCCAGCAGCATCCTTGCCGAGGCGGGGAACAGGCGGCGACCCTTCGTGAACACCTCCACCGCCTGATCCGGCGCACGATGCGTCAGCAGATCTGTTCCCCAATCGAAAAGGTTGTTCTCGCTGGGACTCAATTCCGCGGCGCGCTGGTATTCGCGCGCGGCTCCTAAAGCGTCGCCATGCTTCTCCAGAACCGCGGCCAGAGAGTGGTGCAGCGTGGCGTTTTGAGGATCGCGTTGCAGATCCTTGCCAAGTGATTCCTCCGAAACCGACGGATCAGGCTCCCTGCCGAGCGAAGCCGCGGCGCGCGTCACCGCTTCCGTGGACCGGATCGCCGCATCGGACCCGTGGCCTCCGCGATTGACCGTGTCCGTGACCCCGGCGATGACGAAACTCGGTGGATCGAAGAACTCAGTAGCCCCCAAGGTCACGTCAACTCGCTTATGATCCTGATCCGCCACGCTGAAGGGCCCGATGACCGCTGGGGCAAAACCAGCCATCTCCGCGCGAAGCGTGTAGGTTCCCGCTGGCAGGGACGCGAAGCGATATCTTCCTTCCGGGTCCGCTCGCGTGGTGATTTCCTTAGACAGCGAAATGGATGCACCGGCCAAGGGCAGGGAATGGGCGTCGCGCACGACACCCTGCACATCCGCGACGAGCAACAGGAGCAGAACGTTCACCGCAGCCTCTCCAGCGCCCTGCGTGCTTCCGCATGATCCGGATGCTGCTTCAGCAGCGCGAGCAGCACCTCGCGAGCCTTGTCCGGATGACCCTCGATGCTATAGACCATGGCCAGATTCAGGTACGACTGATCAAATGCCGGCGCTATGCGGATGCACCGTTCGAATGCAGCCACCGCTTCGTCGCGCCGCTGTGTCCTCAAGTATAGGATGCCCAGATTGTTCAGCGCCTCGGGATAGATGGGCCGCAGTTCCAGCGCCTTCTTTAAATACTCGTGGGCTTTCACAGTGTCGCCGGTCTGGGCGAACACCATGCCGAGGCTGTAATGAACCTCCGGACTCTCCGGTCCCGCCGCGAGCGCGCGTTCGAGCGTCTGCTGCGCCTCTTCCCAGCGGTGCTGCTGCCGGTAGGCGTTACCAAGATTCTCGAGCGCCACAAGATGATCTGGATACAGGCGCAGCGCCTCTTGAAACAGTGCAATGGCATCGTCGATGCGGCCTTCGCGGATCGCCAGCAGGCCAAGGTTGTTCAACGCGTTTGGCCTGGTTTCGAGGTAGCTGGCCCGCAAGTTCGCCGCGCGCTCAAAACTCTCGCGAGCCTCTTTGACGTCGCCGAGCTTCAGTGCGACGCTTCCGACGCCGTACAGCGCCTCGGCGCTTGCCGGGTCATTCCGCAGCGCCAAGCGAAAGAACGTCCCGGCCTCGGGGAAGTATCCGCGTTGGAAATAGGCCGCGCCGTAGGACAGGTAATTGCGTTCGAACTCGTAAGTTGCGGAGACGCTTGGAAAAGGAAGGGCGGCAGCGAGGCGCTCCGCGGCACTGCGGGGAATGCGGCGGGCGTCGGCGGCGATGTGCTGCGAGTCGATCCGGCCCTGATAGACCTTCACGATCTCACCATTTGCATCGATCAGAAACGCCGCCGGCAGAGGAAGATCGCGGTGACGGTCGAACAGAAAGCGGTACAGGATGTTGTAGACGGCGGCCGCGTCAGAGGCTTCGTCCAGGGAGATCACCTCTACCCCCTGCACTTCAGGCCTGGCGCCAATCGCGACGCACGCGGGCTTTCCGCGCGGCGGGGATGCATCGGGCGAGGCGACGGGAACCAGCAGCCACGTCTCTATGTTCTCCGGCATGCGTTCGAGGGGCTGCTCCGTGGTGCGCAAAGCAACCGTTGGCCGAGCCCGAAACGGCTCGATGCGGTGAACATCGCTGCCCTCCTGCACAAGAATGCGTTGCCCCGGCACGATGTTGTCGAGCTCTTGTGTCGAACCGCTCGGCCACCGGATCGACACTGTCACTGGCCCCTTCGCAGGCCCGAGTCCAAAAAACATCTCTTTGCTGTGCTGCGACAGGAATCCTGATCCGGCTTGCAACACCCGGGTCTGACGGCCCAGTTCGGTCTTGATCGTCACTTCCGCGCCGATGCCGTTGGGATTACTCTTTGTTCCACGCAACCTGATGGCGATGGCTGGGGGGAGCTTCTCCATCACGTTCCTCAAGATGCGCAACTGCGGCCCGTTGCGATTCTTCAGGAAGACTTCCTGCCGGCCGTCGTGGTCGAAATCGGCAAGCGCAAACGCGCGCCCATCCTCCAGCAGATCGAGATCCACCGCGCCCGAAGCGTCGGAAAATGTCCCGTCGCCATTGTTTGCGAAGAAGACGTTCCGCTCGTAGCCACTCCAGGTGTGGTCGGCACGGATCAGATCATTCACCACGCTCCAGCCCTGCTCGTAGGGCCGCGATGGCTTCGCGCCCTCCGGCGAATTGGCGACCACCTGACGCCAGAAATAGCTGTTCAGGTCGTCGCGAATTTGGCCTGAGATCATGCCGTTGACGACGTAGATATCGGCAAATCCGTCGTGATCGAAATCCCAGGCGTCGCTCGACCAGGCCCAGCGGCCATTCCCCGCGCCGCTTTGTGCGGTCACGTCCTGGAACCCGCCTTTGCCGTCGTTGCGGAACATGCTGTTGCCCATTGCATGCTTGTGATACTGCATGCGCACCTTGGCCGGCGAATCCTTGCGGAAGATATCTTGCGCCGTGATGCGCTCGCCGGCCGCGGTCCACATGTCGGCGGAGTAGAGGTCCTGAAAGCCGTCGTTGTCATAGTCGAACCAGCCGACGCTCATACCCGCGCCGATGTCTTCGACGCCTGCCGCGGCCGCGACGTCCGTGAACGTCCCGTCGCCGTTGTTGAGGTAGAGATTCTTTCTCCCGAAATCATTCACGACGTAAAGGTCCGGCCAGCCGTCGCGATTGTAGTCGCTCCAGCCGCAGCAAAAGCTGTATCGGGTGTTGTTCTTGTCGAGGCCCGTCTGTTTCGTGACGTCTTGAAAGGTCCCGTCGCGATTGTTGCGGAACAGGAAATTGGGCGGGCCGTTCTCTGCGTCGAAATACGGCGTCGGATACTTGTACTGATCCGTGCCTTGATAGTAGACGTAGAGGCAAAAATAGATATCCAGCCAGCCGTCCCGATCGTAATCCGCCGACGCCGCCCCGGTGAACGTTCCTTGCGGTGGATTGGCAAAGCGAAACGCATCCGGCTTCAACTGAAATCTGCCGTGCCCCTGGTTCAGGAACAGCAGGGGACCATTCGCGCGCACGACGACCAGGTCCTGGCGCCCGTCGTTATCGACATCGATGATGAGCGCGCAAGCAGTGTTTTCCAGGATCCCAACGGCTGAGCCCTCGGTGATGTCCTCAAACGTCCCGTCGCCGCGATTGCGGTAGAGACGATTCGGCAGCCCGCCGGGCTGGCAGATGTACAGATCGTCGAATCCGTCTCCGTCGATGTCTCCCACCGAAACGCCGTTGTGGCCGTAGATATCGATGCCGCAGGCGGCGTCCAGAACCGTGCGCCAGTAGTCGACTCCGTGCGCAAGCTGCCGCGCATAGGATGGATTGCCGCCCATAGCGGCGGCGGTCACGTCCTCATAGCAAGGAGCACTGCTCCGGCTGCGCGTCTCTTCTTCGGCCCGCCACAGGAACACGCGATCGGCCGCGTCCCAATCCAGCTGCCAATTTCCGACTCGCTGTTCCCGATGGAAGCCAGCCCCGGTTCCGACCAGTTCATAGCGCACGCGCGTGCGCTGATCCTGGATTGCCGTCACCTGAAACTCGACGGTAAGGAGCTTCGAAAAATCGCTCAAGGCCGCGCGAAGCTCTTCGAGAAATGCGCGAGCGCCGAGAGTCGCGGGCTGGAAGTTGACCCGCCGCGCTTCAATCGCGCCCTGCCGAAGCAGCCTCTCCTGCGCTGGCCGCAGCGAGGAACCCAGAAAACCCGGCGCGAGCGACTTCTCGATCGCCGAAAACTCCATTCGCAGCATTCCTTCACGCCACCTCGCCAATACCGCTGCTAGCCTGTCGTGGTATTTCTCTGTGACGAACTGGTCAAAGCCCGCGCCGGTCTTGGAGAGCGCGGCATCGAGCGGCGTCTGCTCCTTATACTGCGGACGCAGCAGCCGCGTCTCCGTTTGCCCGAACACGCGGCGGCCGAGCCCCGCCAGGCCCGATCCGATCAGCAGCTTGCGCCTGTCGATGCCACTCACGTGCTACTAATGCCCGGCCATCGCCGCTTCCATCAGATTGTGAAGGTTGCCGGATTCGTCGAAGTCGAACGGCTCCGGCTCGCCTTCGATCTCGAGCGCCGGATTCGCCTGGATCTCGGCGAGCAGATTCTCGCTCAAACGCAGATGCGCCAGCTCCATCGTATTGGCGATCCAGGCGATGGTGACGTCTTCCTGCCTGAACTTGCCCACTGTTGGCCAGAATTTCTCAAGGCACGTGCGATCAGACGGGAAATGCACCGGCGTGCGAATAGCTGCCGGCGTGGATGCGGTGAGCGAATTGATCTGCGTGGGTGTCCAGTCGATCACCTTCAGCAGACGGTCGTTGATCACGTCCGCCATACCCAGCCCCACCCCGTTTCCGTAGCTGCGGTCGCTCAGCCCGCGCAGGAAAATCCGATGTATGCGCGGCGCCGTGTCCCAGGGATTGTAATCGCCATTGACGCTGCGATTCACCACCTTCGTGTCCATCCCCGCGCCGGAATAGGTCTTCCCGATCTCGTCCACGATCAGAATGTCGACCTCTTTCACCGGGATGCGGCCCATCCAGGACTTGACCAGCGCCAGCAGTCCCTCTTCCTTCCGCTCCATCTGATCCACCGGAACCGCGGTCAGTTGCGCGGTGCTGTGGTTGGCGTCTTCCAAAATCGCCAAACCGCCAAGAATCTTCCCACTCTTCAGTACCTGGCGGCCGACGCTGCGAATCACGTGCTCCAATCCAAGGCGATAGGCGAACGTGTGATATCGCTGCGCACCCGCGAACTTGCCCAGGCCGATCGCCATCATCTTGAACAAGCCGCTTTCGATCTTTCCCGCGAAATCCGTGTGCCATTTCACGCGGCCGATCAGGAACACGCCATCGGAGTCATATGCGTTCTTGTCCATGAACGCCTCGATGCCGTCCGGCGTCGAGCCTAGCGCCACGACGTCCAGCGCGCTGATCACCGGGCAGCCCATCGTCTCCTCGATGATTCCGTAATGGGCGAGCACGTCGGCCTGGCCCTCCGCGGTCGCCGCGCCGTGGCTGCCCATGGCCGGGAACAGGAATGGCGAAAATCCGCGCGATTTCCAGTACTGCACCACTGATCTCACGATGGTCGCGACGTTGGCGATTCCGCGGCTGCCCACGCCAATGGCGATGCGCGCGCCGGGCTTCAGCTTGTCGCCGAAACCGGCGGCGGCCAATTCCTTGTCGATAGTGGAGGGGATGTCGGCGATTCGTCGATCGGGGAATTTCTGGTGAATATTGAGGACGCGCGAAAAGCTCATAGACTCAGAATACGGCGAAGTGCGACGTATTTGGGAAACACAAGGGATTGCAAAACGGGCTCGCCCGCCGACTCGGGCAGAGGCCAACGGACCGCGAGCTTTCTTGCCTCATCACGATGGCCCTGCGCTGCCAGCGCTTCCGCATACAACGTCCGGTACAGGCCATCCGCGGTGGGCACACTGGATTCGTACGCCTTCTTCAACTGATCCAGATCGGATGGTAGATTGATCTCGCCCCGCCAGACGTGTGCCTGCACAATGCTCTGCGGCGGCGACGATTTCGCTAAGCGCGCCAGCGCCTGAGCCGTCCGCCCCGTGGCGTATTCCCAACCCGCATGCTGCCACTCGATCGTTCCGTCGTGTAATTTCGCGCGGAATTCCAGGAACTTTTGAAATTCGGCATCGGCGCCTGCCAGATCGCCGGCTAACCAGTGCGCGTAGGCTGCTTTGCGCAGGTCCTCTCCGGAAAGAAACGCGGCATCGATCTCGTGGGCACGTAAGAACGCTTTCTCCGCTTCGGCGAATTTGCCGTTCATGAAATAAACTTCGCCCAGCGAATCGAAGGAGTTGGCCTCCTGGCCAGGCAGCTTGGCGTAGCGGGCATAGACAGCCTCCGCTTCGCCGGTCTTGCCCTGCAATCCACACGCATACCCAAGCTGATTCATCGCTTCGGCGTTCTCCGGATCCTCGGAGAGAATCTTCTTGTAATCTCCCTCCGCCAAAGCGAATTCGCGTGTCCGCATTTCGAGCGCGCCCAGCGTCGCCAGCAATTGTGGATCAACGGCGCGCGCCGTCAGCTTCATCAACGCGTCGTGCTCACCCTGAGAATCCTTTCTGAGTGTCGCCCTGGCCAGAGCGATGCGTAGCCCGTCCACTTCCGACTTCACCGGATGATCGAGCGCCCGGCCCGCAACCTCGATGGCTCCCTCTGTGTCCCCGGACCGTGCCTTTGTTTCCACCCAGCTAAGCCACGCCGCGCCAAACGCCGGATCCATTGCGACGGCCTTCTCAAAATCACCTTTCCCCCATGCTTCCAGCGCGGCTTCATTGTCCGTGGAGAACGGCTCTGCTTTCGGGTCTAATCGCTTCGCCAGCTTACTCACCGCCGCCAGCGCCGTGCCATCGGTCTGCTCCGTGGCGACCATCTTATGTTTGGCCGCGTCTTCCACTTCCACGGTCAGTTCAAGTGTGCTCCCGCGTTTGCTGAAGTACCCGTGGACGAACCGGTTCGCCCTCTCGAGATAGGCCTCGCCGATCGATGCCGCCGCGCGCGTTGTTCCACCCATTTCGGTTGCAGCGATCCGCGGCGCGGTACGCGCAAGCCAGTCGAGCGAGGCGTCTCCAGTCAGATTATCGAAGGGAAGAAACGCATAACGCGCAGGGGCAACCGGAGCACGCTTGCAGGCGGAGAACGCCGCTCCGCAAAGAAGGATCACCCAAATGTGACGTGTCAGAGGACTTTGTGCTCCGCCGAAATGATGTGGTCGAACTCCGGATTCTTCCGTACTGCGGCGAATTCCGGCTCCTGCTTAAATTTGTCAGGGTCCTTGAAGCCTTCCTCGAGCGCCTTGCGGATGTAGATCAGGGCACGCTCGACGTCGCCCGATTTAGCATAGGTCTTGGCCAGGTAGTAGTGAAATTTCGCCCGTTCCTCCACTGTGCGGTCCTGCAACAAGACGCCCATCGAACTCCGGTGCTCAAAAACTTCGGGATCCAGCTTCAGCGCTTGCTGGTAGGTGGCAAAGGCCAAGTCGTAGTTCTTGCGCGCAAAGTACGCCGTCCCCAGATTGCTCAGGATGGAGGCCGAATCGGGCGTGATCCGCAGAGCCTTCTTATATTGCGACACCGCCCGCCTGTAGGACTTCTTGGCGTAGTAAATCGTACCCAGGTTGTTCACCGCCTCCGCGTAGTCGCCGTGCATCTTGATGGCCTTTTCGTACCACTTCCGCGCGCTTTCGAGGTCGAGCAGCTGGTGATACCCGATCCCGATCTTATTGGCCAGCACCGCTGAGTCCAACGGCCCGGTCTTATACATTTCGATGGCTTCGCGATACATCTTCCGAGCCATGAAAATGTCTCCACGCATCTCCGGGGTGATCTTGTCAGCCTGCTTCGTCTCCGGAATATTGGGACGGAATCCGTTGACGGGTGTCCCCTGAACCTGAAAGGCGCAGATCGTTACGAACAGAACACTGGAAACCATGTCGGCCTCCTCTAACTACTTGACATTACTTTACCACTGATTGACGAAGATCGGCGCTACTTAAATATTCCTTTAAGGCGTCCGATAAACCCCTTCTTTTTCTTCGCGGGATCGTCGTCGGCTTTGTTCTTATCCGCGTTCCAGTTCGTGATCTGCGCTCCGCCTCCGTGCAAGGAGCATGTCTCCACCGGCTGCGTGCCCGCGATGAACACTTCGTCCCGCCGTTTCGGACAATTCGCGGTGGCCAGCTGGCCGGTGTCCGGGTCGATCTCTGCCGTCACCACGCCGTCCGGCGCCGAAAATCCGTGCACGTTGTGATATTCGCGGTGCGTGTGCGCGAGCTTCATGAATTTGGCCCAGATGGGGAGGGCGCTGCGCGCTCCTTCCAGCTTGAAGTCCCGGTTATCGTCGAAGCCGACCCAAACGACACAGATGAGCTTGGACGTGAACCCCGCAAACCAACCATCGCGGGACGTCCCGGTCTTACCCGCGGCGGGCAGGTTGAAGCCGTAGCTGGCCACGCCGGCCGCAGTGCCGGATCTCAGCACTTCTTCCAGCATATTTTCGACGATGTATGCGACGCGGGGGTCCAGCGCATTCGGGACGCGCTCGATCTGCCCCTCGAAGATCGACTTTCCGGACTCGTCGCGTATTGTCCTGATATAAGTCGGCTTCACGCGTGTGCCTTGGTTGGCGAACACGGTATATGCGCCTGCAATCTCAAGCGGCATCACTTCATAAGCGCCCAAGGCGATCGAAGGCGTCGGCTTAATGTCGACATTCAGCCCGACCGACCGCGCCGTCGCCGCCACCTTGTCATAGCCGGTCATCTCGGCGACCTTCACCGCGGGGATGTTCAGCGAATGCGCCAGGGCGTAGCGCAGTGTCACCGTGCCGAAGTAGTGGTCCATGTGATTGTGAGGCTCGTAAGGAGGCTGGTCTTCGAAGTAGAATGTGGTCTCTTCGTCCACCACGGTCGATGCCGGCGTCAACACGTTCGGTCCGCCCTCGAGAGACTTGGTGAACGCCGCCGCATAGACGAACGGCTTGAAGCTCGACCCCGGTTGCCGCTTGGCCAGCGCGTGATTCAACTGGCTGACGCCATAATTGCGCCCGCCGACCAGAGCCTTCAATTCGCCGGTTTCCGCGTCGAGGCAGATCAGCGCAACCTGCGCCAGTGGATTCGCGTCGTCCGTCCCGTATTTCTTGTTGCGGCGCTTCCACTGGTCGTCGGTTTCCTTCAGGCCCTCGCGAACCGCCGCCACCGCGTCGTGCTGCAGATTCATGTCGAGCGTAGTGTATACGCGATAGGACTCGGTCTGAAAATCACGGTCCTGAAAGCGGCTTTGCAAGGTCTGATTCACCAGATCGACGAAGTACGGCGCATCGCTCGATTCGGTGGACTCGCGCGTCACCTTGACTGGCGAGGTGGCGGCGGCCTCATAATCTCTTTCGGTGACGAAACCGTTCTCGCGCATCGCCTTGAGCACCACGTTGCGGCGCTCCAGCGCGCGGTCGGGATAGTAAAACGGACTGCGCCGGTGCGGCGAGTTGATCAGTCCCGCCAGCAGAGCCGCCTCCGGCAGAGTGATCATCTTCAGATCCTTGCCGAAATACGCGCGCGCTCCTTCGCCGAATCCGTTGATGCTGAAACTGCCCACATTGCCCAGGTACACCGAGTTGGCGTAATACTCGAAGATCTGCTTCTTGGTTAGCTTCTGTTCCAGATACAGCGTGATCAGCGCCTCTTGAGCCTTTCGCTTCACGCCCCGCTCCGGACCCAGCCACAGCGTCCTGGCGAGCTGTTGCGTCAGGGTTGAAGCTCCCTGTCCGCCGCGCCTCTGTTTAGCATCGACGTAGATGGCCCGGGCGATGCCTAGGGGGTCGAAGCCGGGATGTTGGAAGAAGTGCTTATCCTCGGCCGAAAGCAGCGCGTTGCGCATCACCTCCGGAATCTCGTCGTAGCTGACGACGCGACGCTTCACGCGAGCCCGGTCGAACAGGTGCGTCATCAGTTCCGGCTCCAGCATGTAGCGCGTCCGCTCGGTATGGTCTCGCAAGGAGATGATTTCGGTTACCTTGTTGCCCGCCACCTTGATCGTCGCGCCCTCGGCGTCAAATGCCTCGGGGCCGGGATTGATTTCGATGGCGTCCGGCCGGATGTGATACCAGCCGGCGCGGCTGGAGATCGATTCGGTATACCCGCATCCCCGCAGATAGGCGGCGATCTCGTCGATCTGCGCGTCGTCGCCGACCATCACCGGCCTGGGCGCGGCATAGAGCAGGGAAGTGCTGGCGAACGGTCCGGCGGCCAGCTTTTCTTCAATCAAACGACCGTAATGAACATAATAATAAGAAAAGGTTCCGACGCACGCCATCAGCGCCAAAATGCCGAGGATGGCAAAGGCTTTGCCCCAACGGCTGAGCACGAACCGGACAAACAGGGATTTACGGATCTGCAGCTTAACGGCCACGTCGCGTGTTTTCTGTCGAAAACAGTTCCTTCCACATGTCTTCGTGAGGCTCCCAGTCCGGAATTTGCCGTCCGGTGATCTGAAGCTCGGCTACCTTTAGCGTACCGTGTCCGTAAGTGCAAATGTATTCCGTACGCGGAGCGCCAAACAGGACATGCGTCCAGGATCCGGTCTGCACCGGCATCCGCAGCCGGCGAAGGCAGGTCCGGCAGCGGTAGCGCTGATCCCAGACCGCCAGCCAGACCAGGCCGATCGCCAGTAGAGCCTGCAACATCATGGCAGTGCTGTAGATCATCGCGTGCGAGGCAGGGAAGGGTCCGCCGTCGACAAACGCCTTCGGCATCGGAAGGAGGTGTTCGATCAGGAAGCCTGTTCCGGCGAGGATTCCGGCCACCGCGACCAGTTTCGCCATTAGGAAGGCCCAGTACTTCATACTAGGTTGGACACTTAAATTCTACGTTAAGTTCCGAATTTTCGTTCCAAAATTGACTCCGACAACAATGGCGCATGCGAACACGCTCAAGGCGCCTCCCACGTATACGCTCCAGGGCCGATAGCGCATTTCCACGACATGACTCCCCGGCTCTACGACCACTCCGCGAACGAAGCCGTAAGCCCTTTCGATCTTGGCCCGCTTCCCGTCGACGGTGGCCCGCCAGCCTGGAAACCAGGTGTCCGTCAAAATGACCATGCCCCGGCACCTCATCTGCGCCTCGATCTTCAAGTAGTTCGGCTCATGATGCGGCATGGATACCTCGTCGCCTAGGCACGTGCCCAGCCTGGGCGGGTTCTCGCCAATCAGGAAAACGCTATTGCTCGCGTCGAAGCCGGAATCGGCCAAAATCTCCCTGGCTTGCCGCTCGCTCGCCACTTTGCGAGCCCCATGCACCGACCAGACCCTCGGAAATGCACCCGGGTTTTCATAAACGTTGACGCCCGATGCGCCCTGAAACGTCAGCCGCTCGTCCGGCCGCGAAGGCTGCTTCCCGAGGTAGTAGCGGACGCCCAAAACATCCTGCACGCGATTGGAAAACACTTCATGCGCCCACAGGCTGGCCGGAACGCTTGCCGTATAGGCGTTAAACGCCTCCACCCCTAGCCAATCTCCGATGTTGTAGGGGATCTCCTTGTCGTCGTATGTGAAGCGCGCGAATTCGCCTTCGCCTTCCATAAAGCGGCTCAGATCCCAGTGCTGCGCCATTTTGTGCAGATACGGCGTGCGCGCCTTATCCGATGTGTGAGGCAGCCAGTAATCGGTCACATTGCCGAGTTCCAGCAGCACAAGCCCCAGGATTGCAGCAGTTCCAGCGCGCGCCGAGATCCCGCCGGACCTCCATCCTCCCAGCACCGCCGCCATCAGCACCGCGACCAGGGCGGTCATCACCATGCGATTGTCGGAAATCGCCGGCGTCATCCCGGCGGAGTAGAAGAACAAGCTGCCGAGCGCCAGCACCGCCGCGCAGCCGCCGAGCATCCATCCCACCCGCCTCGACCAGTCCTTGCTTTCCGGAAGCACGTCGACTGCGAACGCCGCCAGTGGTGCGAGGCCCAGAGTAAACATCAGTGCCCCGGCCGCAGGGACACGAGCCTTGTTGATCATCGGGACGACGGCATAGAGGACGCCGTGAAAGATACTGTTCGGTCCCAGCGCGAAGAGGATTCCTCCCAGTGAAATCGCCGCCAGCCAGCGCGCCCTACGATCCTGCCAAGCCAGGATCGCACCCAGGATTCCCAGCGTTAGGGCGACCCCACCGACAAAAGAATCGTAGGTGTTGTGCTCGACGCCAGGAATCACCAAGCCAAGCAGAGATAGTGGCTTCAGTGCATAAGGCTTATGTAATTCATAAGCAACCGTCTCGCCCAGTCCTTCGGGCTGCTCCGCGCCGACCCAGCGCACGGCATCGCGCCCGTACTCCGCCATCGGCAGGGTCTGGAACGCTCCGGTCATCGCGGTGATGCCGAAGGCTGCCACCGCATAGCGGAGCATTCTGACTCCTGCCTTCGGACTTCTGACTCCCTCCGAAAGAATCAACCATAACCAGAAGAATCCCGCAGTAAGACTAACTAATAGAGGCAGTTGATGGTGTCCAACGAGCCACGCCAAACCCAGGAAAAAGCCTGACAGCAGGGAACTGGCCAGCACCCGCTCTCCCTTAGCGAAACGGAACAAGTACAGGAAAACCAGAGGAGCCCAGACCGCTCCGTGCAGCATCTGGGGCCAATCCGTGTATGCGACGTAGCCAGCCAGGGAATAAATGCACCCCGCGACGATGGACGCCCGGCGGGACCGGCCCAACTCGCGGGCGAACGCGTAGGAGGTCCATGCGGCAAATACATGAATCAGCACGTAATACCAGTGCAGAACATCTTGACGCAGCCAGCCGTGACCGTTCAAAGGCATCCAGAACAGCAGCCAGTTCAAAGGATATGCCGCACCGGGTTGTCCCTGACCGAACAACGGCTGGCCCGTCCAACTGTACGGCTCCCACATCGGGAATCGCCCGGCGTGCCATTCGCTGGCCTGAAACTGGAACCAGGGCATCACGAGGGAACTCAAGTCCGGCGACTCGAGCCAGGTATATTGGTTGCTCAGCACCAGTTTCCAATGAAACAGCACGACGATCAAGAGCAGCAGCGCCGGAGCCGCCAATCGACGGAGCCATGCTTGTTTCCAATCAGGCTGGTGGTTTTCAACCACAGGCATAAGAGGTCATCATAGCGGGAATTCGCCCAAAATCAAAGAGTTATCGTTTGGTTCCCGGAGTGCAATCAGCCATGCCGGAATGAAACGAGGACTTTGGGCTTCAACCGCGATTCTGGCGCTCGGCGCAGCGCTTCTTGCCCAGCAGCCGAGTGGCGCCCCGGCGGATGACGGCTCCGGCGACGACGCCAAGCACGCCGTGGCCCGAATCAGCGTGATCAACGGAGTCGTTTCCGTCCGGCGCGGCGATTCCGGCGAGGCTAGCGCGGCGGCGCTTAACGCGCCTTTGTCGGAAACCGACCGACTGTTCACTGCGGAAGGCTCCCGCTCCGAGATTCAGTTCGACGCGCTGAATATGATTCGCCTCGCGCCGAACACCGAAGTTCGCCTAGGCGAGCTGGCCTACCATCGCTACCAGGTTCAAATCGCCAGCGGAACTACGACCTTTCGCGTCATGCGCGACAACGACGCCGACATCGAAATCAGCACGCCGGCCCTCGCCGTGAGGCCTTTGAAGAAGGGAATTTATCGCGTCACGGTGAACCAGGAAGGATCCACACAAGTGACCGTCCGTCAAGGGGAAGCAGAGATTTCTTCACCTAAAGGTACAGAGAAGCTTGGCTCCAGCAAGACCATGGTGGCTCACGACGCGAGCGGCGAGCCGGGACCTAAAATCACCGGTGCGATCGCCTCCGACCAGTGGGACAAATGGAACGTCGACCGCGATCACGACCTGGAACAATCCCCCAGTGGGCGCTACGTTAACCCCGACGTTAACGGCACCGAGGAATTGGATGCCAACGGCCGATGGGTGAACGATCCGGCCTATGGCCAGGTCTGGGTTCCCAACGCCGCACCAGGATGGGCTCCCTATCAGGTCGGGCGGTGGGTTTGGGTGGACTATTATGGCTGGACTTGGGTGAGCGGCGATCCCTGGGGTTGGGCTCCATACCACTATGGGCGCTGGTACATGGGTGCGTACGGCTGGGCCTGGTGGCCGGGCGCGATGTACGGTCCGTATTACTGGCAACCGGCCCTGGTCGGCTTCTTCGGCTGGGGAGGCTTTGGCATCGGCTTCGGATTCGGCAACATCGGCTGGGTGCCTCTGGCTCCGTATGAGCGCTACTATCATGGCTACGGCTATGGTGCCGGCGTTGTGGCCCATAACGTAAACATTACGAATGTATACCGCAACGCACGGGTTTCCAATGGAGTTACGAGCATGGCTGCGGGCGAGTTTGGACACAACGGCGTCAGCGGCGCGACCAGCGTGCGGGCGAGCGCGGCCGATCTGGCGCATGCCGGTTCGGTGCGAGGCTCCCTGCCTGTGACTCCTTCCCGGGAGAGCACGCATTTTTCAAGCGCCCCGGCGGGAGCAGTCCACAGCAGTGGAAACTCGAACTTCTATTCGAGCCGTCCGTCGAGTGCGGCCTCCTCGCGCCCGTCATTCGAGCAGCAGAGGCAAGCGGTCGCTCGTAGCGCGAGCCGGTTCAACACGGCGCCTTCGGCGGGATCTTCTCCCGCGCCCGCAGCAACCCCCCGCGTGAGCGGCCCGCCGACGTCGACCTCGCAGTCGAGCAACAGCGTTTCGTCACGAAGTGCGGCTCCCGCCTCAACCGGCTCGACTCAGATGGCGCAGCCGCAGCGGTTCAATGGAAGTACCGGCCGAAATTACAGCGGCGTCGCCCAAAGCAGTGCGACGGCCGGGCGGCCTTCGGTTGGCACGCCTCAAGCGGTGCGAATTAACCCTTCGGTTGTTCAGAATCGGGGCGTAACTTCGTCCGGTTCTTCAAGGGGCAGTTCAGCTCCCAGCCGAGGCGGATCTTCGGGTGGCTCGCGCGGAGGTAGCGGCGGCTCCCATGGCGGCGGAGGCGGACGCCGGTAACGAGTTTTTGTAGTGCAAGCTGCGCAGTCGGGTGTATTTCTTCTTTCCTCGTGGAGCCCGGTGAAGTGAAAACTTTCGCCGGGCTCTTTTTTTTCGCGTTACAGTAAGAACTACATGAACAGTTTCCTCCGCGATGTGCGCAAACCAGCGCTGCTGGCCGCGGTAACTGGCGCGCTCGCATACCTCTGGCCCTTGTGGAACGCATCCAGAATGTCCAGGCCGGGCCTGCTGATTTCCCTGGCCGCGATCGTCTCCCAGTACATCTCCGTGGCATTTTACTTCGCCTTGTCCAGGCACCCCGAGCCGTTCCGGCTCAGCGCGGCCCACCGCCGGCTTTGCCTGATCGCCGCCATCGTGTTCGGGATCGTCGTTGCGGCGACTCTTCCGGGGTGGATTCAATCCGTCGGAATTTACGTGAACCGCGCGCGAGCGTTCGGCTTGGCAGGGGATTCCGAGGCGCTGACGCAGGCCGCCCAATTGGCGCTTCAGCTTTCGAGCCTCAGCTATCTGTTACTGCTGATCGTTATGTCCCGCGCGCCGGACGCCGATTCATCTCCGAACGCGCCTTTGTCGGGCCCGCTCGAAGTATTGGGCCGCGTCTCGGTGATGCTCGGCGGTTTGTGGCTGGTGTTCGGCATCGTCGTCACCGCCTACTGGCCGAGTCAGATCTGGTCCAACCGGCTGGCGATCGTCGCGGCCCATCAGCAAAGCCAGGTCGTCCAGTCGCTGGTGCTGGGTCCGGTGCGGGGAATGATCACGGCCGCGTGCATCTTCGTGACGCCCTATGTGGTGAGCATGAGCCGTAGGGCTGCGACGCAGGTCGAAGTTCAAGTTGACCCGCTGCCGCTAAATGCGGATTCCTAGGTAGTGGGTCTACCCACTACCGATTCCTAAAGTCCGGCTTTCGGCTAGTCGATCTCTGCAGAGAGACTCCCGGGAGGACACCATGAAGGCGAAGTTCATGATCGCGGTCGCAACCTGCCTGGCTTTGCTCCTATCCGCCTGTGGTGCCACCGCTCAAAGCCTGATCGTGGGCACATGGGAGGTGGAAAACGCCCCCATGAAAATGGTGGCGGAGTTCGGCGGAGACGGCACGGCGAAGATCACCATGCTCGGGCAGACGGTCCGCGGCACCTACAAGCTGGAAGGCGGAAACGAGTTGACCTGGATGGTCAACGGCATCACAACGAAGGCCAAAGTGGACGTAACCGCAAACGAACTGGAACTGACGGACGATCAAAACCGGACCATCAAGTACCGGAGGAAGTAAACATGTTCAAGTCCTTCGTCGCCGTCATGATTCTGTCCGCGTCCCTGGGTTGTGCCCAGCAGGCCACGGACCTTTCGGGCACCTGGGGCTTTACCTGCGCCGACGATCGTTTCCAGGGCTGGGTGGTGATTCACCAGTCGGGGGACACCTTCAGCGGCACGTGGCACACCAGCAAGGGCAAGGTGGAACCCGACGACCAGGTCACCGGCCGGATCAGCGGAAACAACGTCACGCTCTGGCGATTCATCGGAAACAGCCGGCAGAGTTTCGCGCTCACTCTCTCGGCCGACGGCAACCGCCTCGACGGCTTTGGCGACGGCTTCTTCCTGGATCACACGAATCTGAGCATGCAGCGAGGCCCGGCAGCAACTGGGTCAACGACGGCGCCGATCACCAAGGAGGACCAGAGCAAACCCGCCGCAGACCTGTCCGGCGTGTGGGCCTTCACCCATTTCAACGATCGCTTCCGGGGAACGGTCACGCTGCGTCAGCAGGGATCCGAATTTACCGGCACCTGGCACACCAGCTATGGGAAGACGGAACCCGACGACGCCGTCTCCGGCCGCATCGACGGCAACACCGTCACGCTGTGGAGGTTCATCGGGAATGAGACGCAGAACTACGTTCTAACGCTCTCGCCAGGCAAGACGAGGCTCGATGGGTACGGCAACGGATATTTTCTGAATCACACGAGCCTGAACATGCAGCGGTACTGACCCTAGTATCGTATCCCGCGCGGGAACTCCGCGAAGTAAGCACGCCGAGCGCCGAACTTAATACCGACTAAGACCAACTCGCTCATTACCCTAGTAGCAGTAATTAACTTGACACGCCAACCTGTGGTTTGTAGGCTGGAATTTGCCATCATTGCACCACGCCCACCTGCAGCGGGACTGGGCACGCGAAAAGATTCAGCGGCTCGAGGTCCTCTGCCGCGATATCTGCGCAGTCGAACAGCGGGCTATGATCGTCGAGGTTAAGCCTACGACGACCCTCCCGGTAAGAGCAAAGGAGCTTTACAGCTGCGTTTCCGGCGGCACACCGATTCCTCCCGAGTTGCTCCTTCTTGCCGGTGAGAGCGCCGTCGCCCTCCGGTGTGCTTTGGATTATCTCGTGAGGAATCTTTCCGAACTTGATGGGGGAACCGTCCCAAAAACCAGAACGCAGTTTCCTATCGAAAGCTCGCCAGATGGATTCAGCGGAAAGCGGGACACGTTCTTGGCCGGTGTCAACCCATCCCACGTAGCATATATCGAGAGCCTGCAACCATACTGTGGATGCGACTGGACGAAGAGACTCGCAAGGTTCACCAACATTCACAAGCACAACGAACTCCTTGACGTTCGGCACGACCTGCTCTATTGGGGCACTCTGTACCCGATACCGGGCACAAGCGCCTACACCGTGAACATGCACTTCGAACCGGCCATTTACATATTCGTCGATGATGGATTTCCGTTGGTGGAGACGCTGAAAGAAATCGAGTCACAAGTTTCCCAAACGCTTGATGCGTTCGAGCCTGAGTTCCTGGGTCAGCTCAAACTGGCCCACTACCCGAAGAGTTGACATAATATACGTTATCAGTAGTTAACTACTCCTGGCGACCTAGGACCGCAGCAACTTCCTCAACTCCGACGGCATCGACTCCGCCGACCTAACCCGCAGCACCTCAAAGCCCGCCGCGCGCCCGGAGGCTTCCCCGGCTTCTGAGTCCTCGACGACCAGCGGACGCTGAGCGCCCAGCAGCGACGCCGCGCGGAGGTATGGGTCGGGCGCGGGTTTCAGCTCGCCGGCTTCGCGGCCGCAGACCAGCGCTTCAAAGTGGCCGCGGATTCCGGCGGCGACCAGCGGAGGCTCGATCTCGGCGCGGCCGCTCGAGGAGACGACCGCCAATTTGTATCCGGCGGCGACTTCGGCAACCAGGCGCGTGGTCTCTTCGTAAAACGGCGACCGCAGCGTCAGCTTGTGGCGAAACAAGGCTTGCTTTTCGGCGTACCGGGGCCAGATCAACTCGAACTGGCCGGGCGGCGAGAGGCGCTCCACCATCAGCTTGTCGGAGATGCCGATGCACTCGCGTTGATAGTAGTCCCAAGGAAGTTCGATGCCGTAGGGAGACAGCACCTCCACCCAGCATTCGTAGTGGATGGGCTCCGTATCGGCCAAAACGCCGTCGAAGTCGAATAGAATGGAATCAAAATACACGAGAGGAAGGTTATAATTTAGCATGATCAAACCCACCGAAAAGATCTGGCACAACGGCCGGCTGATCGCCTGGCACGATGCCAAGATCCACGTGCTGGCCCACGTGACCAGCTACGGCAGTTCCTGGTTCGAAGGGATCCGGTGCTACGCGACGGCGTCCGGCCCGGCTATTTTTCGACTGCGGGAGCACGTGCGGCGCCTTCACGACTCGGCCAAAATCTACCGCGTCGAAATTCCCTACTCCATCGACGAACTGTCCGCGGCCATGCTGGAACTGGTCAGCGTAAACAAGCTCGATTCGTGCTACCTGAGGCCGCTGGTGATCCGCGGCTACGGGAACATGGGAGTGATGCCCACCAAGGACAATCCCATTGAGACGTACATCGCTGCGTGGGAGTGGGGCAAGTATCTGGGCGACGCCGCCATGGAAAACGGCGTGGACGTGTGCGTGTCGAGCTGGACGCGCATGGCCCCGAACACCATGCCGGCCATGGCAAAAGTCGGCGCCAATTATATGAACTCGCAGCTGATCCGCATGGAGGCGGAGGTCAACGGCTACGCCGAGGGCATCGCTCTGGATGCGGCGGGCTATGTGAGCGAGGGCTCGGGCGAGAACCTGTTTATCGTGCGCGATGGAAAGATCGTCACGCCGCCGCTCGGTGCAAGCGTTCTGCCGGGTATCACGCGCGATACCGTGGTGACGCTGGCGCGAGAGATGGGCATCGACGTGGTGGAGAGCCTGATTCCCCGCGAAATGCTGTACATCGCCGACGAGGTGTTCTTCTCCGGCACGGCGGCGGAGATTACGCCGATCCGTTCGGTGGACCGCATCAAGATCGGCGCAGGCAAGCGCGGCCCGATCACGGAGAAGCTGCAGAAAGAGTTTTTCGGAATCGTGGAAGGAAGATCCGCGGATCGGCACGGCTGGCTGACGCCGGTTCCTGTGGTAGCGAGAGCTTGAACCGCTGAGAGCGGAGGGCGCCAGCAATCCCGAGCCGGAAGGGGCGCCCGGCGCGTACCGATCGGAAGGGCTTCCAATTCGACTCCGCGCGAGGACCTGACCTACGGCCACCTCCCCCGAGACTGACACATAGGCTCGATCCCGCGCAGATATCTGTACTGGTTGTACCAGGGATCGGGGGGCGAGGAAAGCGGGAACCTGTGGATTTCCTCAGTTGTTTCGCGATTCGTTTCCAGTACTTACAAGCACCCCGGTGTGGGTATGCTGTGCATAAATCATGAACCTCAAGAAATGTAGTGGCCTCGACGCGATCTCCGGCGAGCCGGTGGAGATCGAGTTCGACGAAGTAATCGAGCGGCTGAATCCAGCCTTCGGCGGGCAAGCCGCAACCGATGTGTATCTGGCGTCCGGGTTTATCGACATTCAGGTCAACGGCTTTGCCGGAGTGGATTACAATTCGCCCGAGGCGCCGCCGGAGGAAATTGGACGCACCCTGCGCACGATGTTTTCGACCGGCGTGACGCGCTGCTTCCCAACGGTGATTACGGGTGACCCCGAAAAAATGCTCGGGGCCCTCAAGAATCTGGCGGCGGCTCGCGAGTCCCTGCCCGAGGGTCCGGCGATGGAGGCGTTTCATGTCGAGGGCCCGCACATTTCGCCCGAGGATGGTCCGCGAGGGGCGCATCCGAAGCGCTGGGTCCGGCCTCCCGACATTGAGGAGTACAAGCGCTGGCAGGATGCGGCGCGCGGAAATGTTCGTCTGGTGACACTGTCGCCCGAGTGGCCGGAAGCGCCGCGATACATCGACGCGCTGGCGCGGGAGGGCGTAGTGACAAGCATCGGCCACACGAAGGCCACTGCGGAACAGATTCAGGACGCGGTGAACGCGGGCGCGACGCTTTCGACGCACATCGGCAACGGCGCGCAT